>LKGT01005870.1_pt3 | contig 17576 bp, 17 predicted proteins | sample 503861 | NCBI WGS metagenome assembly LKGT01 (sample SAMN04113194, study PRJNA297058) | marine sediment metagenome | biome: marine benthic biome; feature: marine benthic feature; material: marine sediment; isolation source: sediment sample collected at the water-sediment interface from the South......
AGCGAGCTGGCTTCGCGYACCCGATCTGCCGCAGAARCCGAACTCRAGACTATCGCAGSGCTCGCCTCTCACGATCTTGCYGCCTGGGAYATCGCTTTTTAYACCGAAAAACTRAAGCAGAAGAMRTTCTCGATTTCRAACGAYRYRCTGCGMCAGTAYTTTCCCATYGCMCGTGCGYTAAGTGGCCTTTTCRRTCTGGCGGAAAARCTCTAYGGCGTTACCATYGCGAARAMCGACGACATTCAAAAATGGCATGACAGTGTARWTTACTACGARCTGCGYGAGAGAAGCGGCAYMGTAATCGGTGGTTTCTATGCCGATCTRTATGCYCGTAACGGYAAACGGGGWGGTGCCTGGRTTGACGAATGYGTGRTCAGGAAAAATCTGMACGGCGAAAATRTWTTRCCGGTCGGTTACCTCGTTTGTAATTTCTCTCCGCCCGAYRAAAAWGRTSGTTCMYTGCTSACCCATGARGATATTGTCACGCTTTTTCATGAATTCGGSCACATGCTCCACCATCTTCTTACWCGRGTAGACTATCCAAGCCTKGCSGGCATCAATGGGGTGCCCTGGGATGCCRTCGARCTWCCAAGTCAGTTCATGGAGAACTTTGCCTGGTGTTACGACGTTCTGGTYSGKGCATCGGGACACTGTGAAWCCGGCGAGCCGYTGCCCAARGMCCTTTTTCAGAAMCTCGATGACAGCCGKCATTGTGGTGCGGCAATGRCGATGCTKCGGCAGATCGAGTTCGCRCTTTTCGATTTTCRSTTGCACGCSAACTACGATCCGGACAAMGGCACCGARSCGCTGGACATACTCARGSAWGTTCGCGATGAGCTKTCTCTGGTGCCTCACCCCRMSTACAACCGGCTSCCSCACAGCTTTACSCACATATTCGCCGGYGGTTAYGCGGCTGGCTACTACAGCTACAAGTGGGCKGAAGTGYTGGCGGCCGATGCRTTTTCTGCATTTGAAGAGTCCGGGATCTTCGATGAGCARACCGCCAGACGTTTTCGSTCTGAGATTCTCGAGATCGGCGGCAGCAAGGACATCATGGAAGCCTTYATTGCATTTCGGGGCCGCARACCRACCATGGATGCKCTGCTCCGTTACAACGGCATTGGSCTSGCAGCATGAAGATCGCGACRTGGAACGTAAATTCGCTGAACGTCCGYYTRCCGCAYGTCCTCGAGTGGCTTGSGGCACATGAGCCCGAYGTGCTCGTGCTGCAGGAAATCAAGCAGCTRACCGAGGTCTTTCCGGAAGARGCTTTCGYCGMGGCCGGCTACCARTCGATYGCRAGCGGCCAGAAAACATACAAYGGYGTCGCTACSGTCTGTCGCGACAAACCSYYGGATCCCGTCACCGATYTTCCGGGRTTCGAGGACCYSCARCGCCGCRTAYTRGCGACCACRATCAACGGTGTWCGYGTMATWGAYCTGTACGTGCCGAATGGCCAGGCTGTCGGCACGGAAAAATACGAWTACAAGTTGAACTGGCTYGCWGCCCTGCGCGATTTCCTGCAGSAAGAGCTCGATAATCACTCRAGGCTTRTCGTACTYGGAGACTTCAATATCGCRCCCGSTGACCGTGAYGTYTATGACCCGGAAAAGTGGGGCGATGGGATTCTCTGCAGCRAGCCKGAGCGAGATGCKTTAGCTGAGTTGATCARACTCGGGCTMAGCGATGTRTTCCGCCARTTCGATCAGGCRGARAAGAGCTTCAGCTGGTGGGACTACCGGGCGGCYGGCTTCCGGCGCAAYGCRGGMCTCCGGATCGACCTGATWCTGGCRAGCCCGRCCATGGCASARGCCTGCCGGGCAAGCTACATAGACAAGGAGCCGCGTGCCTGGGAGCGGCCRTCCGATCACGCTCCCGTAGTRGCGGAATTTGCGATCTGACAAAAGTCAGGCCAATATTACATATTCTTGCYAAAACCTGTGCCYGACGATGATCCYCAGTGTATTATTTTGCTACGTCAAGCCGRCACGCCGKCGGCTATCCGCGAGCWGTGCGGAGCGGGGGTTGGCATGAATAATWTGAGTAACCCYCGCATMGCAATGCCTGCGATGACTGCKCCACCGAMAGATAARAAGAAGAAGMAAATWTTGTCTCAGGATCGACGTAACGATTACGACGTGACTAATACGGTRCAGGTCAGCAGTCCTGCCGCGGTCCGCGATGCYGTGCACGAACTCATCMTGGAGACSTTCCCSGGCGCCTCTTTCGATAAGCTCTGGCTTGCGTTCTACGACTTCGAGCGGCTGTTCAATGGAAAATTTCCCGGCTACAAGGGTTGCGATACGACGTATCACGACCTGCAGCATACGCTGGACATGACCCTGGCCCTCACGAGGCTCGTCGCCGGCCGTGAGCGCAGCGTCGAGCTCCCCGACCGCCTCGGCGCCGAACGTGCCCAGATGGCAATTGTCACCTCTCTGTTTCACGACTCCGGCTACATACGTCACGAGGAGCGGGACAGAGATTTTCACAACGGCGCCGAGTTCACGCTTTGTCACGTATCACGAAGTGCGGACTTTCTCCGCCGTTACTTGCCCGAGCTCGGCATGTCCAGGGATGTTCCGGTCAGCAGCATGATTGTCCATTTCACCGGATATGAACTGGATCTCGACGAAATTGAACTCGACGATCCGAGGGACATTATTTGCGGGCACCTCATCGGCACGGCCGACCTCATCGCACAGATGGCAGACCGATGCTACCTGGAGAAATGCAGAGACCGCCTATACAACGAATTCGTACTGGGCGGGATTGCGGTCGAAAATGCCAGTCCCGGCGAGTACATAATACGATACAAGTCGGGCCTCGATCTTCTCGCCAAGACTCCATTGTTTTATCAGCAGGTGTCTCGTGAACGTCTACAACAAAAATTCAATCGCGCCTACCGCTACATGGAAGTCCTGTACGACGGCGAAAATCCTTACGTAGATGCAATGAAGAACAACATGATGCATCTCGTCCGCGTGCTCAAATCGAGTGACTGGAGGCTTTTGCGCCGCAGCCCGCCGTTTTTCGTCGGGATCCGCAGTGCAATTCAGGACATCGAAAAACTTGCCCGCGCTTACCTGGCGAAAGTGCCGAAGACCGCACAGGTCATCAGCGGTTACGCCACCGCCTGATATCACCCGTCACGACGGGCTCCTACCGGCGTTCTGCTAGCTTTCCAGTACGAGCTGGTCGAATCAGCTCGTCAATGCTTCTTTCACAAATTCCCAGCGGTCGTTGCCGAAAAACATTTCTTCGCCGACGAAAAATGTTGGCGCTCCGAACGCTCCCCTCCTGACTGCCTCGTCGGTATTTGCTTTGAGCTCGTCTTTGATCGACTGATCCGCAATGCGGGCAAAAATCTCGCTTTCATCCAGACCCACAGCATTCATAATATCTGCAAGCACCTTATCGTCATTCAGATCCGACTGATGCACAAACATCGCCGCAAACAATGCACTATGGACTTTATCGAATACGCCATCCCGTTGTGCCACGACCGCAAGCCGGAGCGCTTTGAGCGTGTTTTGTGGAAACTTCGGGTTCCTTTTGTACACCACGCCGTAACGTGACGCCCAGCGGGTGATGTCTTTTCGCAGATATTTTCCCTTGGCCTCGATCGAACCGGGCGGTTTGTTACCCGTTGCTTGCATGATCGCAGCAAGGAATACGGGACGATAGACCAGGTTTGATCCACCAACTTTGCCGGCCTGACTGTCGGCCAGATAGGAATAAGGGCTCACATAGTCATAAAAAAACTCGAGCTTCTTTGCCATTAGTCGGACTCCATTGGTACATGGCCGGGCATGGCCCTCACGCGATCCAGCCACTTGCGAGTTGCCGAGTAATCATTCAAATCAAAGCCGCCCTCATGCGCGACATGTGTATAAGCATAAAGTGCGATATCCGCAATACTGTACTCTGGCCCGGCAATGAACGTGTTATTAGCAAACTGCTGCTCCATCACGTCGAGCGCCTTGTAACCGCCAAGCCGTTTTTCCTCCAGTGCCGCTTGCCGATCAGGAGGACTGCCGAGATATCGAATGATGAATCGCGACGTCGCGATATTCGGCTCGTGGCTGTACTGTTCAAAAAACATCCACTGCAAAACTGCCGCACGTGAGAACCTGTCCGAACCCGCCAGGTCCGAGCCGTCCGCCAGATAAGCAAGAATCGCATTAGATTCAGCAAGATGGCGGCCATCCGGCAGCGCAAGCAGGGGAATTTTTCCGTTGGCGTTCATGGCAAGAAACTCAGCTGTGCGAGTATCGCCGGCCAGGATATCCACTTCGCGCCATTGGTATGCGATACCTAGTTGCGAGCAAAGCAATTTTATTTTGTAAYAGTTGCCGGAKCGYGAGTCACCGTAAACAAYAAACTTATCTTTCGKCATTTCTWTCYRCYGCGTGCTTTCTCAATGCGAGTACCTCGTACCGGTTTAGTGGCCTCTTCGAATAGAATATTGCAACYSCGACKGCRCAAAACGCRTAGATCACGTCGATAACRGATACGRTATTYTCGAAAAAGCTYCCCAGGACCCGCCACCAGTTGCTGCCARSACCGRTAGYTTCYGTCCCCGTRAATACCAGCGCAATRAACAGATTGCCRCTAAATGCGSCTATCCAGGCYGCCGMKCCGGCAACCASYGGAAAACGCCAGTCCAGKCCGCGSCCGGMCCTCTGMACGRCMATCCCGATRACCGCRCCTTGYACGATGGAAATCCACGGCARRAACTTGCCGGACGCTGATGCCGTRTATGCCCAGAYAATATTGAACATGATGATCGCGATCGCTGCGCCTGTAATCGCCGCCCGAACGGACTGGGCAGCRATCAATTTCTCTGCGTTGACGAGMGTGRYWTCCCGGCCGAGATTACGCGAGTGTTTTTGCCTGAGTCGAAACATTYACTAAATTCGCARATCAGCAAGTTTGCTWATCYGGCCCACTTATTCCTGTCGCSCACTGCTGTAGAATCCGTARYCCGGTARGGTATTCGCCGGTCGTCATATTAGCCGATTGCGGCGGCTATTCGTTACTGAGGGCGGCTGAGGAGTCCCGTGAAAATGCTTTTGATATCAAAAACCTATCGCACAGCGGCCATTATCGCAACACTGGCTCTTGGTTTGAGCGCCTGCGCCGAATCTACGAGCATCGTCAAGACTTTTCACGATGGTTCCTATGATGGTACTTTCTTCAATAATTTCCTGGTCATTACAGTGGCCGGCAGTTCCAATTCGCGAACACTGTTTGAGCAGTCATTGGTATCTCGCCTGATCGACGTGGAAACGTCGGCATCAGCCTACTATGCGGTTATGGGTCGCAAGCAGCCCATTGAACGAGATATGCTCAGTATTGCCGTCCGATCCCGTGGATTTGACGCCGTATTGCTAACGCGTCCGGTGAATCGGAACTTGCCTGTCGTTGATCTTTTCCGATTCGACTACGACGAACTCAACCAGCCTAACGACATCGATGTAAGCAACGCGGTTGAACTGATGACGGAACTCTATTCCGCTGCGGACCAGAAAAGAATTTGGGCGATCAGGAGTACGAGTGCGGGTTCTGACTCCGCAGAAGAATTCGTCGATGTCCACGCAGCGAAAATTGTAGCGCAACTTCAGAAAGACGCCTTGATACACTAGTTATCGGAAATACTGCCGTATCGAACTCTAAACGCCTCACCCGACGACCCGGGCCCCGGCCCCGTATTTCTACGTATAAGTAAAAATACGGCTATTGAACGTAAACGTAATGGGCGAACATCCGTTATGGCTAAGAGGAGAGAAATCATGCAACGATGGCAATCATTGATCCTCATGCTGGCCCTTAGCGGTTGCGCTGGCTCGTCGGGAGACGTGGCTGACGAGTCTCTGGGAGCTCCCGAGAGAGTGTGTGTGAATGTGCGAAAGATCACCTCATTTGATGCTATTGATGACCGGCACATATATATCAAAGCCCGTGGTGAAGTGAAGCATTTTCTATTCACGATGCATGGCGGATGCACCGGGCTGCGCAGCGCACAAACGATCGCTGTGAGAGATACAATGAGCCGCGTGTGTTCCAATAGTTTCGGTGAGGTCGTTTACCGCCAAATGGGCAGAGGTTTGGATTCCTGCCGCATTCGAACTATCGAAGCGGTCTCGGACAAAGACGATGCCAGGGGCCTGGTGGAGGATCGAAAGCGCGAAAAACGGGAAGCGCAGTCTGAAAGCGATTAGTGGTGCTCATCGAGACCCCATCTGACAAGCAGCGTCAGATTTGCTTACAGCCAACAGGCCGCTCCTCGAGCGAAAGTAGCCATGTTCAGCCAGCAAATTGTTGACCTCTCAATGAGCCTGACTGAAGCGATGATTTTGACGACGTTAACTGTCACCATCGGTTTTGTTGGCGATTAAGAAATAGCAACATAGGAAACGATTGAAATAATTAGAACTGTTAGGGTTAAGTCAAAGAAAGAGAAGCTTTGATGAAATCCAGCACGCAAAAATCTTATCATGAGCGCATCGAACGAGTCGTTGCGTTCTTAAGCGAACAGGTTGACAACAATCCCTCATTGGAGACTCTGGCCGATGTGGCGGCTATATCACCCTTCCATTTCCACCGGGTGTATCGTGCCGTCACAGGAGAAACTCCTTCTGGAACGGTTCGCCGCTTAAGACTGGCCAAGGCATGTTTTTTGTTAAAGGACGCCAGGAAGCCTGTTACTCAAGTGGCTTTCGATGTTGGATATGATTCCCCACAAAGCTTTGCCAAGGCCTTTCGGTCCGGGACTGGGTTCAGCCCCACCGAGATAAGAAAGCGTCCGACGACCCTGAACGAGGTTATGACGCTTCTCTCTAGTCCGGAGGCGGTGCCCAAACGAGAAGTCCGAAATATTGAGGTAAAAATCGTCTCCGTCGACCCGTTCAAGGTTATCGCCAGCCGCCATCTCGGCCCACATAAGGGGTTGTTTAAGGCTTACGGTGAGCTTTTTGATTGGGCGGAAAAAGCCGGTTTGGTGGAAAGTTTCAAAGGCATTTACGGTATCCCCATCGATGACCCCAGGGGTATGCTTGAAAAGGAATGCCGTTTTGACTGCTGCTTTGATTTCGGTCCTGATGCAACCGCAGGAGGCGGTTTCCGGGAAGACAATTTGGGCGGGGGTATTTTTGCTGTTGCCCGTCATCTTGGCCCTTATGACGGGTTGGAAGACAAATATGATTGTCTTTATGGGCCATGGCTGAATGCATCTGGGTATTCGTTGCGCGAGCGGTCATTTTTCCTTCATTATTTACAAGACCCAGACACTGTTCCGCCCGAAGAGTACGAGACCGATATTTATATCCCTATTAAAAAGGCAACCTAGACGAGGGCAGTATGCACACCAAATTGAGAAATTTTTCAAATTTTATTTTTTTGACACTTGTCTTCCTGTGCCCAACAAAAATCACCCTCGCCGAAGATAAAAGCGAGGAAACTCAACAGGTCATCCTGGCATTGTTTGCAGCGTTCAACCGCCATGATACTGAAGCGCTGGTAGAGCTTTATTCTGAAGCTGCACGAATTCGCTCCCCTGGGGATATCGAGCCCCGAATTGGACGAGAGGTTGTCCGTGAAATTTACGCTGGTCATTTTGAAAATATTCCGGGTGTCCATGATGCGGTTCAAAATATTATTGTTGAAGGAGACCAGGGGTCGGTGGAATTTATCGCCAGTTGGGACCAGCCGACTGATGACGATCCAAATGCCCGGGGAAACCTGAGGATTGCATCGTTCATCACCGTCAAAAATGGCAAGATTACTCAAGATATAACTTATTTCGACCGGCTGGAATTAGCGGAGAAAATGGATATTGGCGTCGGAGAATAAGACCTAAGTACATGCCGTCAGCACCACTCGGACAAATTGTGGAATTTTGATAAGAGAGTATTGATGAATCCCGTTTATGCACTTGGGTCTTGGGGCGGAACGAGCAAATTCACATGCCGATAATCGCCACCAACAATAACGTCGCCCAACTCACCTTCGGCGTTGCAGTTAACGGTCTCTATCGTTTCTTTGCTACGCATGCTGATTCCACATGACGAGCTCTGCTGCTGCGAGGTCTTCCAGCGCCGAGCCAACTGACTTAAACAAGGTTATTGCTTCGCCCGATGAACGCCCCTGACACTTTCCCCGGGTGAGTTCGGACAGATCGCCGACAATGTCCGCTTCTTTCATCGCTCCTTCTTCTATTGCCTGCAGAATATCACCGGCCTCCGATAACGCACCGCTGTATGTATCGACAAACACCTCGGCGCGCGAAACTGCCTCGCCATCTGCTTCGCGCATGTCTTGCCTGAAGGCGCCGACCAGGTCCAGATGCTGTCCGTCTTGCAGCCACTCGCCCCTTATTACAGGTTCGATAGAAAGCGTCGCGCAGGAGATAATGTCGGCCTCTCGCACCGCTGCTTCGAGATCAGTCACAGGCTCAATCGAAAAAGACGCCACCGAAAAGTTTTCCACCACCTTTCTTGCCGCCTGCTCGCGCCGACCCCAGATCAGGACTCTGTCTATGTCCCTCGAAGTCGCGTGTGCCGCCACCATATGCGGCGCGAGTTGGCCTGTGCCGACCATCAGCAGTGTTTTCGAATTGCCTCGTGACAGGTAACTTGCTGCAAGGGCCGATGCCGCAGCCGTACGTCGCAGCGTGAGCTCCGTGCCATCGAGCACTGCGAGAGGAACACCTGTTGTGGCGTCCATCAGGAAGTAGCTTGCATTGACCGCTGACAACGCATGTCGAGAATTATCCGGAAACACGGTGGCGATTTTGACGCCGAGCCTACCGCCTGTCTGCCAGCACGGCATGAGTAACAGCGTACCGTCCGCGCTATCTGTCACTTCGACCGGGTAGTGGGATCGATCCGGAATATTTGCCCCGGTCTTAAACGCTGCATCGAGTGCGTCGATTAAGGCATCGTAGGGTAGTGCTTCGGCGACGCTTTCCGCGTTGAGAATTATCATTATTGTCGGCTATTCGACCCGGCATAGTATTATCGTGCTGCAGCGCAATCTTACCGTCCCAGCCCATACGAACAAAATCGGGCGCCCGCCACCCTGATAATCGATGACGCTTAAGCGAAAACCGAGCCTACCCGTAGTGCTCGCCGTGGTGATGGGTGACATGATCGGTTCAGGCATTTTCTTCACGCCGGGCGAGTGTCGGCGCGAGTCTAATGACAGGCGCCTCGCTATCGGCCGGTATCATTCAGCGCGCAGGCACTAACTGAGGGCAAGAAAAACGTGTCGGACTTAAATTTCCCGGGAATAAATAAATCTGACACCTTTTTTGATCCCCGCGTGGGTAGGTTATAGTGCCGATAAGGGTAGGGGAGAACAGACATGATGTGGCTTTGCGTTGGTGTGCTGCTTTGGATGGTCGTGCATTTCATCCCGAGTGTGGCTCCGGGGTTACGAGCCACGCTGGTCAAGCACGTCGGCGAAAATCCCTACAAGGGTATCTTTGCTCTCACACTTGTTTTGTTCATCGTGCTAATGGTTATCGGCTGGCGCTCCACGACGCCGGAAATCATATATGTGCCTCCGGCCTGGGCCCCTCCGCTCACATCGATGTTGATGCTGATTGCTGTTTTGTTATTCGGCGCTGCCCATCAGCCAACCCGAATCAGGAAATTCATCCGGCACCCTCAGTTGACCGGCATGGTCGTGTGGTCTCTGAGCCACCTGCTTGCGAACGGCGATTCCCGCTCTCTCGTGCTGTTTGGTGGGCTGGGTTTGTGGGCATTGATCGAAATGCCGTTGATCAGCCGACGGGAAGGCGCCTGGGCAAGACCTTACGGTCCGGCGCTCTCGGTCGAGATCAGGAGCATATTAATCAGCGTCGTGATCTTTTTCGTGCTTTTTTTCCTGCACCCGTACTTCGCTGGCGTCTCGCCTATCCCGCGCTAACTCGAGGGATTGTTGTCTGGTTTCAGCGCCTCGGCTCGACGCGTGGTGCTATTCAACCGTAACCGACTTTGCGAGGTTCCTCGGCTGATCGATGTCCGTACCTTTCAGCACGGCCACATGATAGGCGAGTAGCTGCAGCGGAATCGTATAAATAATTGGCGCCTGAAAGTCCTGAATCGGGACGGGCATTCTCATCGTGTGGATGCCGACCCGGTCGCCGAATTGAACCCTCGGGTCTGCGAACACATACAGCTCTCCGCCGCGTGCCCGTACTTCCTGCAGGTTGCTTTTGAGTTTCTCCAGGAGCTCGTCATCCGGCGCCACCGCGATGACCGGCATGTCCTCGTCAACGAGCGCTAATGGCCCGTGCTTTAACTCCCCGGCCGCATACGCTTCGGCATGAATATACGAGATCTCCTTGAGCTTCAGCGCGCCCTCCATCGCAACAGGATTCTGCACGCCCCGGCCGACAAACAGCGCGTGATGCTTGTCCACGAAATGTTGGGCCAGGGACTCTATCGCATTATCCAGCGTCAGGACCTGTTCAATGAGCCCGGGAATTTCCGCGAGCTGGGCAACGAGAATGCGTTCCTGCTTTTCCTCGAGGCCGTTGCGGCGGGCGAGCGCGATGGTCAACAGTGAAAGGGCTGCCAGCTGAGTCGTAAACGCCTTCGTCGATGCCACACCAATCTCCGGTCCCGCACGCGTCATCATCACGAGTTCCGATTCACGCACCAGCGAACTCTCGGGTACGTTGCATATTGCCAGCGTGGAGATGTAATCGATTTCCTTTGCCAATCGTAGTGCCGCCAGCGTATCGGCCGTTTCACCGGACTGACTTATCGTTATGAATAGAGTGCCTTCTGGTACGACGGGCGAGCGATATCGATATTCGCTGGCTATCTCGACGTTACAGGGCAACCTGCACAGTTGTTCAATCCAGTAACGTGCTATCAATCCCGCGTGGTAACTGGTGCCACAGGCGACAATATGCACGCCGCGCGTCTTGTCGAGCACCTTATTGGCCTTCGCTCCGAAAGCCGTGTCCAGCACTTTGCCGTTTGCGATGCGTTCATCGAGCGTGCGCGAGACTGCGGCAGCCTGCTCGTGAATTTCTTTTTGCATGTAGTGCCGGAACTTGCCGCGTTCGGCGGCATCGGCCGACAGCTCGCTTTCCTTGACGGGCCGTGCGACCTCCTTACCATCGCTGTCAAAAATCGTCACCTCTTCCCGGCGCACGACGGCCACGTCTCCCTCGCCGAGGAACATGAACTTCCGTGTCACCGGCAGCAGGGCGGCAACATCAGATGCGACGAAGTTCTCACCTATCCCCAAACCGACGACAACCGGACAACCCACTCGCGCCAATACAAGTGTCCCCGGATCGTCCGCGCTCAGGACCGCGAGTGCGTAAGCGCCTTCCAGTTCGGCAACGGTCGCCCGAACCGCTGCCAGAAAATCCTTTGACTCTTTCAGGTGAAGCTGAATGCGGTGTGCGATGACTTCCGTATCGGTCTCGGATTCGAACTTGAAACCAGACTGTTTCAGGTCCTCGCGCAGTTCTTCATAGTTCTCGATGATGCCGTTGTGAACAACGGCAACCGTCTGCCCCGACATGTGCGGGTGCGCATTATTTTCGCTCGGGGCGCCATGTGTCGCCCAGCGCGTGTGCGAGATGCCGGTTGTGCCCTGGAGCGGTGCTTCGTCGAGCGCCTGTTGCAATTCCTTCACTTTGCCGAGACGGCGAATCCGCTTAAGGGTCTTGCCGTCCAGAATCGCGATACCCGCCGAGTCGTAACCGCGATACTCGAGCCGGCGCAGGCCCTCCATCAGTATCGGGACGACATTTCTCTCGGCAACAGCACCGACGATTCCACACATGGATGCGCTCTTCCTGAATCTGTTATTGACTAAGTCTGATTGTCTCAGCTTTCGCGGCCGGCCAGAGTGCATGAATTCGCATAATTCGGCAAGCAGCCTCCGGGGCTTTGCCAGGAAAGATATAACCCATTGAAAACCATGAGATTTTAGCTCTTCTTTTTCGGGCGCTTCCAACCGGGCACGGTCACCTGTTTGGCGCGCTCGATGGTCAGTTCGTCGGCCGGTGCGAACTTTGAGATGGTCGAGCCAGCACCGATGGTGGCTCCCGCGCCGACATCCACCGGCGCCACCAACTCTACGCCGGAGCCGATGAATACATTGTCACCGATGGTCGTGCGATGTTTGTTCGCGCCATCGTAGTTACAGGTGATCGTGCCGGCCCCCACGTTGACGCCTTTGCCGATATCCGTATCGCCGATGTAGGTCAGGTGATTAACCTTGCTGCCGCTCGCGATCGTGCTCTTTTTAATTTCGACGAAATTGCCTACCTTTACATTATCAGCCAACTCGGCTCCTGGCCTTAGCCGTGAAAAGGGACCAATCTCGCAGTCGTCGCCGGTTTTCGCGCCTTCGATATGACAATTCGGGTGCACGATCGTGCCACTACCGATCTGACTGTCGCGGACGAGATTGTTCGACTCAATCCTGACGTTGTCACCGAGCGATACTTCGCCCTCGAAAACTGCGTTCACATCAATATAGACATCCTTGCCGCAATTCAGACTGCCACGAATGTCTACTCTTGCAGGATCTGCAAAACCCACACCCTGCGTCATCAGTTCGTCGACGAGTCTCGCCTGCAACGCACGCTCCGCTTCCGCCAGTTGCTTCTTGTCATTGATACCCATTACTTCCACCCAACTATCGGCTTTGACGCCGTGCACGATACAACCATCGGCTACGGCAAGGCTGATTATGTCTGTCAGATAATACTCTCCCTGATTATTGCGGTTATCCAGCCCGTCGAGCCAGCCCTTGAGTCGCCCGGCAGGACAGACCATAACACCGGAATTGATTTCAGTGACCGCCCGTTCCTCATCCGTTGCCTCCTTTTCCTCGACATTGCGGACCACGTTCCCGCCTTCCCGAATGATGCGCCCGTAACCGCAAGGATCTTCCATGTCTACGGTCAGTACAGCGACTTCGTCTACGCCGCAGGTGTCTAACATTCGGCTTAGTGTTTCCGGCCGCAGCAGCGGTACATCGCCGAAAAGAATCATCACACGGTTACCGTCAGGCGTCTCGGGCATCGCCTTTTGAACAGCGTGACCGGTGCCCAGTTGCTCAGCCTGCAGTGCCCAGCGTAGCTTTTGCCCCGCGAAAGCAGCCGGCACCGCATCGCCTCCGTGGCCATAGACGACGCAGACATCATCGGCACCGACCGCCACTGACGTATCGACAACATGTTGCAGCAGGGGTCTTCCTGCCAGCGGCTGCATTACTTTCGGCAGCAGAGAATGCATGCGCTTTCCCTGACCCGCAGCGAGAACTATGATGCTAACGGCCAAATGGCCCTCCAGTATATTCGTGCATCAGGGACAGTGATTTGAAGCTTGCCTCATGGATTTTTTCGTTGCCGCTCTGGGCCATAGCGGCCTGCAGTATACCGGCAAATGCCGACATTGGATCCGGCGGCGTAAACGCCCCTGAGCAGCGGAATAAGCCATACCTGATATTGATATCCATTGACGGCTTTCGCTGGGATTATCAGGACCTGTTCGAGACACCGGCGCTGGATCGCCTCGCTGCCCGTGGGGTACGGGCCGAATCGCTGCAGCCCGTATTCCCGACGCTGACGTTTCCCAATCATTACAGCATCGCCACAGGACTGTACCCTGCCAACCACGGCATCATCGCCAATGATTTTCCCGATCCCGACAGCGATGACTGGTATCTGCACAACCGTCCCAAGATCGTGCGGCAAGGCCGATGGTATGGCGGCGACCCGATATGGGTGGCCGCCGAGAGAAGCGGCATGGTCAGCGCCGCCTTTTTCTGGATCGGCACAGAAGCTGACATCAAGGGCATCAAACCGACTTACTGGCACAAATTCGACTACAACACCTCGGCCAGGCGGCGCGTCAGGCAAGTCCTGAAGTGGCTGCAGATGCCTGTCGAAACGAGGCCCCATTTCATTGCGCTTTATTTCGAGCACGTCGACGTAAATACTCATGCCAATGGCATCGGCTCCAGAGAAAGTGTCCGCGAAATCAGAAGAATAGACCGCTACCTGGGCAGGCTAATGGACGGCATCGACAAGTTGCCACATAGCAAAGAGGTCTACATAATTGTGGTATCCGATCATGGACAGTCCGGATACGACCGGGACGCGAAAATTCTCGCCCTGGATACGTTCCTGAACCTCGACGGCATATCGATTGTCGAGGGTGGTACCTACGCAAACTTATTTTTCGACGAAAAAAACCCAATTCGTGCAGGACAAATACGAGATGATATTAATGCCGTGTGGCGCCATGGCCGCGCGTGGCTGCCCGATGAAGCTCCCAAGAGCTGGCACATCAACGGAGGATCAGGTTTCCCCGATGTGATTGTTCAACCTGATCCACATTTCGCGGTGGTTTCTGGTCGAGATAAATCTCAGATTCTGAATCTCGGTAGTCACGGTTGGGTTCCATCGTTCAAGGATATGCACGGCATCTTCATTGCGGCTGGGCCGCGATTGCCGGAAGGACAAACGATCGGCATCATCGAGAGCGTGGACATATATCCATTGATGATGGAGATTCTAGAGATTCCGCTAACGACACCGATCGATGGGGATCCAGACAAGCTTACACGGTTCCTGGGCTTCGGCGCAGGCGGAGCAGCGCGAGGTAGCAACTGAACAGCAGCTTGCCAATTTCAAGAAAGCGTTCAGCGTGTGCCTTGAAGCCAAAGAATACATGGTCAAGTACTAGCGGTCGGGCATTCAGTTTCGTCATTGACGAAGCAACCGGCCACATGACTGTCGCGGTGTCGCGCGACGGACTTTCAGTAAGCGTGTTCGGTGCGTGCACGGACGCAGCTATTTAGACCCGATTTTGCGCCCCGCTAGCGTCTGCCTTTGAGGTTCTGTGCGGCGCGGTAGCGGGCGCGGGCTTCGGCGAGTTCCAGGTTAGCACGGGCAAGGTCCGTCTCTTCCGATGCGCCCCGCAATGCTTCCTCAGCTGCCTGTTGTGCGGCAAGCGCTGCCGCTTCGTCGAGCTGTTCGCCTCTGAGTGCGGTGTCAGCCAGAACTGTCACCAGGTGCGGTTGAATCTCGAGCATACCGCCCGTGACATAAAAGAAGTGCTCTTTTCCTTCAGGGTCTTCGACCCGGACCTCGCCGGGCTTCAGTGCAGTCAGTAACGGCGCATGGCGTGGCGCTATGCCGACCTCACCCATGCGGGCCGGCGCATAGACCATCGCGGCGTCACCTGAGTAGATTTCACCTTCTGCTGAAACGATGTCGACGCGAATCGTGGCCATTCGATTGCTCTCGTGTTCCTGTTATAAGGTCTTGGCTTGCTCGACGGCTTCGTCGATCGAGCCTACCATGTAAAACGCCTGCTCGGGCAAGTGATCGTAATCGCCATTGACGATTCCGTTGAAGCCGCGAATTGTCTCCTGCAAGGAGACATACTTGCCGTCGGTTCCGGTGAACGTTTCTGCGACGAAGAACGGCTGCGACAGGAAACGCTGAACCTTGCGGGCGCGGGTTACCGTCAGTTTGTCGTCTTCGGACAGCTCATCCATGCCGAGAATCGCGATGATGTCCTGCAACTCCTTGTAGCGCTGCAATACCGCTTGCACACCCCGGGTGCAATCGTAGTGTTCCTGGCCGATTACGTTCGGGTCGAGGATGCGGCTCGTGGAGTCGAGCGGGTCAACCGCCGGGTATATACCGAGTTCCGAGATCTGACGAGACAAAACGAGTGTTGCGTCGAGGTGAGCAAACGTCGTTGCCGGCGACGGATCCGTCAGGTCATCTGCCGGGACGTAAATTGCCTGGAAGGATGTAATCGATCCGGTCTTGGTGGAGGTGATGCGTTCCTGAAGAACGCCCATTTCCTCAGCGAGCGTGGGCTGATAACCCACGGCTGACGGCATGCGGCCGAGCAACGCCGACACCTCGGTTCCAGCCAGGGTATATCGATAAATATTGTCGATGAACATCAAGACATCGGTGCCCTCATCGCGGAATGCCTCGGCGATAGTCAGGCCGGTCAGCCCAACCCGCAGACGGTTGCCCGGAGGCTCATTCATCTGCCCATAAACCAGCGACACCTTGTCGATAACGCCCGATTCCTTCATCTCGTGATAGAAGTCGTTACCTTCACGTGTGCGTTCACCTACGCCCGCAAATACAGAGAAACCGGCATGCTCGTGGGCGATGTTGCGGATGAGTTCCATCAGTGTGACTGTCTTGCCGACGCCTGCGCCGCCGAACAATCCGATTTTGCCGCCTTTGGCGATCGGCATGATGAGGTCGATAACCTTGATACCCGTTTCCAGCAGTTCGGTTGCCGGCGCCTGGTCTTCATAGCTTGGAGGCTTGCGGTGAATCGGAAGATGCATGTCGGCACCGATATCTCCGGCATTGTCGATCGGCCTGCCGAGCACGTCCATGATGCGGCCGAGTGTCTTTTCACCAACCGGGACCGTGATCGGCTCGCCCGTGTTGCTGACGGACATGCCCCGTTTCAGGCCCTCGCTCGAGCCCATCGCGATCGTGCGAACAACGCCATCGCCCAGCTGTTGCTGAACTTCGAGCGTGGTGTTCACCTCGTCGATAAGCAACGCATGATAAATATGGGGGATGGCGTCGCGCGGAAATTTTACGTCCACGACGGCGCCAATGATTTGCACGGTTGTTCCTGTGCTCATATCTTAGGTCCTCAACCTGATACGGCGGCCGCACCGCCGACAATTTCTGAAATTTCTTGTGTGATCGCAGCCTGCCGGGCTTTGTTATAAGCAAGTTGCAAGTTACTTATGATCTCGCCGGCATTATCGGTGGCAGATTTCATTGCAATCATCTTCGCCGCCATCTCGCAGGCAAAGTTCTCGACTGCGCCTCTGTAAACCTGTGATTCGATGTAACGCATCAATACGTCATCGAGAAGATCGACTGCATCCGGTTCGTAGATGTAGTCCCAATGCTCCTGCAAAGTTTCCTCGCCGAGATCGATTTCGCTGACCGGCAGGATTGTTTTGACTTCCGGTACCTGGCTCATCGTGCTGACGAATTCGTTATGCACGAGGAACAGCCGATCGATTCTCCCTTCGCTGTAGGAGTCAAGCATGATCTTGATGCTGCCGATCAGGTCGTTGACGCTCGGACGATCACCAAGATGCGATGCCGTGCCAACAACGTTGCCGCCGAGACGTCTAAAGAACAAGACCGCTTTCTGGCCGACCAGTGCGAGATCGACCTCGACGTTTTCCGCCTGCCACTTCCCAAGCTCGCCAATAACAGTCTTGAACATGTTGACGTTCAGGCCACCGCAAAGCCCGCGGTCCGTGGATATGACGATATATCCGACGCGCTTGACCTCGCGTTGCACAAGAAACGGGTGCTTGTAGTCCGGGTTCGCATGGGCAAGATGACCGACTACACGACGAATACGCTCAGCGTACGGCCGCGATGCCTCCATCTGAACCTGTGCTTTGCGGATCTTGCTGGCTGCGACCATTTCCATGGCCTTGGTGATCTTCTGCATGTTCTGCACGCTTCGGATCTTTGTGCGGATTTCTTTTTCGCCTGCCAAGTTGTTCTTCCT
>LKGT01008834.1_pt1 | contig 17552 bp, 23 predicted proteins | sample 503861 | NCBI WGS metagenome assembly LKGT01 (sample SAMN04113194, study PRJNA297058) | marine sediment metagenome | biome: marine benthic biome; feature: marine benthic feature; material: marine sediment; isolation source: sediment sample collected at the water-sediment interface from the South......
TTCTCCGCTCCACCAGACACCGCTGTCCCTGTAGCGAATTCAATGTCGATGATATCGGGTGTGCTTGCAGTGCCGCCGCTCGTGTAAGTAGTGAAATCAGATCCATCTGTATTAAGTAAACCAAACGTTGCACCCGTCACCCCCTCCAATATGTAAGCCAGACCGTTCAATTCAGTCATTCCGCCAACATCGGCTATGAAGGTGACTGTGGCCATTGAGTACGTGACCCCAAACCCTGGATCAGGCGGGTTGCCCTCTTCTACTCTATCGACAGTTCTGTAGACCACAGTCGCAGAAAAAATGCCCAAATCTTCTATTGGGTTGGCGATGGTGCATCCTGTGTCTATGAGGATGCAACCGGTGATCTCCAGTGTTACCGTCCCATCCGCTGCGGCAGAAACCGGCAGGCCCATCGCAAGAAAGACAACACCAAGTCCCGCGAGTGGAGTTTTCAGGGGTTTTAATTTAGCGAAAGAGAWWWTCGNTCATGAGCTTCGGCNAGAGTATCGAGAAAAGCGTGGTAATACGGTGCGGAAGGAAAGATACATTGGCGCCGACTTCCACGATTCATCACATGATAATTCGCATGTTCGTATTCTATGCGGAGTGGTCGTGGGATGAAGTATGCCGTAAACGAATCTATATCATAAAACAAGCTTCATGACCCCTACTTCAGTTTCGTGGTGCCCCAAGAACAAATCAAGGCTTTCGCCGTGGAGAGCCCATTGGCTCGGTCCTTGTGGGTGATCGGGTCGAGGACAACGGAGCATACCGAATTTATGGTTGGAGCCTTATAAGGCTTCGTGAGGAACTTCCCGGATTGACGAACGAGATCCTTCGACTTCGCCGTGCTCCCCTCAGGATGACAGCGGGGTGTCTTGCAGTCGCATGCGGTCATTCCGTCCCATCTTTCGTCTGTATGCATTGCGCCTGTCACAAGCTACATTCCTTTTCCCACCCGTTATTCCGAGTCCGYSRACCCTTCGACAGGCTCAGGGCGAACGGGCTACATTACGGAAGCACGTTTTCCCAAGCAATGAACTGAAGCCCATTCTGTCAGAGCTTCTCAGGGCCGATCCTGGTCTTCGGCGGTGGACGATTCTTGACCCGCCGCCGTTTCCTGGCCCGGGTCTTGGTTTTCATCGGTCTCGGTATCTTCGTCCGGAGTCTCGGTCTCGGTCTGGTTTCTCTTGAGGTTCTCCACCGCCCGCTCCAGGATGTTCACCGTCCAGCTATTGAGGGAGACCCCTGCCCTCTGGGCTGACTCGGCGGCCCGTTCCTTGATGTTCGAGGGCATCCGAAGCAGGACCTTGGAGACGGAGTCGTTTTCCAGGCGAAGCGACCAGGCCCCTGGCTGCTCGTCTCCCAGCGGGACCACTTCGGCCACCAGGTTGGAGCCGTCCTGCACCAGGCACAGCCGAGCGTGGGGAGCGAGCTGGGCATTTATTTCCTCGATGAGTTCCTGCACGGYTTSSCGCGCCGCCGCCTCCGACCGGAGTGGATCGTCACGTGGCTGAAGGACCCTCAGAAGGTACAACCCGGGACCAAGATGCCCAGCTTCTTTGTAGACGAGTTCTCCGGGCCGGACGAGATCCTAGGAGGGGATGAGCAGAAGCAAATTCTGGCCTTGCGGGAGTATCTGTTAAGCCTCGGGAAGTAGTAACCCTAGAAGGAGCGTAAATATCATGCGAAAGAATATGGTCATCTTCGTGCTCGGTGGTTTCGTGCTCGGCCTGTGGGCGCTGCCGAGCGTCCCCGCCGCCGGTGCCGCTGGGGGGACTATTGCTGGCGTCGTGAAATATGCTGGCGATCCGCCCGCTCTCAAGAAAATTGCGCCCACGAAGGACAAGAAAGTCTGCGGCAAGGCTCTTATTTACGATGAGAGTCTCGTGGTGGACAAGGCAACGAAGGGGATCCAGTGGGCCGTGGTCTCGGTGCAGGGGGCCAAGGGGAAATGGGACGGCAAAGGGGCAACCCTGGATCAAAACCGCTGTGCGTTTCGCCCCCATGTCCTCGTCGCGCCGCCTGGCAAGATTACAATCCTGAACAGCGACAAAATCTTACACAACTTCCACAGCTATAGCAAAAAGAATCCCCCCATCAATCGCGCACAGCCCGGCTTCCGGAAAAAGATGAAGGTGGAATTTAAAAAGGGCGAGCTTGTCAAGATCGCCTGCGACGTCCATCCCTGGATGGCCGGGTGGATCGTGGTGACGGACCATCCGTATGTGGGGGTGACCGACGAGAAGGGCAGCTTCAAGATCGAGAATGTGCCACCGGGGACTTACACGCTCGAGGTGTGGCAGGAGACCCTCGGGACATCAAAGAAAAAGGTGACGGTCAAGGCTGGCGAGACGGTCAAGGTCGCTTTTGAGCTGAAGAAAAAGTAGCGCGAGCCGTGATCTCGGTTGCCATCGCCGCGAGGGGGCAGACCTGGAACTCTTGATCCTCTGGATCCACGTTTTGGCCGCAATTGCGTGGGTGGGGGGCATGTTATTTTTCCTGGTGGTTCTTGCCCCCTTTTTCCGCGGCATTTTTCCCGCCAGAGAGGAGATCCAGATCGCCTATGCCGCGGGCCGGCGGTATCAATTCGTGGCGGCGCGGGCGATGGAGATTCTGCTGCTCACGGGAATCTTGAACATCGTGGCCCGCGGGTGGGGTGGAGAGGCAGCCTTCTCGCAGAGTTTTTGGACGGTCCTGGGACTCAAGGTGGTCGGATTTCTGCTGCTGGGGGGCCTGCAGGCCTCGCAGCAGATCTCGATGAAACGACAGATGGCCCCCCTGCTGGTTGCCGGAGGTGGGGGGGTTCTCGGCGAGCAGCAGTGGCGTGCCATCCAATTCCGGATGACGCAGGTGACGCGACTGAGTCTGGGCATCGGGGTGGCGGTCGTTTTCTTGGGTCTCATGTTGCGCGGACTCTAGCGATCGACCGATGACGGTTCGGCAGGCTCACCGCAAGCCGACGACAGGGCAATTTGTGATTTCGGATTTAAACCGCGGTTCTCTCAAATTCGAAATTCGCAATTCGAAATCCGAAATCTGTCTCCTCCCGACCCTGGACCCTGATCCCTGACCCGCTTGGACCCTGATCCCTGACCCGTCTGTGGACTCTGAACTCTCAACTCTGAACCCCTGAACCGGCTAGCTTCCCAGCTTGCCAGCCTGCTAGCCTTCCAGCATTCCAGCGTCTGATTGCTGATAGCTGCCCACCATCATAAAGCTTGACAATCCCGGTCATCTCCCGTTATGATTTCCATCGGCTTTTCAACCCTTCGAAATCAGCTCGGGTTGCCCGTCGGACCGTCTCCCAGGATCGGGGGGTCGGTCTTTTCCTTGTTGACACCGTGTCTCTTTGTGTACAGATACCTTCCGGATGAGTACTGAATAAGGCTGAGAGATCCTGATGTTAGAATACCTGAAGTTAGAAACGTGGCTTCCGGAGAACGTGTCGACCTACGGGGCGGAGATCGACTTCCTCTTTTACGTTATCTATTACATCACCGGGGTGGCCTTCATCCTGGTGGCGGCAGCAATGGTGGCGTTCTTGATTATCTTCCGTCACCGTGAGGGCCGCCGGGCAAGGTACGTGCATGGGAATACTGTTCTTGAAATCGTATGGACAGTCGGCACCGCCCTCATCGTGATCGTCCTTGGCATTATGAGCGAACCACTATGGGCGAGAATTAAACAACAGGTCCCGCCGAGTGATATTCAAGTCCGCGTCACTGGGAAGCAGTTCAACTGGGAAATCCTTTATCCTGGGCCGGATGGGAAGTTCGAGACGGCGGACGATGTACAGATGGACAACGAGCTCCACGTTCCGGTCAATAGGGTTGTACAGGTGTTCCTTACCTCGAAGGACGTCATTCATAGCTTTTTTCTCCCGAATCTTCGGCTCAAGCAAGATGCCTTGCCGGGGCGCACGATCCAGGCCTGGTTCGAGGCGACCAAGCCGGGGGTGTACGAGATCCCCTGCGCTGAACTGTGTGGATTTGGGCACTCCGGGATGCTTGGCTACCTGACGGTGCACTCCGCCAAGGACTACGAGAAGTGGGTGAAGGAGCAGTGGCCTCAGTCCTGAATTGCGGGCCGCGGGCCTACTCCTAAGGAAAAAACAGTAGCTGATCCGAAGGGGAATTCTCAAGGGGATGGTGGACAATGGCTGAACCCACAGGGATCCAAACGGCACATCCTGTTGAACACGTCCATCACGAGGAGTTGGGGTTCTGGCGCACGTATGTCTTCTCCACGGACCACAAAACGATCGCTAAGCAGTTTCTCTTTCTGGGGCTATTCATGATGGTCATCGGAGGTCTGCTGGCGCTCATGTTGCGGTGGCAGCTGGCCTGGCCCGAGACGGCGGTGCCGGGGTTTGGCTGGGTCCCGGAGCCTTACATGTTCGAGGGGATCATTCCGCCGGAGACCTATAATATGCTCTTCACCATGCATGCCACGATCATGATCTTCTTCGTGATCATGCCGATCCTCGTCGGGTGTTTCGGGAACTTCCTGATTCCGCTCATGATTGGCGCGCGGGACATGGCTTTTCCCACCCTCAACATGCTCTCCTTCTGGGTCGGCGCGGTGGCGGGTGTGGTGATGCTAACCGGTTTCTTCGTCCCCGGTGGACATGCGGCTACCGGCTGGACCGCGTACGCGCCGCTCAGCGCCAAGGCGATCTACACCGGGGTCGACTGGGGGCAGAACCTCTGGTGCATCAGCCTCATCATCCTTGCCATCTCCTCCATGATGGGCTCGATCAACTACATTACCACTATCATTAACATGCGGGCACCTGGCATGACCTGGTTCCGCCTGCCGCTGGTCATCTGGTCCCTCTTCATCGTGGCGATCCTCCTCTTGCTCGCGTTGCCGGTGCTCACCTCCGGGCTGGCCATGCTCCTGTTCGACCGGATGGCCGGAACGCACTTCTTCCTTCCCGAAGGCGGGGGCGAGCCCCTGCTGTGGCAGCACCTCTTCTGGTTCTTCGGCCACCCGGAGGTCTACGTCCTGATCCTCCCCGCCATGGGGGTCGCGTCGGATGTCCTCTCCACTTTTTCACGCAAACCGATCTTTGGTTACCGGTCCATGGTCTACGCCCTAATTGGGATCGCCTTCCTCAGTTGGCTCGTCTGGGGTCACCACATGTTCCAGAGCGGGATGAACCCGGCGCTGGGCACCAGTTTTATGATCTCGACGATGATCATCGCGGTGCCGTCGGCCATCAAGACGTTCAACTGGCTCGGGACGCTATATGGTGGGTCGATCCGGTTCACGACGCCGATGCTGAATACCCTGGCTTTCATCTCCATGTTCGTGATTGGGGGTCTGAGCGGCATCTTCATGGCGAGCACGCCGGTGGACATGTTCATCCACGATACCTACTTCATTGTTGCGCACATCCATTACGTGGTCTTCGGCGGCAGTATCTTCGGCCTCTTCGCGGCCATCTATTACTGGTTTCCCAAAATGTTCGGCCGAATGATGAACGAACCGCTGGGGAAGATCCACTTCTGGCTGACCTTCGTCGCCTTCAACTGTGTCTTCATACCGATGCACATCCTCGGCGTGGGAGGCATGATGCGGCGGATCTATAACCCGACACAGTATGAGTTCCTGGCTTCGCTCCAGCCAATCAATGTGTTCATCACGATCAGCGCGATCGTCCTTGGCCTCGCCCAGATCCCGTTCGTCATCAATTTCTTCTGGAGCCTCTTTGCCGGGAAGGAGGCAGGGCGGAATCCGTGGCAGGCAAATACGCTGGAGTGGAGTGCGCCGTCGCCGCCCCCGCACGGCAACTGGGGAGAGAAGATCCCGGTCGTTTACCACGGCCCGTACGAGTACAGCGTACCCGAGGTAGCTGAGGACTATCTGCCGCAGGATTCGCCTCTCGTCGTGCCCGCATTGGCGAAGCATTGAGGACAGACCGGGTGTCAGAATCGTACCGATCCTTGCACATCCGTCGACCCGTGTGGCTTCATTGGTTTGCCCTGTTGACCGCAGGGGCGACTCTGGTGTTGATCCTTGTCGGCGGTCTCGTCACCAGCACGGGCGCAGGGCTTGCGGTGCCCGATTGGCCGACGACATTTGGATATAACATGTTCCTTTTTCCCTGGTCGAAAATGGTTGGAGGCGTTTTGGTGGAACACAGTCATCGGCTGATCGGGGCGGGCGTTGGTCTCCTGACGCTCACGCTGGCCGTCTGGCTTTGGGTCACGGAGCCGCGAGGATGGATTCGCTGGCTTGCGGTGATTGCTTGCGTTTCGGTGGTCGTTCAAGGGGTCCTCGGGGGTCTCCGGGTCGTCTTACTTGAGCAGACGCTTGCCATCGTCCATGCCGCCTTGGCGCAGGCCTTTTTCGCGCTGGTGGTGAGTCTGGCGTTCTTTACGTCCCGGGAGGGGAGAGAAGCCCCACAGAAGGTCCAAGCGGCTGGTGGTGGTCGAGTGCGACACCTCTCTCTTCTGACGACCGGTATCATTTATCTGGAGCTGATTATCGGGGCCGTGCTGAGACATACGGGCGTGGGAGTTGCCGCCCATCTCCTCCTTGCTGGCGTTGTGAGCATCCAGGTCTGCTTCCTTGCCGTCCTGATCCTGAAAGGATATGGAGATCAGCCGAGGCTGGTGCGACCCGTCGCCCTGCTTGGCGGACTGCTCATCGTGCAACTCGTACTGGGTCTGGGGTCATACCTGGGCAAATTCACAACCTTGGGAATGGCTTTCCACCCTCTCACCCTGGTGGAGCTCACCACGGCGCACGTCGCCACCGGGGCGCTGATGCTGGCCACGTGCCTTGTGCTGACTCTTCGCGTCTATCGACTACTGCCGTCTCGCAGCCCAGTGGGGGCTCGGCAATTCGTCCCCGCCCCTCCGGCAGGCAGATCGGAGGAGGCGCCCGCATAGCGCTCGGGACGGAACGGGGGACATCGAAGTGGCTCGCGTACAGAGACAAGGTGCCGACTTTCTGGCGTTGACGAGGCCCCGTGTGGTCGTGATGGTGCTGATCACGACGGTCGTTGGATTCTACGTGGCTTCCTCGGGGGTGACAGACTATGTCCGGTTGGTCCACACCCTTCTGGGCATGGGACTCGCGGCGGGGGGGACGCTCGCGTTGAATCAGTATATCGAGCGGGATGTGGATGCACGGATGGAGCGCACGCGACTTCGGCCGTTGCCCGATGGGCGGCTTCAGCCCACCGAGGCGCTGGTCTTCGGCGTGGCGATCACTGGGGCTGGCCTTCTGTACCTGGCTCTCTTCGTGAACGTCCTCAGTGCCTTCGTGACGGCCATCAGCGTGGGGAGTTACCTCTTTCTCTACACGCCCCTCAAGCGCAAGACCGCGCTTTGCAGCCTCGTGGGGGCGGTTCCCGGCGCACTGCCGCCGGTCATTGGCTGGGGAGCGGCTCGGGGCGAGCTGGGCCTCGGGGCCTGGGTGCTCTTTGCCATCTTGTTTCTGTGGCAGACCCCTCATTCCCTGGCGATCGCCCGGCTGTATCGGGACGACTACGCCCGGGCGGGCATCCAGCTTCTTCCGGTGGTCGAACCGGACGGCGGGAGCACGGGACGCCAAGTTGTGAGCCACTGCCTGGCCCTGCTCGCTGTGGGCCTGTTGCCGACCCTCATCGGCCTTGCGGGATCGGTGTATTTTTTGGGGGCCTTTACCCTCGGCATCGCGTTCCTCGGATGCGGGATCGGTCTGGCAGTTTCCCGCTCGGAGGCGGCCGCACGTCGCCTGTTGTTCGCCTCACTACTCTACCTGCCGGTGCAGCTCGGGCTGATGGCGCTGGACAAGGTCCCCTTCTAGATATGACGCGGCTGAGTGCCTCGGCACGAACGGGATGGCTGCTACGGTGATCGGGAGAATTGCACTTATTGCTTAAGTAAAAAGGATGCGCATTCGACGGGTTACCCCGTGAGGGCCGTGAACATGGCACGAGGAGTCGAGACGCCCGTCATCGACAAGCGAGCGGAAGATCTGRCGCACGKTCCYCCGRGCYKTGRCGAGGGSCCMCCTCCGGAGTTTCCTAGGGACCCCTTTGGTCGCGGGGRYGAYSACCGTGTGGAGCCGCCTGTCAGCAATGCCCGCTTAGCAATGCTGATGTTCCTGGGGGCGGAGGCGATGTTCTTCGCTGGCCTGATCGGTGCCTTCCTGGTCCTCCGTTTTGGGAGCGCGATCTGGCCTCCTCCCGGCCAGCCGTATCTGCCGGTGGGCGTGACCGGTGTCAACACCGTCATCTTACTCTTCAGCGCGTATACTATGCGCCGGGCCATGCGTGAGGATCGACAGGGGGTTATCCGATGGCTTCTGATGACGGTGTTCCTTGGGACAGTCTTCCTAGGGGTGCAGGGGTACGAGTGGGTTCGGCTGGTGCGCTTTGGCTTCACGTGGGCGAACGGAACGTACGGCGCCACCTTTTATACCCTGATCGGGATCCACGGGGCCCACGTGTTCGGTGCGGTGCTCTGGCTACTCATCGTTTTGGCTGGGGCAAGTGGGAATCGGTTCTCGGCGACGCGACATGTTGGCCTCACACTTTGCGGGATGTACTGGTACTTCGTGGTGGGCCTCTGGCCCGTGCTCTTTACGCTGGTGTACCTGAGTTGAGCCTGGAGAGAGAGCTGTTGGCTGTGGGACGGCGTATCCGCACAGTGTTGGATGCCGGCGGTTCCGCGATGAGGCGATTCGCGGTTCTCGCGCTGGTGATTGCGGGAGCGGTGGTGCGAAGTCCGTTTACCGCGCAGGCATGTTCAGTGTGTGGAGGCTCAGCGCTTGGTACAGATCTTGGTGCGGGTTTCAACTCGAGCATCTTGTTCCTCCTGATGATGCCGTATGCCGTTGTTGGGGCGATCGCCGGGTGGCTGATTTACGCGTATTGGCGTGCGTCCGGCCATCGGCAGAAGAGGACAGTTGTCCCCTACGTGGCTCCGAGACAGAAGGAGAGTGAAAGTTGAGTCAAGTTGCTGCCATGCATCCGTCTGTCGAACCCGCGGAATCGCCCCTCACTCCTGAAAGCTGGGGCAAGCTTGGGATGTGGGTTTTCCTGGCCGGGGACGCCATGTCATTTGGGGCGCTGCTGGCCGCGTACGGTGTCCTCCGATACGGCAGCATCGACTGGCCCGTCCCTTCGAGCATTCTCGGGATCAATCTTACGGCATTGATGACTTTCCTGTTGATCTGTAGCAGTCTCACGATGGTGTTTGCTCTCGTGGCGATTCAGAGAGGTGATCAGGCCGGGCTGAGGAAATTCCTCGCGTTGACCGTCCTGTGTGGGTTAATATTTCTGGGCATGCAGGCATACGAGTGGACGCACCTGATACACGAAGGGCTAGGGTTCACTGCCAATAAGTGGGGGGCGTCATTGTTCGGGACCACGTTTTTCGCTATCACCGGCTTTCATGGCGCGCACGTGACCGGAGGCGTCATTTATCTCTCCTGCTATCTGATCCAAGCCCTCCGTGGCCACTCGAAACCTGGGGTTGCCAATGAGATCGAGATCGCAGCCTTGTACTGGCACTTCGTGGATTTGGTGTGGATCCTGGTCTTTACCTTTGTCTACCTGGTGTAAATGGGGTCGGGGACCGCGATGACAGCTGCTCACAAGACACCGAATTATATGGCCATTTTCTGGTGGCTGCTGGCGCTTACGGTTATCGAGATCGCGGTGATCTACACGCCGCTGGCCAAGCTCTTGATTGTGATCCTGCTTGTCGGTCTCGCGCTGTCCAAGGCTTCGTTGGTGGCGATGTACTTTATGCACCTGCGATTCGAGCCACGAACGCTAGGTTTAATCGCCCTGACACCGTTGCTCCTGTGCGCCCTATTAGTGTTTGCACTGCTGCCCGACCACGCTGCAACGCCTCACCGAACCACGGTAACCGCCGAGCACTCCACAACCCCCGAGTGACATCCGCTGGGAGTGCCTCCTTTCCCGAATCACAGTTCGCGCCTCGTTCCGGGAAATTTGTGCGAGAAAAAAGGCGGTGATGACTCCATGAAAGATCGCTTGGTTCTCCCGGCTATCGGTTTTCTCTCTCTTCTTGTGCTCGTGGGGGTGGCGTTCATTCTGTTGGGGCGGCAGCCGCAGGTCGAAGGGGATTACACCTTCTCCAGCCTTCCCGCTGTCAACGCCTTCCTCAACGGGACGAGCGCAGTGCTGCTCACGACAGGGTATCTCTTCATCCGGCGGAAGAGGGTGACGGGCCACAAGATCTGCATGGGGACAGCCTTCGGCGTCTCTTGCGTGTTTTTGGTTTCGTATCTAGTACACCATTACCAGGTGGGCTCGGTGCCCTTTGCCGGGCAGGGTTGGATTCGGCCCGTCTACTTTACAGTCCTTGTCTCCCACATCTGCCTGGCCGCTCTCATTGTTCCCTTAGCGCTGACCACGATGTATCGTGCCCTAAGCGCCCGATTTGACAAACATGTGAAAATTGCCCGTTGGACCCTTCCAATTTGGTTATACGTCTCGGTGAGCGGCGTCATCGTTTACGTGATGCTCTACCAGCTTTACCCACCGCGATAAGAATGGCAGAGACCCTGGGGCGGGAAGCGTGGTGAGGATGGCGATGATGACGAGCCATGGGGTGCTCATTGGTGCCTCCTTTGTCCCCGAGCGGAACCGCAGGCCCGAATACTCCTGCTCCCATAGGGTCATACGGTTGGCAGGAAGGTCTATGATGTGCGTCATCAAGCGTCATGACAGCAGTCATGCGACGCATGGGACTCTTACCGGCTGTTCGATGGATGAGAGTGTCATCTGATGCGGAGCGCACGCTGCGGGCGTCGGATGGCAAGATGCAGGCCATCTATGTTAGAATCACTGTGTCAGACGGGTTGAGATGGATCTTCAACGGACGCGACAGATACTGGGGAGAGGCTTTAGCTTGAGGTGTCCGAGGTGTGGCACCGCCCCCCTGTTCCGGGGCCCCTTCTCGATGTATCCCGATTGCCTCTCCTGTGATCTCCGGTTTGAACGGGAGCAGGGATACTTCGTCGGGGCGATTTATATCAATTATGCGGTCACCGCCGTCACGGCCATCGTCGGTTATTTCGCCCTCGATCGTTTCATCAGCATATCCCTCGCGCAGCAGCTGATCCTGTGGAGTATCTACGCGGTCTTTTTCCCGCTCTTCTTTTTCCGGTACTCCAGGAGCCTCTGGCTGACACTTGATTATATGTTCAATCCCGAGATTCCGAGTGATGAACGATACAGCAGGCCTCGAGGGTGAGCGGACCGAGACGAGAAATGGATAATCCAGTGGTTGAGGTCGAAGGCCTTTGCTACGCTTACGGAGATCGGGAAGCGCTCGCTGGCGTGACATTTACGGTCTCGCGCGGCGAGATCTTCGGCTTCCTTGGCCCGAACGGCGGGGGCAAGACGACGCTGTTCAAGGTTCTTTCCACCCTCAGACCTCCCACCGTCGGGCGCGTGAGAGTGTTTGGCCATGATCTCGCGCGTGCGCCCGACGCCGTCAGGATGCGTTTAGGGGTTGTCTTTCAGGACCCCAGCCTGGATCTGAAGCTCACGGTCATGGAAAACCTCCTTCACCACGGACATCTCTATGGGCTGTGGGGTCAGGCCCTGCAGAGCCGGGCTCGGGAGGTTCTCGAGGGGCTGGGGTTGGGGGATCGCGCCCGCGATCTGGTGGAGACCCTTTCGGGGGGTCTACGGAGGCGAACCGAGCTGGCCAAGGTCTTGGTGCACCGGCCGGAGCTCTTGATCATGGACGAGCCAAGTACAGGACTCGATCCAGGCGCCCGCCAAGAATTCAGTGCCTACCTTCGCCGGTTACGCCAGCAGGATGGCGTCACCATTCTGCTTACGACCCACCTCATCGAGGAGGCCGAGCAGTGTGATCGGGTGGGGTTCCTCCATGAAGGGAGAGTGGTGGCTATCGGAGAACCGGACGCGTTGAAGGGGACCGTCGGCGGTGACGTGATAGTGATCGATGCTCACAACCCCAAGGAGTTGCAAGGGAAGATGCGCGATCGGTTCGGGTGTGACGCGGTCTTGGTCGACGGGTCCTTGCGCGTGGAACGCCCATGCGGGCATGAGTTCGTCCGGGAGGTCGTGGAGGCATTCCCCGGTGCGGTGAAGTCTGCGGCCTTTGGAAGGCCGACGCTGGAGGATGTCTTTATTCGTCTGGCCGGACGGCGTCTGTGGAGCAATGAAGCATAGCGAATCGTATGTGCGGTTCCTTTTACCCGTGGTGACCCTGTGGTGGAGGGAGATGGTGCGGTTCTGTCGCCAGCGGAGTCGCCTCGTGGGGGCATTCGGGCAACCGCTGCTCTTCTGGATCTTGCTCGGTGGAGGTTTCAGTGCGTCGTTTCGACCTCCCGGACTGCCGGAAGGGACTGGCTACCTTGAATATTTCTATCCCGGCATCATCGCCCTGATCCTCTTATTCACTGCCATCTTTGCCACCATCTCCATCGTGGAGGACCGCCGGGAGGGCTTTTTGCAGGCAGTCCTTGTGGCCCCCGTGGGCCGCACGAGCATCGTGCTCGGTCAGGCGCTCGGCGGCACGACCCTGGCGCTGTTGCAGGGGATGCTCTTTCTCCTGCTCGCCCCGGCCGCCGGCATTTCCCTCACCGTCCTCTCGACCCTTGGAGCGATTGGAGTGATGATTCTTGTCTCCTTTGGCCTCACGAACCTTGGGCTGATGATTGCGTGGCGGATGGACTCGACCCAAGGGTTCCACGCGATCATGAATTTGATCCTGATCCCGATCTGGCTCCTTTCCGGCGCCTTCTTTCCCGCCTCGGGCCTTCCAGTCTGGCTCCAGTGGGTCATGAAGATAAACCCCTTGACGTACGGCGTCGCAGCCCTGCGGGGGTGCCTCTACCTGGGTAACCCTGCCGCGGCCGGGCAAGTGCCTCCCCTCCTCCCCTCCCTCGTCCTGACGGCCTTGTTCGGGCTCGTGGCCTTTGTCGCTGCAGCAGGTGTTGCTCGGCGGAGTGCAGCCTGATAGTGGAGAGTGAAGAGCGGAGAGTTGAGAGCTGAGGAATGACCTTGACGCTCGAACTGGTCGTTATCGGGGCTCTCACGGGGGTTATCTCTGGATTAATCGGAGTCGGGGGGGGGTTTATCTTTATTCCGCTCCTCACGATGATCGGGATGCCAATGCGCTCTGCCGCTGGCCTGAGCCTCGTCTTCGTGGCCTGCGTTGCGACGTCGGGGGCGGTGAGCCACTATCGCCAGGGGACCGGGGACCTGATGGTCGCCGCGGTCGTGCTTCCTGGGGCGCTCGTGACGGTGCCTGTGGGGTCATATTGCAGCGCCATTCTTCCGAACCGCCTTCTTGAGGTGCTGTTTGGGCTGCTGGTCCTCGTCGCCGCGTCAGCCCTTCATTGGCAGTCCGCCCAGCAGAAGCCCTTTCCTGGGGCTCCTGTCGTGGGGAGTGGGACGACCCGTCCGGTCTGGGTTGTTTTGCGACGGGCAAAGGTGAACGGGACCGAATACCTCTTTCCTGTGAATCTGCTGCGCGGGTTTGCTGTGGGAGGAATCGTGGGCTTCCTCGCAGGTCTCCTCGGCGTGGGGGGAGGCTCGCTCTTGGTTGTCCTCCTCATATTGGTTGTGGGGGTGCCAGCGAGCATTGCGGCGGGGACGTCCCTCTTGGGCATTATCATTCCGGCCCTCGCTGGGGCCCTGACGCACTACGGCCTCGGGCACATAGACATGGCCTCTGCGGTTCCCGCGGTGTTGGCCGGGGTCCTGGGGGCCGTCCTCGGGGCGAGAGGTACGCTGACCCTCTCAGAATCCCGGCTCCAGTCCATTATGGTGTGGCTGTTTGTCCTGGTCGCGGCCTATATGATCGGGCGGGGGATTATCTGACAGTCAGCGGACAGCCCTTCGACAGTGGTTCGACAAGCCATTGGACACGGCTCATGGCTAGCTCACCACAGGCTCAGGGCAAGCCGAGAATCGAGAGTCGAGTATAATTTCGAATTTGGGACTTCGAGTCGTGAGCCTCAGTCGAACGATTTCGGGTTTCGGATTTAAACCGCGGTTGTCTCAAATTCGAAATCCACAATTCGAAATCCGAAATCGCCTTGCTCTCGACGCTCAACTCTCAACCCTGAACTTTGAACCATGAACCGTAACTGTCCATGAACCCTGAACTCTGAACCATATGTGAACTGTGAACCATTACACGGCGAGGCGGTAGTCCTGTATCAAGTCCGCAAGGCGCTTCGCGTTAATCAGCTCAACAGGAGGCCCCTCCGGCCTCTTGGAAGTCTCTTCATCAAAAAACCCGGTCGTGATGAAGATGCCTTTCGTCGCCTGTTCGCCCTTGACTTGGTCCCGGAGGGCGTTCACTCGGACTGAACTTACGAAGTTGTCCTCGGGATGGCTACAGTGGACGAGGAAATCCCCCCCCGTAATCGGCTGAGGGTTGACGGCCGCGATCTCCAGCTCCCGCGGTCCACTCCGGACATAGGAGCTGACCACGAGCCCCATCTCCTCAACGAGTTTGAGGCAAAGCCGTTCAAAGTCTTCTATGGTGAGGTGGGCAAATCCGGAGGTCACATCTGGGCGGCGGCCCTCTCGTTCGACGGTCGGCCGGCTGGGTTTGGCGAAGATCAATAAGGAGATCAGGAGAAAGCCGATCGCAAGGGCGACCAGGACTAAAAGAAACATGATGATCCTACTTGATCATGTCCTCGTAGATTTCGTCCTCGCGTCCCTCTTCGATGAGCCGGTCGTGCTTGAAGGCCTGCTTGAGGGCCGTATAGAGGCAGACCAACACCAAGATCAGGAGCATCGTGATGGGGATGTTATCAGGCCGGGTGAGGATAAAAATGAACTGATCCATGGCTTGGTTTCCCTGTCCCCCTGGGTTGCGGAAAGGATTGTACCCGGATCCCGCCGGTATTGCAAGGCCTTTTCCCCTGCCTTCCGAGCACCCACGCGCGTCGGTTTGACACCCCCTCGACCATCCGCTATAGTGGGGAGGTTTTTCGGGGCGGGGTGCCGCTGATGTACTATCTGGGCCGGGGACTTCAGGTGCTGGGGATGGCCAATCTGGGGGTGGCTCTCTTCGTCGGGTTCACCGAGGAGCACGGCATGGGGCCCGAGTTGCTCCTCCTCGGGATCGGCGCCGTCCTGTTCATGGTGGGTCGGTTTCTCCAGGGGAGGGAAGGATGAGGCACCTTCTGGTTCCTTGGATCATCGGGATATTGCTTGGAGGTGCCTCTCTGGCTCACGCCTCCCTTGAGCTCGAGGAGAAGGCGATGCAGGCCTACCAACAGGGGGATGCCCTGCGTCGGGCGGGGCGGTACGAGGAGGCAGTCCGGGCGTACTGGCAAACCCTCCAGATTTTCCCGGAACATCCGGCCGCCTTCGATCGCCTCCGAGCAATCTACAACAGCGGGCATACGGCAGCCGAGACCATCAAGCTACTCGAGGGGAGAGTCGCCCGGGTGGAGGGCAACTTCATCGCGTGGAATCTCTTGGGTGTTCTATACGGACGGGAGCGACGCTGGAATGAGGCCCTGAAGGCCTTTGAGCGCAGCTTGGCGGCAGAGCCGAGGGCCGCAGATACCCTGGTGAACCGCGGCTGGATCCTGGTAGAGCTGCGCCGCTATGAGGACGCCGTGGCCGCCTTTGAGGCCGCCTTGAAACATCAGCCCCGGCTGGCCCGCGCTCACGCTGGGCTCGGCAGCGCCCTGGTTGAGGCGCGGGGTGAGTATTCAGAGGGGATGAACCGGTATCTCACGGCAGTCCAGTTAGATCCAGAGAACCCCGCCCTCTTAAATGACCTGGGTTGGATTGCGTTCAAGATGAGGCGGTATCCGGAGGCGGTTGCCGCTCTTGAAAAGGCCTCGACCCTGGACCCTCAGAACCCGATGATCCAGACCAACCTGGGATTGGCGTACCAGAAGGTGGACAAAACCGAGGAGGCGCTCGCCCAATTTCACAGGGCGCTCGCCGTGAATCCGGAATACACACTGGCGTTATATGGGGTGGGGAAGGTCTATGAAACCCGAGGCCAGTACCCCGGGGCCCTTCAGGCCTATCGGCAGGCCTGGAAGCAAAGTGGGAACGATCTCTACTTGTTTCTCTGGGTCCAGGCCTACATGTCGAGTCACGGCCAGGCGATGATCTTCTTCCTGTTCGCCTTTCTGGCCGTTGGGGGAGTGGCCGCCCTTCGGTCCCTCCGAGGGCGCAGGGCCCCAGCCACCACAAAAGGGTGACTACCGCTTCTTGGCTGCCAGGGCCTGCAGCATGCGCTCGGCCTCAAGGATGCGCTGCGACTCGATTTTCAACCGATTTATCCACGACCAGCGCCGCGGCCTGAGCGAAGAGGCGCCGAACTCCTTGGGGCGGAGGGCCTCCAAATGGACGACCTCAACCCAGGAATAGCCCAGCTTGAAGAGGGCCAGCACGCCCAGAAGGGCGAATAATCCTGCCAGGAGGTTAAACCCCAGGAACGGCATGAACCCCTCCGACGTGAACGGGGCGGTGAGCAGATCCTGGATGCCCGGGGTGCCCGCCGTAGGGAAGGTATACTTCAAGACGTAAGCGAGGCCGAGGGCCGCACAGACCCCGGCAATCGAGAAGGCAACAAGGGCGCCGGGGATCTGCGCGCGGGTCCGGGCGCGCTGGCGCTGGATTTCGGTTTGGAGTCGGGTCCTGGCTACGCGATCGACAATGGCGTTGGCCAGCTCCATCTTCTGACGTAACGCCACATCCTTCTTCTCGAGATCCTGAAGTGTATAATCCCGCTTTCCAACCGCCTTGGCGATTTCATCGAGCAGCTTGCTTGCGGTCTCCTCGGCCTGGGCGAGCTCCTCGCGGTCCGCGGTCCTGGTGCCACTCTCAAAATCGATGAGCGCGTAGAGGACCTCTTGCGCCCGCTCGAAAGAGGGGTCGGCACCGACCGCCAGTGGCTCTGCCGCTTGACGCTGAGCCGGGGCCGGTGCGGTCGCCTCTTCCTTGGGTTGAGCTTTGGTCTCGGTTGGCTTTGCAGCGGGAGCAGCTTGGGGATGCACTACTAGGGCGGACGGTGCCCCTGAAACCGTCCGCCCGTCAGCTTTTCCCTGGAGTAACCTGATCGCGGCCGCCGCCGCCTCGGCCGCGCGGTGCGCGAAGCCGGGCCGCCACATCAGCGAGCCATAGCCGAACACCCAGATGTCGCCGGTGTCGTCGCGGGGGCCGTTCATGGTACTAGAGCAAAATCCGATCGATTGGACTCGGTCGGATTATGCCAGCCCGCGCCAGTCTTAATGGGACAAGAGGGGCGGGCCGCCGACCGTTCGGCGGAAGCATGCGCGGCGATTGAGCGCAGGTCATCATTACGCAGTAAAGATGACCGCACAATGCTCTAAAAAACTCGCCTGGGCCGTCGTTTCGGGTTCGGCGATTATACCAAGGATCAGTGATGCAATCGAAGATCCGCCTCGCCGCCGTCGTCGTCGCGCTGCTCGGGCTCGCCTGGACCGGCTATTGGGTGGCGGCCAAGGTCTGGCTGCGCGGCGCGATCGCCGACTGGGCCGCCGCGCGCGAGGCCGAGGGCTTCACGGTCGGTATCATCGAACAGGACATCACC
>LKGT01007486.1_pt1 | contig 17509 bp, 19 predicted proteins | sample 503861 | NCBI WGS metagenome assembly LKGT01 (sample SAMN04113194, study PRJNA297058) | marine sediment metagenome | biome: marine benthic biome; feature: marine benthic feature; material: marine sediment; isolation source: sediment sample collected at the water-sediment interface from the South......
TTAGCAGCTGGAGCCATTCCTAATCCGCCAACTACCTGAGCTGATTCATCTGAAAGAATATCACCAAACATGTTTGTTGTAACTATTACATCAAATGATTCAGGTTGTCTTATTAGATTCATGGCACAAGCATCAACATACATTTCTTCAAAGGAAACATCAGAATACTCTTTAGCCACTTCAGCACACGCTCTTGCAAACAAGCTATCTGACTTTCTGATTACATTGGACTTGTGAACACAGGTAACTTTTTTTTGTAAATTCCTCTGGATGGCAGTCTGGCAGGCGTATTTTGCTATCCTTTTTGACGCCTTTTCAGAGATAATTCTCAAAGCAACTGCTGCACCGTCTATTTCAAACTCTTTTCCCTGGTACAAGTCTTCAGTGTTTTCGCGAACTATTACCAAATCAACATCATCTCGTAGTGCATTCATGTTTGGATATGATTTTGCAGGACGAATATTTGCGTAAAGGTCAAGCTCACGTCTCAAAAACACRATAACATCAGCTGCTGTTTCCCCAACTGGTGCTTTCAAACARGCATCAGATGATTTTATWGCATCAAACGTCTCATCAGGTAGTGCTTTCCCAGTGTTTTTGAGAGCCYCRTCTCCAGCATCTAATTGATTAATTGAAAATTTCAAATCAAGCTTATCATTAATTGTTTCTAAAACACTAATTGCAGATTCAGATATCTCTGGTCCTATTCCATCCCCTTTGATTAAAGCAATGTTATACATKTCTCACTCYTAGATTKCGTAGTAGTTTCTTAAAGATTAGTTRCCTACTTTTTTTTCTTTGAGTAGTTTTTTGAGCATRATTCTRTTTARYCCWTCAATTACCGCCTGAACRCTAGTAGTGACAATGTCTTCKCCAACAGAYTTTGCAGATGCAYTATTGCCTTGTGCATCCTCAACTTTAATTGTGACTTCACAAAGTGCGTTAGAACCACCAGATATTGAGGCCAAGCCATAATCCTTGATTCTCACTTCAGAAATCTTTCCAGTAATTTTTTGAATCGCATTTAATGATGCATCTACAGGACCAACACCATGATCGGTTGCGCTGAATTCTTTTCCATCAATATTTAATTTTACAAATGCATAAGGCATTGTTCCAATTCCTGTCGAAACTGAAAATCCAGTGAGCTGAACAATTCGCTTAATTCCACGTTCCTTCATAACTTCACTAGCGATTGTTAGCAACTCAACCTCTGTTACGTGTTTTCCTTGATCACCCAAATTTTTTACTTTATCAAGAATTTGATTAGCTTGTTCTTTGTCTGGTCGCAATCCATATTCTTCCAACATTGCATTCATGCCATGTATACCTGCATGTTTTCCAACCTGAAGCCATCGAGAACGACCAACAAGTTCTGGGTTAATTGGTTCATAGGTTAATGGATTACTGAGAACGCCATGAGTATGAATTCCTGATTCATGCCCAAATGCATTTTCTCCCACTATCGCTTTGTTTGGCTGAACAGTCATTCCAACTAGTTTGGAAACAAATCGTGATGTATCATAGAGTAATTCGGTTTTGATTCCAGTTTCATATTTCTCACCAAACTGTAAACACTGTAATGACATTACAAACTCCTCTAGTGAGGCATTTCCTGCTCGTTCCCCAATTCCATTGATGGTGACATGAGCACATTGTGCACCAGCTTGAATTCCAGAGATTGCATTTGCAACAGCCAAACCAAAGTCATTGTGACAGTGTCTTCAGCAGAAAACTCTACTTGTAGTCCACGGGATTTCCCATATTCTACAGCGTCAATGGCTTTGGCAAGTACTTCATCTCGACTGAGTTTTAGTTTGTATTGTAAATGAATATCAGATGTAGCAATAAAGGTGTGAATGTATTTTAGACCAACATCAATTGCAGCATCAATATCCTTTTTGTTAGTTCTTGCTAGACCGCAAATCTCAGCTGAGAGGTTTGCACTAGTAATCATTTTGATGGCTTTGCATTCTCCATCTGAAACTAWTGGAAAGCCAGCTTCTATYGCRTCRACTCCAAGMTCATCCAGCTTTTTTGCAATGGTTAGCTTCTGCTCAGGYGWYAATGAKACYCCWGGRGATTGTTCTCCATCTCTTAGTGTTGTATCAAAGATTCGCACTCTCATGTGCCAGCCCTCTGRAGTGCRGCAATTCCTGTTCTAGAAGTTTCTATGATTCCAAATGGCTTTAWCAATTCCTCAAATGACTTGATGTGGTCTGGAGTTGCRGTCAATTCCACCATAATTGATTCCTTTTTAGCATCATGAATCTTTCCRCCATAGGCAYTTGCWATACGATTAATTTCCATGGTRTCCTGTGCCGATTTTATCTTGATTCTAAATAKTATCAACTCCCKGTATACGGTTTTGTGYTCATCAAGMTGTTTAACCTCGATMGTRTCAATCATTTTAGYAAGTTGTTTTACGATTTGCTGTATTTGTTTTTCATCAGTATTTGTTGTAATTRTCATTYTGGAGATATCWGGGTCTGGTGTTGTACCAACCGAAATGCTGTCGATGTTAAAGTTTTTTGCACGAAATAGATTTGTCACCTTCCACAATATTCCTGGTCTGTTTTCAACTAAAATTGATAGTATAGCCCACATCAGTCCATCACGATGGTAATATCATATCTTTCAATGGAGTTCCTGGGGCCACAAAAGGGAATACGTCTTCTTCAGGATCAATTGGAATATCGATAACTGTGGCAACATCACTCTTAAGACCCGCCTTGATTGCTTTTTCTAATTCGTCAAGGGATTGTGCTCTAATCCCCTGTGCACCGTAAGATTCAGCAATTTTTACATAATCTGGACAGCCTTTTTGATCAACACCAATCATTCTTCTATTATAGAATGTTCTCTGCCACTGTGCAACCATTCCATAAGAGTAGTTGTTTATCAAGAATACGATCACTGGAATACCTTCTGTTACAGATGTTGCAAGAGAATTTTCAGTCATGTTAAAGCTTCCATCACCTGCAATRTCCACAACTGGAACATCTGGCCTTGCAACYTTRGCACCAATTGCTGCTGGAAATCCCCARCCCATWGTTCCAAGTCCTGTWGAGCTRAAAAAKGTTCCAGGYTGAATTACATCAAAGAAKAGTGATGCCCACATYTGATGTTGTCCAACTTCMGTTGTACAAATTGCCTCATGTGGTAKARTTTCTCTAAGYTTTCGTAATATTTTAGCAGCACYCATCTCACCAGGATGAATTTTCAAGTTTTTTCTCCAATAGTCTTTTGTTTCCTCAACATGTTTTAGCCACTTGTTGTCATCAGATTTTTTGAATGCCTTTTGTTGAAGCATCTTTATCATAATTCTTAGTGAGGCCTTGACATCTCCAACCACAGCYACCTGAGCTGTTTGGTTYTTGCCAATTTCTGCAGGATCAACATCCATGTGAATAATCTTYAATCGCTTCTCAAATWCCTCAAATGTTCCTACCGAACGATCTGAAAATCTAGTGCCTAAAGCAAAAACACAGTCTGCTTCAATCATTAGCTTGTTTGCTTCTGCATGTCCATGCATTCCTATKGGTCCAAGTGATAGTGYGTGATTYTCTGGGAACGAACCCTTGCCTTTGAACGTAGTTACCACAGGAATCATTAACATTTCAGCTACGGCCTGAAGCTCAGCAAATGCAGATGCTATGATTACGCCACCACCTGCCAAGATAATTGGTTTTTCAGATCCAAGCAACATCTGGATTGCTCTTTCAACGTTAGCAATGTCAGGATCGGTCCAAGGATGATACCCCCTCATCTTTACAACATCAGGAAATGTCATCTCTGCTTCATTTTGTTGTACATCTTTTGGGACATCAATTAGTACGGGTCCTGGCCTGCCGGTCTCAGCAATGTAGAAACTTTTCTTTACAGCTTCGGGTATTTCTGCAGGAACTCTTGGTTGAAATGCGTATTTTACACATGGATTTGACATTCCTATGATATCGCCTTCTTGAAATGCATCTCGTCCAATCATTGCAACGGGGACTTGGCCAACTACTGCAACCATTGGTGCAGAGTCTGCTTGAGCAGTTGCAAGTCCTGTTAGAATGTTTGTTGCTCCGGGTCCTGATGTTGCAAAACAGACACCGGGCTTTCTACTAACTCTACCAAAACAATCTGCCATGTGAGCAGCTGATTGTTCATGTCTTGCTAGAATATGACGAATATTACTTTTAGATAACTCGTCGTACATCGGAAGATTCGCACCTCCCGGTAGTCCGAAGACTTGTTTTACGCCTTCTTTTTCCATTGCAACCATCAAAGCCTTTGCGCCGATCATATTCTCCATTTTAATCATCAACCTGTGTCCATAATTTTAACTGTTAAAAATGGACCACACTTTACAGTACCAGAACAACCAGCAATACAATGCTCAAATCGCCAGTTTTTTTAATGGTATTCATTGTGGTCAAATGATTTCGTCTTATGATAATTAATAAAGATTGCTAGAAAAATACCCTTGATTTTTTAGGAAACACACTCGAATTTTTTTAGGATCATAGAAGACTTAAACTAACAATACCAAACAAACAATATCGGTTTTGTTAGAGAATGAACAAATAATCAGTGTTATAGAAAAATTCTTTGAAGCAGGTAAGAGCAAAAATTTAGCAATACTGCGTGAAATTCAACTTGATGATTCAAGATTTTCAAGTTTTAGTGATGTTCCACCATATGATCTAAAAGACTTTGCAACTACCATAACATTAGAAGAATTAAGATTTGTGAGTATTTCAGATTACAATTACCAAATTAAAAATCCTAAAATTAGTATATTTGATGACATGGCAATTGTTGCCTTTGAGTTGCTTCAAAAAGGCATGTTGGTGGATAACAAAGCATTCACTGGGGAGTTAATTTCAATAAATGGAAGAGCTACATTCGTATTAGTAAAAAATCCAATGTGGAAAATTGTCCACATACATCTATCGAAAATAGAATGATTTTGAGATAACTTATTTTTAGTACTAAAGTTTATTTTTTCGTTTTTCGTTTTTTGGTTGGTTTAGAAGGTTTTTGTTTATTTGAAGCTGATGACTTAATGGTTTTTGGTGGAGAAGATTCTTTTGAAAGATTTTTGAACATGTCATATGCTTGATCAACGGTTGCATGTCCATGAACAATTGATCTTACAGCTTTAATCATGGGCACAGGATAATCAGATTGCCAGATATTACGGCCCATATCTACGCCAACAGCACCAGCTTTAATGGCGTTGAAAGTCAGTTCTAATGCATCACGTTCCGGTATCTTTTTTCCTCCAGCAATTATTATTGGRACTGGRCATGAAKTTACTACTTCTTCAAAATTTTCACAATAGTATGTCTTAACTATGTKYGCACCWTGTTCAGCTGCAATTCTACAYGCTARTGAAAAGTAACGRGARTCTCTTACCATATCTTTTCCTACWGCAGTAACTGCCAATACAGGAATTCCRTATTCTTMAGCTTCAYTCACYAGWTTGCYTAGATTYACAATTGTTTGATGTTCATATTTTCCACCCACAAAAATAGWCATRGCAAGGGCACTTRCATTCAMRCGAATTGCATCTTTGAGGCTWGTTGTGATTTKYTCRTTGGAYARATCTTYACCAATWATACTAGTGCCRCCAGAYACACGTAAAACAAYHGRYACAGGGAAATTTGCRTCRACRSAAGTTCTRAGAAYACCYCKCGTCAACATRAGAGAATCACAATAYTTYAGCAAAGGTCBAATGGTGTTTYTTGGWRMTTCTAATCTTTCAGTTGGYCCCAAAAAATATCCATGATCAACAGCTAACATTACYGCTTTVYCATCAGMTGGTYTGATAATTTTYGCTAGYCTATTTTTTAATCCCCAATCCATTTTTCATCGATTKTGAAACAAATAGTTTGCATTCTTAAGCCTTTCTCATTTTGTGATTATTATTTTCATYGARTCTGAACCRTTATRAGCATGATCAAATGCTYTTTGGGTTTCTGWRAKTGAATATTTATGCGTGATYAAGTCTTTGACAGATAYCCTRCYRGAKTCTATTARTTGTAGAGCTTCTTTAGTATYGRAATCTGATGCMGCATAACTTGTTGTTAWTGTRATTTCYTTKGAGTAAATTTTACTCATATCAATATTCATTGCATCACCTTTGGATGGTACGCCAAACATCATTATGGTTCCACCTTTTCTCACAAGATCAATTGCAGTATCAACAGCTTGTAAATTCCCAGTAGCTACAATTACTATATCCACGCCACAATTATCTGTGTCATTCAGGATTTTTTCTGTTTTTGTAGAATTGTTTGAATTTATGGCATCAGTTATTCCAAACTTTTTTACAAATTGTAAACGAAAGTCGTTGATATCTAAACAATAGATTTTTTCAAAACCTTTGTCTTTTGCCAACATTACGTGCATTATACCAGTAGGGCCAACCCCAAAAATTGCTATCGAGTCGCCTTTTTGAAAAGAAAATTTATGCCATGATCTAACACAACAACCCAGAGGTTCAATCATAGCAGCTTCATCAAAGCTCATAGAATCTGGAATTTTTAGGACTCCGCCATGAGAAACATTCCATTCTGGAACCAAATACTCTTCGGCTAACCCGCATGGAAATAGATTAGTTTCATAGTATTTTGGGCACATTGTCTCATTACCGTGTTTACAAAAATGACATGAATAGCATGGGACATGATGATGTGTAAAAACTCTATCACCTTTTTTGAAATTTGTAACTTTTTCACCAACTTCAGAAATTATACCAGCCGGTTCATGTCCTAACTTCATTGAAGGTTGGCCATACTTCCCAAATACCTTTTCTAAATCAGAGCCACAGATTCCACAAGATTCCATTTTTACAAGAATATCGGCAGAACCTAAAGTTGGTTTTTCTGTCTCATCTACAGATATGACCGATTTGTCTTTAACAAAAGCGGCTTTCATACACAAACCATGTTTTTTGAATATAAGTAGATTTGAGCAGATAATGACAGTATTGAAAGTTCGAGATATTTTTTTTATGTATAAAATAATTCAGGAACATTGATTTAGCTTAATAATTACACAAAATCATGTCAGAAATCGATTCAGAAAAAGATGTTTATCTTTTTACCCATGGACAAATGAATCTGCGGGAAAAAGCAATCAGTGTACTAGAATCAAAAGGATTTTCCAAAGACAAAATCATTGATGCGATGCCAGACAAAGTAGGTAATATTGATGATTATATGGCAATGCTTTGGATGCCGCCAAATCTTGATCATATCAAAATTCAAAAAATTACAAAAGTAGAGGACGTAGAACCAGAAGGAGTAACTGGATTGTGGAACGGAGTTTCAAAAGAAGATTTGTTTACTATTCCTCTTTRAATGARAAATTAACTAAACCCTGCTCCAAATTTGTTTSCTTMTTGCAAYGRATCTAGARAATCTAAATTTTTAAGYTTCAAATAAARTAGTRCWTGATGAATAATTTTCATTCAYTTAATGGATTRTTCCAAATCAAATATTCATAGCTAATTTTTTAATAGTATTTACAATTTGGATTTTCTTTTTTATGCTCAATTCTGGTTCTACAGTAACAAAGATGGTATTTTTTTTAGTGTAAATTGCTAACTGGGAAACATTTTCTCTCTCCACATGAACAAATCTGACTTTACCTAGACTCTTATCAAATTCTTTTCTCATTTTTCTTCTCTGCCCTACCTGTTTACAAAAATGTTCAAGTCCTTTCTGAGATTCAAGTAAAGTTTTTCCTTTTTTCATAATTCCTTCAGCAATGTTACCATGTAAATCAATTATTCCAACAAATCGCATTTTGGGGCTAAGTTTGATAATTTGTTCTGCAAGTTTAAGTAACTCATCTCGTTTATTTGTCAATTAAATTTCAACCTTTTCAAACAAATATAACATTTAATTTTTGTTCTATAGAAAGCAATCAAAGATCTGTAATTAAACTAGATAAAAAATCGCCATATTCATCATCCAAGAATTTTATAATCTCCATTTTGTTCTCTTTTTTAGCGAGTTTTACTGATTCCAGATGATAACATTCCTTTTTACCACTTAGTTTTCCAAAATAAAATGCAGGGCAAGAGCAATATTCCATCTCTGGGAAAAGCCAGTGTTCTTTGCCTTTGCCAACAACAGTCCAAATTTGCCTATTACTTGGTTCAAACATATGCAATTTCACTCGTTTTTCAGAAACGGTTGATTCAATTTTTGTTGAATCTTTGTTCATAAGGAATTAATTCCAAAAGTTTCGTATATTTCTGATGGTTCAGACAAAAATTGTTCCTTCACAAGCTGCRTTGATTTTAGAAGGAAAAACACGTAATCTCKTRGTAACAGATATGCATATAGGRTTTGARTCTAGTYTTGCTTCAAATGATRTCTTTCTTGGTAAGAATACATCAGTAAATGAAATAATTTCTGAGCTTTACAAAATTATTGACACTACAAAACCAGATTCTTTAATTTTGTTAGGAGATGTAAAATCTAGTATAAAATCAATTTCTAAAAATGAATGGAATGATGTTCCTTTATTTTTTGAAAAAATGGAAAATAAAATTGATACTACTCTAATTCCTGGTAATCACGACTCTAATATTCAAAAATTAATACCAGATGGAATTACTCTTGTTAGTTCAAAGGGAATGGTGGTRGATAATTCCCTAYTAACCCATGGACATACTATGCCATCAGAGAACTTTGCACACGTTGATAGGATYATTATGGGACATGTGCACCCAGTATTTTTTCAACAAGATTCRGTCTTAAAYGGTCATAGGGTTTGGGTTTCAATTAAAACAGCAAAACAAATGATTTTYCCATCAAGCTCTGGTGAAATTGAAGTTACAATTATTCCTTCTTTTAACAAATACTTCTATGCTACCCATAAAAAACAATACAAAAAATCAATTTCGCCAATCATTGAAAAAATAAAAGAAATTTCCTCAGCTAAAATAATTACATTAGATGGGGCAATGATTGGAAATGAGTCATTAATTGATCAGGTTCTATAAGAAATAATGTCGTATGGTTCTATAGGGTTCTTGGTAGTATCGTTCTTTTGTAACCAGTCAAGTGTTTTTACAAAGGATTCAGCAAGCTCAGTTGTTGTAAGGACAGGGATTCCCAATTCAAGAGCCTTCCTTCTAATCTGATATTCATCATAAAGCATGCCAACATATTTCTCAAGAGTTGATGTGCTTGGGATATTGATGATAAAGTTGATCTTTCCCTCATAGAGCAGATCAGCAATGTTAGGTTTTCTATCCGGTTCACTGATTTTATGGACTATCTCAACATCACCAATTTTTTCTTCAAAAAATTCTGCTGTATGCTCGGTTGCAAGTATTTTGAATCCTAGATTCTTGAGGTGAGCAACGGTTGGCAATAATTTTTCTTTATTTTCATCGCCACCGATTGTAATCAATGCAGTTCCTTCCTTGGGCAGGTGATATCCCACGGATATCAATCCTTTTGCGAGTGCATCATAGAAACTATTTCCAAAACACGCAGCTTCTCCAGTAGATTGCATTTCTACACCCAAAATAATGTCTGCTCCTTCGAGTTGCATAAACGAAAATTGTGGCACCTTAATTCCATAGTTGTGAATTTTCTTCCAATGATCATGAGGTATCATCGGTAGCTCTTTGCCTAAGATTGCGCCTGATGCTAAACTTATGAGATTAATTTTAACCAATTTAGAAACAAATGGCATGGAACGGGATGCACGAATATTAAGTTCAATTACAAAAACATGGCCCTCATTAATTAGAAATTGAAGATTAAAAGGTCCTTTAATGTTAAAAGATATTGCAATTTTGTTAGTATAATCAGTTATAGTTTCTATGATTTTGTTATTCAGGCGCCAAGGGGGGATGCACATCATGGCATCGCCAGAATGCACTCCGGCAAAATCAATGTGTTCTACTATTGCTCCAATAATCACATTTTTACCATCGCAAACTCCATCAACATCAACTTCGAGAGAGTTCAACATGAATTTCGAAATTACAACTGGATGATCAGGTGAAACAGTTGTGGCTTCTTTTACATACGTCTTTAACTCATCTTGAGACCAGACTACCTTCATTGCAGCGCCACTCAGAACATAGGAAGGGCGAACAATTACTGGGTAACCTACCTCTAGTGCAAAAAATTTTGCATCAGTGAGATTTGAAAATGCTTGCCATTTTGGTTGTTTAATATGCAAATTATCAAGAACACTACTAAATTTAGAACGATTTTCTGCGCTGTCCACAGCCTCTGCTTTTGTGCCTAAAATATTAACACCGTTTTTTGCAAGTGGTGGTGTCAGATTATTTGCAGTCTGACCACCAACACAGGTAACTACTCCTTTTGGATTTTCAAATTCTGTAATGTCTAAGATGCGTTCTAGAGTTAGTTCTTCAAAGTAAAGCCGATTACAAACATCATAATCAGTAGAGACTGTTTCTGGATTACAATTAACAACTGCAATATTTTTTTCACCGTTTTCTTGCAAACCCCAAACCATGTTTACAGTTCCCCAATCAAATTCCACGCTGCTTCCTATTCGGTAAGGACCGGCGCCTAAAACAACAATTCCTTGTTCATCACTTTTGATTTCCAAGTCATTTTTATCACCACCATAAGTCAAGTAGAGATAGTTTGTCTTGGCAGGCCATTCAGCAGCTAAGGTATCAATTTGTTTAACTGATGGAATTATTCCATTTTCCTTTCGCATTTTTCGAATATCAGAAGGAGTTTTGTTGATTGCGCGGGCTATTTGATTGTCTGAAAATCCAAGTTTTTTTGATGTTTTTAACAATGATTTGTCTAATGATTCTTCTTTGAGTCTTGCTTCAGTATTCACTATGTTTTTTATTTTTTCAATGAACCATGGATCAATTGAAGATAGTTTGAAAATTCTATCAACTGAAATACCTTTCTTTAGGGCAGCTGCTACGTAGTATAAGATAAGATCATCCGGGCGTCCAAGATGATTTTCAATATCTTCCTCGTTGTATGTTTGTCCGTTAAATCGATTTAATACAAGTCCATCATTTCCAATGTCAAGCATCCTGATAGCTTTTTGAAGAGATTCTTCGAATGTTCGCCCTATAGACATTACTTCGCCTACTGATTTCATCATAGGACCAAGTTTTCGATTAACAAGCTCAAATTTAGCAAAATCCCAGCGAGGGTGTTTACAAACAATGTAATCAAGTGCTGGTTCAAAACAAGCAGTAGTTGATTTAGTAATGGGATTAACCAACTCGGGTAATGAATAGCCAATTCCGATTTTTGCGGACATATATGCAATTGGATAGCCTGTAGCCTTACTGGCCAATGCTGATGAACGAGAAAGACGGGGATTTACCTCAATTGCAACATAGCGTTCTGAATTTGGATCCAAAGCAAACTGTATGTTACACTCACCTACAATGCCTACATGTTTTGTTGCTCGTAACGATGCAGAACGCAACATGTGGTATTCACGATTATCAATTGTTTGTGAGGGAGCCACCACAATGTTATCTCCAGTATGAACTTTCATGGCAAGAATGTTTTCCATGTTACAGACTATGACATTATTTTCCGCATAATCTCGCATTACTTCATATTCAATTTGTTTCCAGCTACCAACATATTCTTCAACTAAAACTTGACCTACCAAACTTGCTTTAACTCCTCGTTCAACAATTTCGTGTAATTCAATTTCATTGTGGGCAACTCCTCCACCTTTCCCTCCCAGAGTATATGCAACCCTAATAATTACAGGATATCCTAATTCTTGAGCTGCTTTTTTTGCCTGGTCAAAATTGGAAACAGTTTTGCTGTTTAGTACTGGAATGCCACATTGATTCATCGAATCTTTGAATAGTTGTCGATCTTCTGCTTTCTGAATTCCTGATACTTGCGTGCCAAGAACTTTAATGTCATATTTTTGGAGGATGCCTGATTCATTTAGTTTAACGCCACAGTTTAGTGCAGTTTGACCTCCATATGCTAACATCAAACCGTCTGGTCTTTCAGATTCAATTATGGATGAGACATACTCTAGGTTTACAGGTAACAGGTATACTTTATCTGCAAATCTTGTATCTGTTTGGATAGTAGCAACATTTGGATTTATGAGAATACTTTTCAGTCCTTCTTCTCTAATTGCTTTGAGGCATTGGCTTCCGGAGTAGTCGAATTGACGGTCGTTTTAGCGACTTTCGCCTGCTTCTCCGATTTTTATTGCCCCACTACCTAACACAAGAATTTTTTTCAGCGACTCATTTTTTGGCAGACTTGCCCTCCCCCATCAGGTGTTTCAGTTCTTCAAAAATGAATTTACAATCATAAGGTCCAGGTGAAGCTTCTGGGTGAAATTGTACTGCAATGCATTTTTGTTTTTTGTGTTTAATTCCTTCTACAGTTTTATCATCAGCATTGGTGAACCATAAATCAAACTCTGAATCCTTTAATGATTCAGGACTAATGCAATAGCCATGGTTTTGACTAGTAACATAAACTTGGTTATTATCTAAATTTACACATGATTTGTTTTGCCCGCGATGTCCATATTTTAGCTTGTAGGTTGATGCCTGGCCTGCAAGTCCAAGTATTTGTGCACCAAGGCAAATTCCAAGGGTGGGAATATTTTTTTCTATCAAAGATTTTGCTGTCTTGATTGTTTCTGGACATTTTTGTGGATCACCTGGGCCATTACTGATAACAACGCCTTTTGGTTTGTATGAAAGAATTTTTTCAATCGAAGTGTCCCAAGGAACTTTGATTACTTTGTAGCCAATATTTCGAATGTTTCTTAAAATTGCATTTTTTGCGCCTGTATCAATAACAACTACAGAGTCTTTCTCATTACCAAAAACCTGTTCAGATTTTGTAGAAACCTGATCCATAAATTCCTCTGAGTTATAGTTAGTTGCTGCAGCAAGTTTGTTCTTTACTTGCTCTACATCAACTTCATTATCTGAGACGACGAGTGCAGCCATCATTACACCCTTACTTCGAAGTTTTTTTGTTAGCGCACGTGTATCAATACCAGAAATGCCTGGAATTTTTTCATTATAGAGCCATTCATCTAAAGTCATTGATAGGTTCCAATGACTTGCAACTAAGGACAACTCATGAATGGCTAATCCACGAACTTGGATTTTGTCAGATTCAAAGAATTTTTGGATTCCGTCATCATCCTTGATTTTGGGATTTGGTACACCATAGTTGCCTACAAGGGGATATGTTAAGGTCAAAATTTGACCGCTATAGGACGGATCTGTTAGTGTTTCTGTATACCCGACCATTCCAGTGTTAAAAACGATCTCACCGATGGCTGTTGTTGAAAAACCAAATCCCATGCCATCAAAAACAGTGCCGTCATCCAAGATCAGCTTACCGATCTTGTTTACGTGTGTRGCTTTTTTTGTGGTTATTGTAACCCTCGACAAGTGGATTTGATTACGGATTTAAGTTTTATGAAATGTGTTTTGYTTTGARTRTTTTTTGGGATTTGNTTTAAAATTTACAGGGCCTTGAATTCCTCGCTCCACTTGTAGTATGCACGGATCATTTCGGTGGAAACRCTAGGCTTTCTTCTGGCCATAATAGCYCTAAAATCAGCCATTGTTAGAMTTTTTGGTTGAGGTTGTTCTTCCCCTTGGATCGGTTCTYTATAACTTGGCAAAGTAAGTAATTCATGAACTGCTTTTAGTTGGGCTGCYTGRCAGATRTCCCTGATATCACTTGCGCYATAACCATCAAATAATTTGGCCAATTCGATGGACTTRACYCTTGGATCTTTTTTGAGTGGRGAAGTATAAAGATCGAATAATTTTTCTCTAGCTTCTAATGTTGGTAATGAAACATAGATTCGTTTTTGGAATCTTCTCARGAAGGGCCAATCAAGGCTCCATGGTTTGTTGGTAGCACCAATAACATACAWTTTCARATCTTTTCCCTTAGTTTCCACTCCATCCATTTCAGAAAGAAATTGATTTTTTGTTCGAATTTCACCACCGACTTCACTGCTTCTGGTTCCTAATAATGAATCAACTTCATCAATAAATAATATGACAGGTTTTCCTTCTTTTTCTGAATAATGTCTAGCCATGTTAAATAACTTTGAAACATTTTTTTCGGCTTCACCAAGCCACTTACTCATCATGGATGCCGCATCAACATTTATGAAATAACCATCCAATTCATTTGCAGTAGCTGCCGCCAAAATTGTTTTTCCACAACCAGGTGGKCCATAAAGAAGCATKCCTTTYGGCCARCCTAATGGAAACAAATCTGGTCGYTTGGTTGGATAAACGATTGATTCRCGTAGTGCATTTTTTGCATCATCTAATCCTACTACTTCTTTCCAGTTTACGTCTGGCTTTTCTTTCATWATYAGATCTTCAAAATCATTTTTGTCTTGTTGATGTCTCAGATGTGYTTTTTGTTCTTCAGGAGAAGCGCTTGGATCAATTATAGGTTCARCCCCATGAGTTTGTTGCAGCGCCTTTATTCTMTGTTGATAAGAAGATGYCCTTTSTTTGTAAATTGGGTTTAGTTTRCTGGCTGGATAAAGTTGCATGAGTCTCAYAAGTGAATCAATTGCCTTTTGATAATTAGYARTAGCCATTCCTCTGGCACCCTGAGAATCRAACTTTATGGCATCAGAGGCATATTTGCTAGCGCTGTTTTCTAKTTGTTGYGGGGCTAAAYTCATCTAAATYACCTGTTCAGCCTCAACTRTAGAATTTTGTTGGTATCCYTATGWGTAAACTGCTGTAGTAGAACTKGTTAAATTATTTGCACTATTTTCGACHKTATCAGATTTAGTCTCSTTTGAAGRCTTTGATTCAAAATCATAGTTTTTTGAAACYRTCCCTTGCAGATCTTTRATTCTCGTAATTGTACTTTCAGCAGAAATAATCAATTCYCCAATTTCATCATCCAAGATTTCAACYGAACCARCAGATTTGTTTATGATATCAACAAAWTCTTTCAACAGTGAAYRAAATTCTTTTTTTGYTTCATGTTTTGTTAGAATGAAATCTGTRATACGTAAGATTTCGTTCAAGTCYTGYAATTGYTCTRKGGTTAATTTYTCTATTYTCTTATCGTTTTTGTGTTTGYGTTCTTCTARTTTTTTTTCYACYAAGGAAGAGATTTTCTTTATTTTCTCAAAATYTTTTTTGATRYTTCKATTTGGCTTTAGWATASWCAAKYAWTTTKTGCTRTGKAAGAATGTWGATTAGGAYAAAGCTTGTTTATTTTAGAGTCTGCGATCAATTTTGCTTCATCAGGAAGCAARATGYTMTAAGAATTAAGRATTTTYAGGATWNAACAGTTCGTATCAAATGTTAGTTTCATAATTTTTCAAATTCTCTATATTCGCCTAYCTTAGAATTACATTTACYRCAAAGATATTGACCAATTTCTTTGAGAATCATTTCTTGCCCAAGCRCTTCATTTGGATTTTCAATTGAAAGTTTTGGTGATTGRTCAAATTCACAATCACACRCCTTACAGTAGTATTTGGAAATTTYTGCTTCATCGATTTTTCCAACWGGTGCAATAAACAGCTCACCTACTCCAAGATCAGCCTTTTTAGCTTCCTCTTCAGTTATGTCAGCTATAATGAATCCACCAGAGCCTTTTAGTTTAGTATTTGACAAATCAAATTAGCAATTTGTTTTGGGTTTAAAATATGATACTAACAGTTCGTATCAAATGTAATTTTAAGAATTTTCAGGAATAAACTCGCAAACTGTTGGTTAGAGATTAGATTTTTTCATCATGGATAGTGAATGTCACCGATTTTTTGACTACAACTTTTGTATCCACACATGCACCAAACTGTAGATACAATTTCTAACTTTTTTGAGTACTTGAACAAAGGGATTTAGCTCTTGATTTTACCAAAGCAATATTCAATTAAGAATATGGTCAATGAGCATGCCTTAACTGTCAGTCTAGAAGAATTTGGACTAAGTAAATATGAAGCATGTGCTTATGTGTCATTGATTTCTAAAGGCACCATATCGGCAAGTGAGTTGGCATATTATTCTGAATTGCCAAGAACTAAAGTTTATCCAGTTTTATTGAAATTGGAAAAAAAGAAGTTAGTCATTATGTCAAAAAGCAAACCAATAATGTGTTCAGCAATTTCTCCCGAAGATGCATTTGATGAAATAATTCAAGAACAGATAAACAAAGTTAATGCAATGAATACACTTGTTTCMAATCTTAAAAAAATGAGTGAGGARAGTAAGAAATCAAGAGGAACCGAAGAGAAAAGATATTTTAATCTTAAYTCCAATACAGTTTTAAATCAACTAAAAACGATGATTGATGGTTCTAAATCATCRATTCATATCATGGTTGAYCAATGGGGTTTGGGACTTTTAGCAGAATGCAAGGAACAGATTCTAACAGTATTGAGAAGAAAACTTGAAGTAAAAATTATCATCCCGCCTTCTTTGATTGGTTCAGAATCAATTAAGAATATTCCTGATGAAGTAAAAATTAGAATTTCTGATATAATTCAGAACTGCTTTATTTTTGATCAGACTGAATTACTGTTAATTGATAGTGAAAATGGAAAGGGCGCAACATTTTCTTCTACTGAAATTTTAGGGATCAATCAGATGAAAATTTTCTCACATGTTTGGAAAAACGCATTAAAAGAAGACAGTTTGAATGAAATGACAAAATCTGATGCTCAAGAAATTTATCGTATAATTCGATTAATCAGTGAGGAAGCACTTGGTCATATTCTAAATTCAACATATGTTTCAAAAGATTCAAACATTGACATGATCAAGTTTCTTGAAAAAAATGGAATTAATCTTAAAACAAAATCTCTACCTGAAATTATTGATATTGTTAATTCWTCCTTGCAGATAGTTTGTTCKGGTAGTGCCGMTTTGGATACTAGAAATAAGAGCATAGTYATTGAATCAAAACTGAATWGCGGTCACTCACTTCCATGGGCTGCAATTGTGACAGGATACCTACAAAAACAYGGCTATAAACCCARGATGGTATACCAGAATCATGCCCAAAAAGGGGAAAAAGTCCACATCAAGATCAATTCCTAAAAACTAAAAACTAGTTCTTTTWGTACTYGTTTCATGATCGATGAAAAAATCAAATCATTAGGAATAWCGCTTYCAACYCCWCCAAAACCAGCTGGATCCTACATACCAGTTGTAATTTCAAATAAARTTGCTTATGTTTCTGGCCARATTCCAATGSAGGRYGGCAAAGTATYGTTTCAAGGAAAGGTAACTGATGAAAATTTAGAAGAGGCAAGAAAATCAGCAAAACTTTGTGCGATCAATATTTTAGCACAGCTTAAGAGAGAGTTGGGTTCGYTRGATAACATTGTAARAATCATTAAGGTGTCTGGTTTTGTAAATTCTGGGCCAGATTTTTCACARCACCCCAAGGTCATAAATGCTGCTTCAGATTTATTCTATGAAATTTTTGGRGAAAATGGAAAACATTCAAGARTTGCRGTTGGDKTTTYT
>LKGT01008842.1_pt1 | contig 17489 bp, 15 predicted proteins | sample 503861 | NCBI WGS metagenome assembly LKGT01 (sample SAMN04113194, study PRJNA297058) | marine sediment metagenome | biome: marine benthic biome; feature: marine benthic feature; material: marine sediment; isolation source: sediment sample collected at the water-sediment interface from the South......
ATCAACCCGCCCCAGTCGTGCATCCTCGCCGTCGGCGCCGGCGCCCAGCGCCCGGTGGTCAAGGACGGGGCCCTGGCCGTCGCCACGGTCATGTCGTGCACCCTGGCGGTGGACCACCGCTCGGTGGACGGCGCCGTGGGCGCGGAGTTCCTCGCCGCCTTCAAACGGCTCGTCGAAGCGCCGCTGACCATGCTGTTGTGAGGCGCGCCCCCATGGCCGACACCACCTTCGACATCATCATCGTCGGCGCCGGGCCGGGCGGCTACGTGACCGCCATCCGCGCCGCCCAACTGGGCATGAAGACGGCGGTGGTGGAAGGCGAGCACCTGGGCGGCATCTGCCTCAACTGGGGCTGCATCCCGACCAAGGCGCTGCTGCGCACGGCCGAGATCTTCCACACCATGCACCGGGCGGAGGAATTCGGACTGAGTGTCAAAGAGATATCCTTCGACGTGAAGAAAGTGGTCGAACGCTCCCGCGCCGTGGCCAAGCAGCTCAGTACCGGCGTCGGGTACCTCCTGAAGAAGAACAAGGTCACGGTCTTCGACGGCTATGGACGCCTCGACGGCGCCGGCACGGTGCACGTGGAAAAAGACGGCAAAGGGATCGCCGGCCTGGCCGCCAAGCACATCATTCTCGCCACCGGCGCCCGGGCGCGGTCGCTGCCCGGCCTGGAGCCGGACGGCAAGCTGGTGTGGACCTACAAGGAGGCGATGGTCCCCGAGGTCATGCCGAAGTCCATCCTGGTCGTCGGCTCCGGGGCCATCGGCATCGAGTTCGCCAGCTTCTTCCGCGACTTCGGCGCCGAGGTGACGGTGGTCGAGGTGCTGCCCCGGGTGCTGCCGGTGGAGGACGAGGAGATCTCGGACTTCGCCCGCAAGGCCTTCGAGRAACAGGGMATGAAGATCCTCACCTCGGCGAAGGTGACCGGCCTGAAAAAGGCGAAGAGCGGCGTCACCGCCACCGTSGARGYSGGCGGCAAGTCSWCSSASGTGCGCGCCGAGCGGGTGATCCTGGCCGTCGGCATCGTCGGCAACGTGGAGAACCTCGGCCTCGAGGGCACCAAGGTGAAGGTGGACAAGGCCCACATCGTCATCGACGAATGGTGCCGCACCGGCGAGCCCGGCGTCTATGCCATCGGCGACGTGACCGGGCCGCCCTGGCTGGCCCACAAGGCCAGCCACGAAGGAGTCATCTGCGTCGASAAGATCGCCGGCGTCCMSGGCCTGCATCCCCTGGACAAGAGCCGCATTCCCGGCTGCACCTACTGCCGGCCCCAGGTSGCCAGCATCGGCCTGACCGAGAAACAGGCCGTTGCSCAGGGCCACGCGGTCAAGGTCGGCCGCTTTTCGTTCATCGGCAACGGCAAGGCGGTGGCCYTGGGCGAGCCCGAGGGGCTGGTCAAGACCGTGTTCGACGCCGCCACCGGGGAACTGCTCGGCGCCCACATGRTCGGCACCGAGGTCACGGAACTGATCCAGGGCTTCGCCGTCGCCAAGACCCTGGAAACCACCGAGGCCGAACTCATGCACGCCATCTTCCCCCATCCGACCCTGTCGGAGATGATGCACGAATCGGTGCTTGACGCTTATGGACGGGCGATCCATTTCTAACCCATGACCACCGTGCACCCCCTGAAGGCGGAACCGCCGCAACCGCGCAAGCCGCCGTGGATCCGCGTCAAGGCGCCGACGTCCGCAGGGTACGGCGAAACCCTGAGGCTCATGCGCGCCCACGGCCTGCACACGGTGTGCGAGGAGGCGGCGTGCCCCAACATCGGCGAGTGCTGGTCGCGCGGCCACGTCACCGTGATGATCCTCGGCGATATCTGCACCCGCGCCTGCGCCTTCTGCAACGTCAAGACCGGCCGGCCCGGCGCCGTCGATGCCCTGGAGCCGGAGAACCTGGCGCTCAGCGTCGCCAGCATGGGGCTCAAGCACGTGGTCGTCACCTCGGTCGACCGGGACGACCTGGACGACGGCGGGGCGGCCCAGTTCGTGCGCTGCATCGAACGCATCCGCGAGGCCTCGCCGGGGACCACCATCGAGGTGCTGACGCCCGACTTCCGCAACAAGGAAGGGGCCCTGGAGGCGGTGATCGCGGCCCGTCCCGACGTCTTCAACCACAACCTGGAAACGGTGCCGAGGCTCTATCGGACCATCCGCCCGGGGGCGCGGTACTTCCATTCGCTGCGCCTGCTGGACCAGGCGAAGAAGCTCGATCCGGCCATCTTCACGAAATCGGGAATCATGGTCGGACTGGGCGAGGAGCGCCGCGAAGTCCTGCAGGTGATGGACGATCAGCGCTCGGCCGATGTCGATTTCCTGACCATCGGCCAATACCTTCGGCCGACGCCCCGCCACGCGCCCGTGGACCGCTACGTCACGCCGGACGAGTTCGAGGAGTACCGGCGCCTGGCCCTGGCCAGGGGATTCCTGATGGTGGCGTCGTCGCCGCTGACGCGGTCGTCCTATCACGCCGACAGGGACTTCGCGGCCCTGCGCGCGGCGCGCCAGGCAAAAGCCCGGGCCGGCTGACCGGCGCCATGCCCACCCACGCGGAAAAACGCGTCGTTCCGTTCACGCCGGAACAGATGTTCGACCTGGTGGCCGACGTGGAACGCTACCCCGAGTTCCTGCCCTGGTGCGTCGCCGCCCGCGTCCGCAAGCGCGAGGGCAACATCCTCATGGCCGACCTGGTGATCGGCTTCAAGATGTTCCGCGAAGGCTTCACGACAAGGGACGTGTTCGACCGTCCGCGGCGCATCGACGTCTCCTATTCCGAGGGGCCGTTCAAGTACCTGAACAATCACTGGGTCTTCGAGCCCCACGGCGACGGTGCGTGCCTGATCGACTTCTACGTGGATTTCGAGTTCCGCTCGCGGCTCCTGCAGCGGATGATCGGCGTCCTGTTCAACGAGGCGGTCAGGATCATGGTGTCCGCCTTCGAGAAACGTGCCGGCGCGCTCTATGGCGCCCCCGAAKCYTCACCGGCAGAGGCCGCCGCCGACGCCCCGGGGGCGCGTTAAAACTCGTCCCTCATAAAGGGCGTGAGCGTTGTATCCCGCCGYCCGAACTCCGTCGGCCGGAGATCAGCGCCCGGGAAGCGATKCGGACAACGCCGCTTCGCACGGCGAAGAGCSGATGAAATCYTCGATCGTGATCGATGTGTCATTTGCCGCAAGATCCAGACGCGCCAGYTCCCGCGGCAGCAATCGGCGTAGCTCCAGCAAGCGGTTGAAYTGACCATCGCATGCCGGGACCGGTGGCGGATAGCGCCGTAACTCCTCGGCCACGGTTTCCTTCAAGGCTTCGAGGCGAAGCCGCAGCGAACGCCATTCCAACTCGGTGTTCATGGGTGGATCTTACCGCTGACGGAGCGTCCTGCCAATTTGGGGATTGAAGGACCGCTGCTTTCACTCAACACCGTGACTGATCCGTTTATCGATTGAATTTCAACAGTTTTTTCACTTTCTGCCCATTGCCGCCCGAAGGGTCGTTTGCCCCGTTCTTAGCGGCCGGCCGCCGTCGCCTGCCTGAGCAGCAGCACCAATGCCGCTTCCACCGCTTGGAGCCGCACCGCCGCGCGGTCGCCGGAGAAGACGTGCCGTTCGTCCACGGTGTCGCACCCCCGGCGCGCCGCCGCAATGTGCACCAGCCCCACCGGCTTGGCCGGTGTGGCGCCGCCCGGGCCGGCGATGCCGGTGACGGCGACGCCGAGATCGGTGGACGAGCGCTCCAGCGCCCCTTCGGCCATGGCCCGCGCCACCTCGGCGCTGACCGCCCCGTGGGCGGCAAGCAGGGAGTCGGGCACGCCGAGCATTTCGCCTTTGGCCGCGTCGGAGTAGGTGACGAAACCCCGCTCCACCATGTCGGACGACCCGGGCACCGCGGTCAGGCCGCCGGCGACCAGCCCGCCGGTACAGGATTCGGCGACGGCCAGGCGCAGGCCGCCGGCGCGGCAGGCGGCGAGGATSTCGTCGGCCAGGCGCARCACCCGGTCCGGRAACATGGTCATGSCTCCAGCCATCGGGCGACGGCGTASAGGACGGCGGCGCCGTARGCGGCCGCCGCCACGTCGTCCAACATCACCCCCAGGCCGCCCTTGACTCTRCGGTCCACCCACGAGACCGGCCACGGCTTGACGATATCGGCGGCGCGGAAAAGAACGAACCCGGCGGCGTACAGGAAAACRTCCGGGTGGACGACGACCAGCACCAGCCACTGTCCAACCACCTCGTCGACGACGATGGCCGACGGGTCGCCGCTGCCGCCGCGCCCGACGATRACCGTGGAACTCCAKACCCCGACCACGAACACRATGACGATGGCGGCGGCAAGGCCGGGGCGCCCCAACGYCTGATGGATCGCCCAGGCGAAGGGCAGGGCGGCSAGCGACCCCCATGTCCCGGGCGCCTTGGGCAGAAAYCCCACCCCGAACCACGTTGCCGCCAGGCCGGCCGGSSTRCGCAAACTCAGCCCGGTGSGCAGTCCCCGATTAGCCCTCACGTGGCAAGTCCTTTCCGTGCCCTCGGCCCCCGTCAGCGTGACCATACCTCCCGAGGCCGCCAAAGTGTACGGCCAAACCGTCCGCGGCCCCGCGCACCCGGCACCGGCGGGGCCACCGTCGCCCCGGTGCAAGCCGCCGGGATGCGCCCAATCGGGGCTTGCAAGGCCCCCCGCCACTCGATACGGTTTCCGCGGGAAATCGGATGCACGACGGAGACGCCGCCCGGCACCCTTTCGGCGGCCCGATGCCGGAAACAGTGGTGTCCATGAAGAAGCGGCGTTCTCCGTAAAAGCGTCAAAACAGCGGCGCATCCGAACAGGGGGGGGCACAATGAGAGAGCAGCATCCGCGCGATGGCTGGTGGGGCCGGATCGCACGTTGGGTACGACGTCTTTTTCCCCAACGACATATTTTCTTTCATACCAAAGGCCGCATTTCCTATATCCCCGTCTCCCGCCGGGCGCAGATCACGCTGGTGACCGCGCTTGTACTGGTGGGGGCCTGGTCGGCCTTCACCTCTGTCAGCCTCGTGGTCCACGAAAAGGTCCTCGCCAACCGGGACATTGACATCGTCAATGCCCGCCTCGCCTACCATAGCCTTCTCGGCGAGGTCGTCGAGTATCAGAGGAAGTTCACCTCCATCACCCTGGATCTGGAGGAAAACCACGCCCTGATGCTGCATCTGGTGGAGCGAAACACGGTCCTCCGGCAAAACCTGAAGTCGGTGGCGCACCGCCTCACGACGACCGACGAGGAACGGAAGGAAGTGATCGCCGTGCGCGAGCACCTGAAAGGGCAGTTGCGCGAGATCGAAGACAGGATGAGCGCCCTGGCAAACCGCAACTTCGCCCTCAAGGGCAACCTGGGCACGGTCGAGATCGATTTGCAGACCGCGCTGGTGGAGCGCAACCGGGCCCTGTTCGAAGGCAACCGGATGCGCCGCCACATCAACGATCTGGAAACCCGGCTCGGCGACCTCCAGGAAGCGGAACTGGAATCGGTGCAACGCCTGACCGACCGCGCCGTCGCCTACATCGAGTCCATGGAGAATGTGGTCCGGTTGACGGGGCTGACCGCGGACCGGCTTCTCGAGGCGGACACCGGCTTGCCCAGGGGGCAAGGGGGGCCCTTCATCGAGGTCGAGCCCGACGCCCTTCCCGCCGACCGCCTGAAAGCCAACCTCAGCAACCTGAACGCCCGCCTTCAGTATTCCCAGGCCCTCGAATCGGTAATGCGCAAACTGCCCCTGAGTGCGCCACTCGATTCCTTTTCCATCACCAGCCGCTTCGGCAAGCGGCGCGACCCCATCAACAGGAAATGGGGCGCCCATTTCGGAGTCGATATGGGCAACGTCTTCAAATCGCCGCTCTACGTCACGGCGCCGGGTGTGGTCACCTACGCGGGCTGGAGCGGCAAATACGGAAAGCTGATCGAAGTCGATCACGGGGCCGGGATCAAGACCCGCTACGGGCATCTCTACAAAATTCTTGTTAAAAAAGGACGGCACCTTAAATTCCATGATAAGATCGGTTTGCTTGGCAGCACCGGTCGTAGTACGGGTGCACATGTCCATTACGAGATTACGTTCAAGGGCAAGCCCAAGAACCCCATGAAGTTCATCAAGGCAGGACGCCATGTTTTCCAAGAGTAAAAAAGAGCCCGGCAATAAGCCTGCAGCTCAGGTTTCCCGAAAGCCGGCGGCGCCCTCGATCATCGGGCCCGATCTGCGTATCGTCGGCGACCTGAAGAGCGAAGGCGAGGTCCAGGTCGATGGTTTCATCGACGGCGACATCCGCACCAAAGTTCTGCTCATCGGCGAGAGCGCCACGGTTAAGGGAGAGATCGTCAGCGACACGGTTCGCGTCTATGGCAAGGTCAACGGCCAGATCAAGGCCCGCGCCGTCACCCTGGCCAAGAGCGCCCACGTGGTCGGCAACATCCTGCACGAAAACCTGTCCATAGAGGAAGGCGCGTTCCTGGAGGGCCACTGCAAACGCATGCGCGAGGGCGAGTTCCAGGGCGAGGGCAAGATCAACCTGGTGAGCACCGCCTCGGACGCTTCGCCAAAGGACGATTCCAAGCCCACCGCGCCATCCAAAGGCGACGACGCCAAGAAGTTGGTGACCGGACTCTGATCTCCACCCGCCCCCGCCACGGGGGCCGTGTTTGTATTACTCCACTCCGGCCAGGGCGGCGCGGAAGACGTCCGCATCCACGTTGCCGCCGGAACAAACCACCGCAACCGTCTTTCCGCGGCAATCGAACGTGCCGCTCAGGCACGCCGCCAGCGCCACCGCGCCGCCGGGCTCCGCGACCAGCTTGAAATGGGTGAACGCCGCCGCCATGGCCCGGGCCACCACGTCGTCGCCGACCGCCAGGCCGCCGGCGAGAAGACGGATATTGATGGCAAACGTCAACTCGCCGGGGGTCGGCGGCTGAAGGGCGTCGCAGAACGACCGGGCGCCGGCGGCGACGCGAAGCCGCTTGCCGGCGGCCAGCGACCGCGCCGTGTCGTCGAACGCCGCGGGCTCGACGGCATAGATGGCGGTGTCGGGGCTCTCCTCGGCCAGGGCCAGGGCGCAACCGGCGATCAGTCCGCCGCCCCCGCAGGGCACCAGAACGGCGTCCAGGGGGGCGTCCATTTCCCTCGCCTGGGCCGCCAATTCCAGGCCGACCGTCCCCTGTCCGGCAATGACGTAGGGATCGTCATAGGGCCGCACCAACGTGGCGCCCCGTTCCGCGGCCAGCCCTTCGGCCAGTTCCTCGCGGCTTTCCCGTGCACGGTCGTAGAACACGATCTCGGCGCCATAGGCGCGGGTGCCGGCGATCTTGGCGGCGGGGGCGTCCTCGGGCATGACGATCAGGGCCGGGATGCCGAACAGGGCCGCCGCCGCCGCCACGCCCTGCGAATGATTGCCCGATGAATACGCGACCACGCCCCGGGGCCGCGCCGTCTCGTCGATCCTGGAGATGCGGTTGTAGGCGCCCCGGAACTTGAACGCGCCCGTGCGCTGAAGCATCTCCGCCTTGACCAACAGGCGGCCGCCCAATTGTTCGTTGAGACGCGCCGATTCGACCAGCGGCGTCCTCACCGCGTGGCCGCGCAGGCGCCGGGCGGCGTCTTTCACATCGGCGAAGGTGGGACGATCAGGCGCGGGCGAGCAGGGCATGGATGGCCTCCAGGGTGTCCGCTTGCGCCAGGTCGGGCACGTGGCCCACGCCGGGCACGCTGATCTGCGCCAGGCCGGGCAGCTCCTCGGCCATGCGGGCGAACGTCGCCGCGCCGAGGATGTCCGACTTCGCCCCGCGCACGGCCAGGACCGGCACTCCTCTCAGCGCCCTGAACATGGGCCAGAGGTCGGTGCCGCCGCCGCCCCGGAGCACGGCCTTGATCGACGCCGGATCCCAATCGAAGGTCAATCGCCCGTCGTTCCCCTCACGGTAAGTGTTGCGGGCGAAGGTCAGCCAGCCCTCTTCGCCGTGCACGGGAAGGTCCGGCAACGTCTCGCGCAGGTGGCGCGCCGCCGCCGCCCAGTCGGGCTGGGGGCGGTCGTCGCGGAGGTAGGCGATGAGGCGCGCCATCCCGCGGGGTTCGATATCGGGGCCGATATCGTTGAGCACCGCGCCGGCCACGGCGCACGGCATGGCCACCGCCATGGCCGCCGCCAGGATGCCGCCAAGCGACGTGCCTATCACCACGACCGCGTGCACATTGGCCGCCGCCAGCAGGTGGCGCAGGTCGTCGACATAGGTGGCGGGGACGTAACGCCGCCAATCGCGGTCGTATTGGGAGCGGCCCCGTCCCCGGTAATCGGGACACAGCACTTGCCGCCCGGCCGAAAGACGGAGCGCCAGTTCGTGGAAGTCCTTGCAGTTGCGGGTCAGCCCCGCCAGGCACAGCACCGGCGTGGCGGACGAAAGACGGTCGCCGTACTCCCGGTAATAGAGCCTGAGCCCGTCCTGGGACGAGTACGTGCGTTCGCGGTAGGCGCCTCCGCCGTCGCCGCCCGCGGTCCGGGTCACAATCCGAGGAGGGCGGGGAGTTCCGCCAGGGTGGAGATTTCGTGCTCGTGGGCGCCCGGGAGGCGTTCGCGTTGCTGTCCGAAGCGGTTGACCCATACGACGCGGAAGCCGAAGTTGGCGGCGCCGGACACGTCCCAGGCGTTCGACGACATGAAGCAGATGCGCCCCGCCGGCAGGCCCAGCCCGTCCACCGCCAACTGATAGACGCGGGGATGGGGTTTGTAGACGCCGATCGAATCCACCGACAACACGTCGTCGAGCAGATCGTCGATGCCGGCGTTTTTGACCGCCGCCTCCAGCATGGACGGCGCGCCGTTGGACAGGATCGCTGTCTTGAAGTCGGCAGCTTTGAGGCCGCGCAGCACGTCCTTGACCTCCCCATAGGCGTCCAGGCGCATATACAGGTCCATGAGCCGTGGGCGCACATCGTCGCCGATGCCGAGGGTGGCCATGGCGTAGTCCAGGCCGTCTCCGGTGACCTGCCGGAAGTCCACGTATTCGTCCATGAGGCTGCGCAGCCACGTGTACTCCAGTTGCTTGGTGCGCCACAGGACGGCGAGCGGGCCGGCCTTGTCACCAAGGTCGTCGCGGCAGCGCGCCGCCGCCGCCGCCACGTCGAACAGGGTGCCGTAGGCGTCGAAGACGCAGGCGCCGATGTCGTCCAGTGCCGGAGTCGTGTCCATGGGGGCCTCCAGGTCGAGCCGTTCGCGTCGGGGATTTATGGTCCGGCATACGGCCGGGGTCAACCCGGGCAAGCCGGCTCGCGTGGGAAGGGCTAAGGTGTGTGCTCATAAAGAGCGTTGGGGTTGGATCAGGGCTTAGATCGCCGATGTCCGGTAATGACCCAGACTGTGTGAAAACTATTTTCGAGGCCCGAGCGCGCAACATTGATTCGCGTAACTGCCGTCACCGGCAATAATGATTCAGGCGTCCGCTATTGCCGAATCCATTGTTGCGCCGACGCTCTTCCGACCCGAGTTTTTACACAGCCTGGACCCATAGCGGACACGCCAATCTAAACCCACTAAGCGACCCCTCTAACGGGAAAAACGCGGCGCGCATAGCGCCGGGCGTTGTCGCTTCGATACCCTTCGAGCCCTACTTGGAAAGGGTATAGGCCTTTCCAACGACCGGCGAGAGCACGTTGACGTTAAGCCCCAGTTTCTTGATTTCCGCCTCGAACTCGGCAGGCGTCCCCATCCACGGGGGGCGCCCCTTGACGCGGTGGTGCTGTGGAACGACCGTCTTGAGATTGGGATTGTCGGTCATCAGCAGTTTGGTGGCGAAGGCGGCGTCGTCCGGATGCATCATGAACCGTCCGGCGATCGGCACCAAGGCGACGTGCGGCTTAAAGCGCATGCCGAATAGCTGAAACTCCATGGAAAGCCCCGTGCTGCCGGCCATCAGAACCGTGAGGCCGTTCTCGAAGGTAATCACCGAACCGGACGCCGGCCCTCCGTAGTAAGGCGCCGGATGGTCTTTATTCCCGGGCTTGATGCCGGTGCCATGGGCAGCTTGAATAAGCTGCACCGTAACGTTTCCCACTTTATAGCGGCCGCTGATGGCGCCCCGGTAAATCTGCTTCTTGGTGCCGCCGTACTTCTCGATCTGGCTCTGCATCCAGCTTCCAAGCTCAGCYACGGTGAAAATKGTGGCGCCGGTGCGCGCCGCRATCTCGACTGCRTTGCCYTGGTCGTCGCCATGCCCCGACGTMGCAAGAATAAGGTCTACGTCRCCCTTCTTGTARGAATCGAGGGTCATCGGGGCATCCTTGTTACCCTTGACCCACGGATTTATGAGGATGACCTTGCCTTCATCGGAAACRAACTTGAAATGCTGGTTMCCGTARAATGTCATCTCGACCGCCGAAGCCGGCGCAGCGATCACSAGCGCTAGTAAACCWACGGTGASTAACGAAAGCCGYCCTGACACGTGTTTAAACATTTTTAATANCCCCCGGTTKTRTTGTGACTGGCCGGTATRTTAACCAGGATACCGGCGCGGTGCATCAKCCAATCGCGGGCGGCGCACCAGATGCAATTCCTTCTCGTCGTGTCGTCACTTGAACGTCTGCTCCTGGCTAATTGCAGACTTCGGCGCGGTATACTTTAGACGATGTCGCTTGGGCGTTTATGAGGACGCGCCACTAACGGCGAAGGTCGCTTTCCAGCATCAGCACCACCTCCTTATCGGCGAGGCGCCGGCGGTACACCTGGAGGTTCTCGAGGACCCGCTGGATGTAATTGCGGGTCTCGTCGAAGGGAATCATCTCGATCCAGTCGATGACATCGACCGCCCCGTCGCGGGGGTCCCCGTTGTTGCGTATCCATTTGTTGGTCTGCGACGGGCCCGCGTTGTATGCGGCCAGGGCGAGCACATAGGACCCGTCGTACTTTTGCACCAGGCCGGCGATGTACGCCTGGCCGAGCCTCAGGTTGTACCGGGAATCCGAGGTCAGGCGGCTGCGCGAATAGCGCACCTTGAGTCGCCGCGCCACCGTGTAGGCGGTGTGGGGCAGCAGCTGCATGAGCCCGCGGGCGCCCGAGCCGCTGGTGGCCCTGGGGTCGAAGGCGCTCTCCTGGCGGACCATGGCCAGCACCAGGGGCGCCTCGATGGCGGATTTTCCGGAACCGCCGGCGAGCGCCGGGGCCTTCAACAGGGGATACGCGGCCTGGACCAGGGTGCGGCCGGCGCGGCCGGCCTTCTTGGCCACGGCGATGGCCAGGTCGGGCCGGCCGTGGGCCCGCGCCAGCACCGCCGTCATCGCCCGCCAGCCGGGCGCGTCCTTGGCGTTGCCCAGGCCCAGCACAAAGGGCCTGAGCTCGTCCCTCCTGTCCAGCTGGCTCAGAATCCGTACCACCCGCGCCAGCTCGTGCCCCTCGAAGGCGTCCACTTCGGACGCATCGGGCTCGGGCTCGGGCGGCAGTTCAAGGCCGCGTCCGGGGCGCAGGCGCGCCGCCGCCAGTTGGCCGTAATAGGCGGTCGGATGGCGGGCGGCGCTGCGGTACCAGGAATCCGCCAGTTCRGGTTCGCTCATGGCCTGGGCGGCGCGGCCCGCCCAATAGGCTCCGCGGGCGCGGCTCACGGGGTATCTCACGGCCTCGAACATGGCCGCGAAGTGGTCCAGGGCGGCCTTGCCTTCCTCGAGAAAGCGCAAGGCGATCCAGCCGGCCAGCCACTCGGCCTCGGCGAAATCCGCGCCCTGGCTGAGACGGTGTTCCCGGGCGATCACGTAGGCGTCCGAAATATAGCCTTTTTGCAGGGCGCGGCGGACCAGGATGGCGCGCTCGGTCCACCATTTCTCCGCATGTACCACATCGCGGGGCAGGTCGATAAGCAGCTCGCGGGCGGAATCGTCGCGGCCCTTGCGCCGGCGCCACCGCAGGCGCTCGTAAACGAGGCCCGGATGATCCTTCAAGTCGGCGGGGACCCGGGCGATGGCTTGATCCACGTTGCCCAGCCTTTTTCTAAGCAGAAGCCGGGCCTCGCCCAGGGCCCGCTGGCGCGGGTTGACCTTGCGCAGCATGCGGCGCACCGGCCAATAGCGGCCCTCCCACAACAGCCGGTCCAGCCGCCGCACGTGGTCCTCGCTGGTCAGCAGGGCGTGGTATTGCTTGTAGAAGCCCCGTTCCTGGCGCTTGCCGAAATTTCCGTCGATCCATGACTTGCGCAGGACGGCCCGGGCTTTTTCCTTTTCGCCGGCGGCGAGGAGGGCGGCGCCGTAACGCACCTGGCCGTCGACGATCACCGGCTCGTGGGTGTGGAACCACGCAAGGACTTCGTCGGTGGGGGTCTTGGCGTCCATGGCCTCCTCGGCCCGGCGCCGCAGGAGCTTTTGGTAGGGCCAGTCCGGATTGTCGCCAATGAAGTCCGCGATGTCCCGGAACGAGGCGTTGGTGTTCGGGCGGGTGAAGTCCAGCCAGCGGACGATCTTGACCACCAGGGGATCGGTGATCCGGGCGGTGAGACGCCGGGCGCGCTTCCAGTTGTCCCTGTCGATGGCCTTGAAGGCGGCCTTCGCCGCCCGCGCCTCGGCGGGCGTCAGCACGTCCGTCCGCGCCTGTGCCGGCCCGGGAAGGATCACCACCAGGCCGACGAGGACGGCGACCTGCATGCGTTTCAACAAACGTCCTGTCTCCCGTCCAGTGTCCTGTCCCAGAGATTCGTGCACTATACGATCGTTTTTCCCGTTTCCCCGGCAGGAGGGGACGCGGCGGCGATGCGGGGCCATCGTCAAGCGTTCCCGACGCCCCGAGGAGGCGGGAAAAGCGACCCGAAGGGCGGTCTTGCGAGGCTCCCGGGGGAACAAGGGGGGTGTCCCCCCGGCTACGGGTATGCGGGGGACGCCCCCGCGGCCCCCGGACGTCGTCGCGCGCCGCTTGTGATGCTCCAGCATCACGGCGCGCCGCGCTCCTAGCCGGAAACCTCGCAAGACCGTCGTATAGTGCACGAATCTCTGGGACAGGACACCAGCACGTTGGCGAAGGGTCGGTTGCAGGCGGCACGCGTGTTTCCGCCAAGCTGGAATGTAGGAGGTGCGAACCGCCGCCACAAGGCGGGTCCGCGGGCCGGTCCGGCGTCTCCTTTCCGGCCTAGTGGCCTTTATCAGCTAAATTGCRCCCATACGATCGCTTTTCCCGTTTCCTCGGCAGGAGGGGAGGCGCGGGCGATGGCGGCCCATCGKCAAGCCTTCCCGACGCCCCGGGGGGNCNCACCGGGGGGTGTCCCCCCGRCWMCGTTNTGCGGGGGGCGCCCCCGCGACCCCCGAGGGGACGGGAAAAGCGACCCGAAGGGCGGCGTTGCGAGGCTTCCGGACGTCGTCGCGCGCCGCTTGTGGTGCACRYACACCAAGGCGCGACGCGCTCCTGGCCGGAAACCTCGCAACGCCGTCGTAGGGGTGCACTTTAGCTGATACAGGCCACTAGCGACAAGGCACGGCAAAGACCATGAACGAGCATAACAAGAGCGGTTTCCTCGACCGGACCCTGCGCAACCTTCGCAAGGCTTGGCGGGGGATCGCCGGCACCGCCTATGACGCCGCGGCCGCCAGCATGCACCCGGACCTGCCCGGGGAGGACGCCGAGCGCCTGCGCGAGCAGATGCGCGCCTGCCTGGAAACCCGGGGCGGCGAGGTTTCCGCCCGCGCCCGGGCGGCGGCGCTGGGGAACGCCTACCTGGCCCTGGAMACCACCGGGCGCGAACGCTTCCTGMGCGTCCTGGCGGAGGACTTCGACGTCGATTCCGGCGAAGTCGACGCCGCCGTCGAAGCCCTGCGGCGGGCCGACGGCAAGGAAGCCCGGCGGRACGCCGAACAGGTYCTGCGCAGGRCCYTGGAGGCGCCCCGGGTACGGCTCYTGACCCAGTTCAACGCCCTCCCCGARGGGATCAAGTTCCTGGTCGACATGCGCGCCGAGGTGCTTGCGTTGATGCGCCACGACCCGGCGTTGCGGGCCCTGGAAGCCGATCTCAAGGCCCTGCTCACCACCTGGTTCGACGTGGATTTCCTCGATCTCAGGCGGATCACCTGGGATTCAGCCTCCGCCGCGCTGCTCGAGAAGCTGATCGGGTACGAGGCCGTGCACGCCATCGAAAGCTGGGACGACCTCAAGAACCGGCTCGATTCCGACCGCCGCTGCTTCGCCTATTTTCATCCGCGCATGCCCGATGAGCCGTTGATATTYGTCGAGGTGGCGCTGATCGACGGAATGGCGGACAACGTGCAGACCCTGTTGGACGAATCGGCGCCCCTGGAGGACCCGGAGAGCGCCGATACGGCYATCTTCTACTCCATCTCCAACGCGCAAAAGGGGCTTGCCGGCATCAGYTTCGGCCATTTCCTGATCAAGCGGGTCGTCGACARCCTCGCCGGCGAGTTCAAGGGTCTCAMCACGTTTGCCACCTTGTCGCCGATTCCGGGGTTCCRGGCGTGGCTGGACCASATACTTTCCGAAGGCGAACCCAGGTTGTTGCTGCCCKCGGARCGGAGGGCGCTGAAGGCCGCCCGCGSCMGSNGCCGGNGGCGCCAAGGGCACCCTGAARGCCCTKCTCTCCAKMSCCGACTGGCACGCCGACGAGACCGCCTCCCAGGCCCTCAGGGCTCCGCTGATGCGGCTGTGCGCGCGCTATCTGGTGGASGAGAGGCGCCCGGGCGGCGAGGTCCTCGACCCGGTGGCCCACTTCCACCTSRGCAACGGGGCCCGCATGGAGCGGCTGAACTGGATGGGCGACCGGTCGGCGAGGGGCCTGGAGCAATCGGCGGGAATTATGATTAACTACCTCTATAAGCAAAGCGAAATCGAYGAAAACCATGAGGACTACACGTCWTCGGGCCGGGTCGCCGCATCGTCGGGCATAAGACACCTGCTGAAGGGCTGACGCGCCAGGGGAAATGTGATGGCGAAGGGGTATATCCGGGTGGCCGGGGCCCGCCAGGGGGACGCGATTGACAGGAGTCGCGATTGGTATAGAGTCGCGGCCCCGCTGGGTACCCCGGGGRAAACGGCGGGCGTGGTGGAAYTGGTAGACACGCAGGTTTTAGGAACCTGTGACGCAAGTCGTGGGGGTTCAAGTCCCTCCGCCCGCACCAGATTCACATCCGTAGATTGTTCGAMCGCAGCGCACGGCCGGCCGTTTCCAGAAWTGRKTCGATAGGGAATAGCGGGCTTTTTGATTGGCACATCCATGGACGTTACGGAAACCAAGGCCGAGGGGCTGAAGCGCGAGTTCAAGATCGCCGTKCCCGCCGCCGAGATCGAGGAGGAGCTTGCCAGRCGCCTGAAAGAGTTGGCGAACACCGTCACCATTCCGGGGTTCCGTCCAGGCAAGGCGCCGGTGTCCCTGTTGCGCAAGAAGTACGGTYCTTCGGTCATGGGCGAGGTTTTGGAACAAACAGTCAATAMCKCGTCGAWGCAGATCATGTCGGAGCGCAGCCTGCGGCCCGCCATGCAGCCCAAGGTGGRAATCACGTCGTTCGAGGAAGGTACCGACCTGGAATACACCATGGCGGTGGAAGTGCTCCCCGACATCGAACCSGTCGATTTCTCGACCATCCGYCTGGAACGGCTGGTGGCCAAGGCGGACGAAGCGGAGGTCGAAAAAGCYCTTGAACGCCTGGCCGACGCCCACAAGTCCTCGGAGCCGGTCGGCGGCGGGCGCAAAAGCGCGAACGGGGACATCGTGGTCATCGATTTTACCGGCACGGTGGACGGCAAGGAGTTCCCGGGAGGAAAGGCCGACGGCTATTCCCTCGAACTGGGCTCGGAGAGCTTCGTTCCCGGGTTCGAGGAACRGCTGGTGGGCGTCGCCGCCGGCGACCACGTGGTGGTCAAGGTGACCTTCCCCGAAYMCTATGCGGCCGCCGAGCTTGCCGGCAAGAAAGCGGTGTTCGATGTGGCGGTGAAGGAGTTGCGCCACACCGCTCCGGYGCCCATCGACGACGAGCTGGCGAGGAAGGTCGGGCACGAAAACCTGACCGCGCTGAAGCGCAGTATCCACGAGGAACACGAGGGCCAGATAAAGAACCTGTCGCGCCTCAGGCTCAAGCGGGCGTTGCTGGACGGCCTCGCCGAGACCCATGACTTCAAGGTTCCCGAGGGCTTGCTGGAGCGCGAATTCGACACTATCTGGAAACAGTTCGAGGCGCAGCGCGCGGCCGACCCGGATGCCGAGGACGAGGACGATGCGGGCAAGACCGAGGACGCGCACAAGGCCGATTTCCGCGCCATCGCCGAACGCCGGGTGCGGCTGGGCCTCGTGCTGTCCGACGTCGGCCAAACCAACAATATCCACCTGAGCCAGGAGGAAATCAACCGGGCCCTGATGGTGGAAGTGCGCGGCAACCCCGGCCGTGAACAGGCCGTCATCGACCATTTCCGGAACACGCCCGGGGCGATGGAGGGCATCACGGCGCCCCTGTACGAGGATAAAGTGGTGGATTTCATTCTGGAAATGGCCACCATTACCGAAAAAGAGGTGTCGCTCGAGGAGCTTATGCGGGACCCGGAAGACGAAACGGACCCTGCCGCGCAGGCCGGGAAGACGTCCGCGTCCCGCAAGAAGGCGGCCCGGAAGGACAAGAAGGGACCGTGACCTAGTGTCCTGTCCCAGAGATTCGTGCACTATACGATCGTTTTTCCCGTTTCCTCGGCAGGAGAGGACGCGCCGGCGATGCGGGGCCATCGTCAAGCGTTCTCGACGCCCCGAGGAAGCGGGAAAAGCGACCCGAAGGGCGGTCTTGCGAGGCCCCCGGACGTCGTCGCGCGCCGCTTGTGATGCTCCAGCATCACGGCGCGCCGCGCTCCTAGCCGGAAACCTCGCAAGACCGTCGTATGGTGCGCGAAATTGTGCAAGTAAGTACTGAGGCGGGTGGCACAGATACGCCATGGGACGGCTCAACCCGGTGTTTGTCGAGGTCATGCGCGGGGACATGGTGGAAAGCCGCCACCGGGGCGCGGCGGCGGTCGTCGACGCGGACGGCTCGGTGGTCCATGCCTGGGGCGACGTCGAGCGGCCGGTCTTTTCTCGCTCGGCAATAAAGCCGCTGCAGGCGCTGCCCCTGGTCGAGACCGGGGCCGCCGATCGCTTCGCCGTGAGCGATGCGGAAATCGCGCTTTCCTGCGGCTCCCACGGCGGCGCGCCCGAGCACGTGCGCCCGGTCGCCGCGTGGCTGGAGCGCATCGGCCTGGCGCCCGGGGATCTCGAGTGCGGAACCCACCCGCCCACGGACCAGGAGGCGGCCGGGGCCCTGGTACGCGCCGGCGAGGACCCCTCGCCGCTGCACAACAACTGCTCGGGCAAGCACGCGGGCTTCCTGACCACCGCCGTTCACCTGGGCGAGGCGACGGCGGGCTACGTGCGGCCCGATCATCCCGTGCAGAAGCGCATCGAGAGGGTTCTCGCGGACCTCGGCGGCGTCGCCCTGGAGGGCGCGGCCCGGGGCACCGACGGCTGCGGCATTCC
>LKGT01008841.1_pt1 | contig 17487 bp, 12 predicted proteins | sample 503861 | NCBI WGS metagenome assembly LKGT01 (sample SAMN04113194, study PRJNA297058) | marine sediment metagenome | biome: marine benthic biome; feature: marine benthic feature; material: marine sediment; isolation source: sediment sample collected at the water-sediment interface from the South......
GCGGCCACCCGTGCCTCAAGGTCGTGCCGTGACTGCGTTGCCAGCACAATCCGGCGGCAGCGCCGACGCGGGTTGGCCAACGCCGCCAGTACCGCATGCACGCCATAAAGCCACTGGGGACCGCCGGCGCCGGCGCCGCTCGGGCGGTCCCTGGAAGGCCGTTTTTCGGGGTGCCGGGACAGGTGCTTGCGCTTTGCCATGGATGTATCTAATATCCAGCACAAGATTTGGGTCTGCAAGGGGCTCTGTCGGGACGGAGCCACGGCGGGGCGGTGTGTGTTGCCCGTAACTCCTTTTGAAGTTGACATTAGGCCGCAAATCCTCATATTTCGCTGGTCCGTTCCGGGCGCTTGGGATGTGCCGGAGGGGTGCCCGAGTGGCTAAAGGGGACGGGCTGTAAACCCGTTGGCGCACGCCTACGTTGGTTCGAATCCAACCCCCTCCACCATTCGCAAGGTGCGTTCCGAACAAGTGGGTGACTGGGTTTGCGGGTGTAGCTCAATGGTAGAGCAGAAGCCTTCCAAGCTTACGACGAGGGTTCGATTCCCTTCACCCGCTCCAAACCCGGGCGCGGGCGGGCGGCGGCGGCATTCGCGTTAGTTGGTTTCAGGCAAGACATAGCGAGAAAGACGGAACGATGGCGAAGGCGAAATTCGAGCGGACGAAGCCCCACTGCAACGTTGGCACGATCGGCCACGTCGACCACGGCAAGACGACGTTGACGGCGGCGATCACGAAGATCCTGGCGGAGACGGGTGGGGCGGTGTTCACGCCGTTTGACGAGATTGACAAGGCGCCGGAGGAGCGGGCGCGGGGGATCACGATTGCCACGGCGCACGTTGAGTACGAGACGGAGAAGCGCCATTACGCGCACGTCGACTGTCCTGGTCATGCGGACTACGTGAAGAACATGATCACCGGCGCGGCGCAGATGGACGGGGCGATATTGGTGGTTTCGGCGGCGGACGGTCCGATGCCGCAGACGCGGGAGCACATTCTGCTGGCGCGCCAGGTTGGTGTTCCGGCGATTGTCGTTTACCTGAACAAGGTTGACCAGGTCGACGACGCGGAGCTTCTGGAGCTGGTCGAGCTTGAGTTGCGGGAGTTGCTGAGCAGCTATGATTTTCCGGGCGACGACATTCCGATCGTCAAGGGCTCGGCGCTGGCGGCGCTGGAGGGCAGGGACGAAGAGACGGGCAGGAAGTCGGTCATCGAGCTGATGGCGGCGGTGGACGATTACATTCCGCAGCCGCACCGTGCCAAGGACAAGCCGTTCCTGATGCCGATCGAGGACGTTTTCTCGATATCGGGCCGGGGCACGGTTGTGACGGGGCGTGTTGAGCGCGGTGTGATCAAGGTTGGCGAGGAGGTGGAGATCGTCGGCATCCGGGAGACCGTGAAGACGGTGTGCACGGGGGTTGAGATGTTCCGCAAGTTGCTCGACGAGGGCGAGGCAGGGGACAACATCGGTGTCCTGCTGCGCGGCACCAAGCGCGAGGACGTCGAGCGCGGTCAGGTACTGGCGGCGCCGGGCTCGATCACGCCGCACACCAAGTTCACGTGCGAGGCCTACATCCTGACCAAGGACGAAGGCGGTCGTCACACGCCGTTTTTCGGCAACTACCGTCCGCAGTTTTACTTCCGTACGACGGACGTGACGGGGACGGTGACGTTGCCGGAGGGCACGGAGATGGTGATGCCGGGGGACAACGTGTCGATGGAGGTGACGCTGATCGCGCCGATCGCCATGGACGCGGGCCTGCGCTTCGCCATCCGCGAGGGCGGCCGCACCGTGGGTGCCGGCGTCGTCGCTTCGATTATCGAATAGGGCCGCGCAACCGGGTGGAAGCCGGGCGCTCCGCCGGCTCGCCGGGACGGCGACTTTTGCAGGCGGGGCAGGCGCGACCCCGTCCCCGGGGGACTCTTCCCGATCACGCGGGCCCGGGAAGAGGGTGTGGAACGGTGCGTTTAGGAGTGTAGCTCAATTGGTTAGAGCACCGGTCTCCAAAACCGGGGGTTGGGGGTTCGAGTCCCTCCACTCCTGCCAATGCTTTTCCCGCCGCGCAGGCTCCGATTGACGGTTTGGTATCATGGCKAAAATAAGTCCGGCACAGTTCGCTCACGAGGTTCGGCAGGAAGCGGCCAAGGTCACCTGGCCGCCGCGCAAGGAAACSGGCGTTTCCACGGGYATGGTGTTCCTGATGGTGATCCTTGCGGCGCTGTTYTTCTTCCTGGTGGACCAGATCCTGGCCAAAGGCGTGCARATCATTCTCGGACTGGGAGGCTGAGGTCGATGGCGCTGCAATGGTACGTCATCCATGTGTATTCCGGGTTCGAGAGAAAAGTCKCCCAGTCGATCGAGGAGCAGGYCAAACAGGCGGGCATGACCGACGTCATCGAGCGCGTCCTGGTCCCCATCGAGGAAGTGGTTGAAATCCGCCGCGGCACCAAGGTCAACGCCGARCGAAAGTTCTTCCCGGGCTATGTGCTGGTCAACATGGARATGACGGACGAGACCTGGCACCTGGTGAAGAACACGCCCAAGGTGACCGGRTTCCTCGGCGGCCGCGGCCGGCCGACGCCCATTTCCGAGGCCGAGGCCGAACGCATCATGCGCCAGGTGCAAGAAGGTATCGAGAGGCCCAAGCCGGCGATCACCTTCGAGATCGGCGAGCAGGTGCGGGTCTGCGACGGRCCCTTTAACTCSTTTAACGGCTTCGTCGAGGACGTGGACGAAGAACGCGCCCGGGTCAAGGTGGCGGTGTCCATTTTCGGGCGCGCGACACCGGTGGAATTGGAGTATTCCCAGGTCGAGAAACTCTGACGGCTGCAATGGGCCCCGGCGGACCCGGCGCAACGGCCGTTGGAAGGCGGCGACGACCGCACCGCGGACTTACGTGTTCTGGAGGGAACAATGGCGAAGAAGGCGACAAAAAGAATTGTCGGTTACATCAGGCTGCAGGTGCCGGCGGGGCAGGCGAATCCGTCGCCGCCCATTGGCCCGGCCCTTGGCCAGGCAGGCCTGAACATCATGGAGTTCTGCAAGGTTTTCAACGCCGAGACCGATAAGCTGGAGCCGGGCATGCCGATCCCGGTGGTCATCACGTCTTATCGGGACCGTACGTTTACCTTCATCACCAAGACGCCGCCGGCCAGCTATTACCTGAAGAAGGCGGCCGGGCTTCCCAAGGCCGCGCAGGAGCCGGGAAAGCAGACCGTCGGCACGGTGACCATGAAACAGATTCGCCAGATCGCGGAGAAGAAAATGGTGGATCTGAACACCACCAACATGGACGCCGCGTGCCGCATGATCGCCGGATCCGCGCGCTCCATGGGCATCGAAGTGGTGTCGTAAGATCATGGCACGGAGAGGAAAGCGCCTGACCGCGGCCCGCGMACGCATCGAGCGCGACAGCGCCTACGATCTGGCCGCSGCGGTCGATYTGATCAAGGGTAACGCCACCGCMAAGTTCGACGAGACCGTCGAGATCGCGATCAATCTTGGCGTCGATCCGCGTCACGCGGATCAGATGGTGCGGGGTGTCGTGGCGTTGCCCCATGGCACCGGCAAGGCCTTGCGGGTRGCCGTCTTTGCCAAGGGCGACAAGGCGAAAGAGGCGGAGGCCGCGGGGGCCGACCTGGTCGGTGCCGAAGACCTGGCGGAACGYATAACCAAGGGTGAGATTCCCTTCGACCGGTGCATCGCGACGCCGGACATGATGGCGGTSGTCGGACGCCTGGGCAAGATCCTCGGGCCCAGGGGGCTCATGCCCAACCCCAAGYTGGGCACGGTGACCCCCGACGTCRCGGCGGCGGTCAAGGCGGCCAAGGCCGGCCAGATCGAGTTTCGCGTCGAAAAGGCGGGCATCGTGCACGCCGGCRTCGGCAAGGCCAGCTTCACGGCCGAGGCCTTGTCCGAGAACATYAAGGCGTTCGTCGACGCCATCAACAAGGCCAAGCCGAGCGGCGCCAAGGGGACGTACCTCAAGCGGGTGAGCTTGAGTTCGACCATGGGCCCCGGCTTGAAATTGAACGTTGCCAGCCTGGCCGGCTGAGGCGGGCCGGGTGGTGTCGGGTTGCGGTTTCCGATCGCCAGGATCGGGAACGGCATAGGGGATGACAGGTGTCGTCCCCGACCTGTCCAAGACCGTAGGTGCCGCCCGGGGAGGGATGTCCTCCGAGGGTGGCTTAAAGGGCGCACCCGCCTGCACAGACAGTGCTGAGAACCGTTTTTGGGCGTTTCCGTGCAAGGCCACGCAAGGCGCCCGCCAACGGCTTGAACTGCCGCACTGGACAGGCGAACCGGCCCCTCGGGAGCCCGGGAGGCCGCAGGTGCAACCGCTTCGGAACCGACCCCCGCGGGGGCGGACCGGAGCAGAGAACCGGAGACGATGAGTGGACCGATCACAAAAAGAGGAGCTGGTCGCTTCGTTGCATCGGGTGTTCGAGGAGGCGACCATCGTCGTCGTCACCCATTACTCGGGGTTGACGGTGGCCGATATGGGCGATCTCCGCGACCGGATGCGCGCCGAGGGGGCCAGCTTCAAGGTGACCAAGAATCGGCTTACCCGTCGTGCCCTTGAAGGCACGAAATTCCAGGACCTGCGCGACCTGTTCACCGGGCCGACCGCGATCGCCTATTCCGAGAACCCGGTATCGGCCGCCAAGGTGGCTGTGAATTTCGCCAAGGACAATGACAATCTGGTGGTCCTGGGCGGTGCGTTTGGCGCGGAACGGCTCGACGTCGATCGTATCRAGGTCCTGGCCGCYTTGCCGTCGTTGGACGAGCTCAGGGCCATATTCGTCGGYCTGATCAACGCGCCCGCGACCCGGATCGTCGGTGTGCTGCAGGCGCCGGCCGGCCAGATCGCCCGTGTGCTGGGKGCCTATGCCGAGCAGGGGAAAACCRCGTGACGTCCCGATTTCGGGACACGGACAGTTCAAGCCCAAGGAGAGAGACAACATGCCTAACCTGGAGAAAATCGCCGAAGACCTGTCGAGCCTGACCGTCATCGAGGCGGCCGAGCTGAGCAAGATGCTGGAAGARAARTGGGGCGTTTCGGCCGCCGCGCCGGTGGCCGTGGCCGCRCCCGGTGCCGCGGCCGGCGAGGCGCCGGTCGAGAAGGACGAGTTCGACATCATCCTCATGTCCTTCGGCGAGAAAAAGATCAACGTCATCAAGGAAGTCCGGGCCATCACCACCCTCGGACTGAAGGAAGCCAAGGACCTGGTGGAATCGGCGCCGAAGGAAATCAAGGAAGGCGTCAAGAAGGATGAGGCCGAGGCGATCAAGAAAAAGCTGGAAGATGCCGGCGCCACGGTCGAGCTCAGATAGGGTGCCCGGTTTGGTGTTCGGGTGCSGCGTGGCGCTTGACGGCTTCGGGCKGGGCGGAGGCGCGCCCTGGCSGGGKTTCCCGGCCCGGTGCCGGCGCCCGCAGTCCTTGCAATCGCTGGTCCTTGGCTCCGGCYGCCGCCGGGCCGGGCCGATAACGAAATCCCGAATCGTGGGGACGTTTAATGGATAATTCCTTTACCGGTCGCAAACGTGTTCGCAAGCAATACGGCCRMATCGCCRCGGCCGTGCCCCTGCCTAATCTCATCGAGGTGCAGAGGGTGTCCTACGTCAAGTTCCTGCAACGGTACGTGCCGGCAGAAAAGCGGACCAGGACGGGCCTGCAGGAGGTCTTCAGCTCGGTCTTTCCGATCAAGGACTTCTCCGAGCGGGGAACCCTGGAGTTCGTCGCCTACGAGTTCGAGCCGCCCAAATACGACGTGGAGGAATGCCAGCAGCGCGGCATGACCTATGCGGCGCCGCTCAAGGTCACGCTGCGCCTGGTGGTGTGGGATATCGACGACGAGACCGGAGCCCGTTCCATCCGCGACATCAAGGAGCAGGACGTCTACATGGGCGATATGCCGTTGATGACGGACAACGGCACCTTCGTCATCAACGGCACCGAGCGGGTGATCGTCTCGCAGATGCACCGCTCGCCGGGCGTGTTCTTCGACCATGACAAGGGCAAGACCCATTCGTCGGGCAAGTTCCTCTTCGCGGCCCGCATCATTCCCTACCGGGGGTCGTGGCTGGACTTCGAGTTCGACGCCAAGGACCTGGTCTACGTGCGCATCGACCGCCGGCGCAAGCTGCCGGTGACGACGCTCTTGATGGCCCTGGACAGCGATGAGACGGAAGCCCTGCGCGCCACGCGCGCGGCCGAGAGCAAGACCCTCGAGGCCGACGAGGTGAGCGGAATGTCGCCCGAAAGCATTCTCGATTACTTCTACGGCAAAGTGGTCTTCATGCGCACCAAGGAGGGCTGGAAAACCAAGTTCACGCCCGAGCGCATGCTCGGCACCAAGCTGATCCGCGACATGCGCGACGCCAAAAGCGGCAGGATCGTGGCGGAAGCGGGGACCAAGATGACACAACGGGTCCTGCAGACGCTGAAGAAAAAGGGGCTGAAGGAACAGCTTGTCCAGGACGACGATCTGATCGGCCGCTACATAGCGAACGATCTCATCGACGAGAAAACCGGCGAAATCTTCGCCGAAGCCGGCTACGAAATCACCGAGGCCCTCCTGAGGACCCTGGAAGAGGCCGGCGTGAAGGCATTCGTCACCCTTGCCATCGACCACATCAACGTCGGGCCGTACATCCGCAACACGCTTGCCGCGGACAAGAACTCCACACAGGACGAGGCGCTCACCGACATCTACCGGGTCATGCGCCCGGGTGAGCCGCCGACCCGGGACACGGCGGAGACCTTGTTCCACGGCATGTTCTTCAATTCCGAACGCTACGACCTTTCCGCCGTCGGCCGGGTCAAGATGAACGCCCGTCTCGGCTTCGAGACCGAGGACTCCCTGCGTGTGCTGCGCAAGGAAGACATTTTCAACGTGGTCAAGGTCCTGGTCGAGCTCAAGGACGGCCGGGGCGAGATCGACGACATCGATCACCTGGGCAACCGCCGGGTGCGTTCCGTCGGCGAGCTCATGGAGAACCAGTACCGGATCGGCCTCTTGCGCATGGAGCGGGCCATCCGCGAGCGCATGAGCTCGGTGGACATCGACACGGTCATGCCCCAGGACCTGATCAACGCCAAGCCRGCGGCGGCGGCGGTGCGCGAATTCTTCGGCTCGTCGCAGCTCAGCCAGTTCATGGACCAGACCAACCCSCTGTCCGAGATCACGCACAAGCGGCGCCTGTCCGCCCTCGGCCCGGGCGGKTTGACCCGGGAACGGGCCGGCTTCGAGGTGCGCGACGTRCATCCCACCCATTACGGCCGTATCTGCCCCATCGAGACCCCGGAAGGCCCGAACATCGGCCTGATCAACTCTCTCGCCACATACGCGCGGGTGAATAAGTACGGTTTCATCGAAACCCCGTACCGCAAGGTGRAAAAGGSGCGCGTCGGCAAGGAGGTGATCTACCTGTCGGCCATGGAGGAAGGCCGCTACACCATCGCCCAGGCCAACGCGGMAMYCGAYGATAAAGGGCGCCTTGTTTCSGAYCTCGTGAGCTGCCGCAGCGGCGGCGGCTTCATYATGGCCAAGCGCGCGGACGTCGAGTACATCGACGTCTCGCCGAAACARCTGGTCTCGGTGGCCGCGGCCCTGATTCCGTTCCTCGAAAACGACGACGCCAACCGGGCGCTCATGGGYTCCAACATGCAGCGCCAGGCGGTGCCCCTGATCAAAACCGAGGCGCCGCTGGTGGGGACGGGCATGGAATCCGTTGTCGCCCGCGATTCGGGCGCCACCATCGTTGCCCGGCGTTCCGGCGTGGTGGACCARGTGGACGCCACGCGCATCGTCATCCGYGCCACCGAGGAGACGTCCCACTCGGCGACCGGGGTCGACATCTACAACCTKYTGAAGTTYCAGCGCTCGAACCARAAYACCTACCTTCACCAGCGSCCGCTGGTSAAGGTSGGCGACCGGGTSGARGCCGRSGAYACCATCGCCGAYGGKCCGKCMACSGACCTSGGSGAKCTGGCCYTGGGGCGCAACGTVYTRKYSGCSTTCATGCCYTGGCAGGGYTACAACTTCGARGAYTCCATCCTGATYTCCGARCGCATYGTCCGCGACGAYGTYTTCACCTCYATCCACATCGAGGARTTCGAGGTSATGGCCCGMGAYACCAAGCTSGGYCAGGAGGASATYACSCGCGAYATCCCCAACGTCGGCGARGAGGCGCTSAAGAACCTGGACGARGCSGGYATCGTYTACATCGGGGCCGAGGTMAAGCCRRGCGACATCCTGGTCGGCAAGGTGACGCCGAAGGGTGAATCCCCGATGACTCCCGAGGAGAAGCTGTTGCGCGCCATCTTCGGGGAGAAGGCCTCGGACGTGCGCGATACGTCTTTGAGGTTGCCGCCGGGCGTCTCGGGCACGGTGGTCGAGGTGCGCGTGTTTTCGCGCCGCGGTGTCGACAAGGACGAGCGCGCGCTGGCCATCGAGCGGTCCGAGATCGAGCGCCTGGCCAAGGACCGGGACGACGAGCGSGCGATTCTGGAGCGCAGCTTCCACACCCGTCTGAAAGCCCTTCTCATGAACCGCAAGACGGTCGGCGGCCCCAAGGGGCTGGAGGCCGGCCTCAAGATCACCGAGGACCTRTTGGCCCGCTTCACGCCGGGGCAGTGCKCCCAGATCGTGGTCACCAACGACAGGGTGATGAAAGATTTGGAGGCCCTGAAGCACCARTTCGAGGCAAGCATCGCCAAGCTGCAGGACAGGTTCGAAAACAAGGTGGATAARCTGCAGCGGGGCGACGACCTGTCCCCGGGCGTGATGAAGATGGTGAAGGTCTTCGTGGCGGTGAAGCGCAAGCTCCAGCCCGGYGACAAGATGGCCGGSCGCCACGGCAACAAGGGCGTGATTTCGAAGATCGTGCCCATGGAGGACATGCCCTACCTGGAGGACGGCACCCCYRTCGACGTCGTGCTCAACCCCTTGGGCGTGCCCTCGCGCATGAACGTGGGGCAGATCCTGGAGACGCACCTGGGCTGGGCCTGCAACGGCCTTGGGCGTCAGGTGGGTGAGATCCTGGACGCCGTGTGYGCCGGCGGCGAGGACATCAAAAAGCTCAAGRGTGARCTCAAGGGCATATACGGCAACAAGGAKTACAAGGAGAGCATCCAGCCCCTGGGCGATGCGGARCTCCTGGAGCTGGCCGGCAATATCCGTAACGGCATCCCCATCGCCACGCCGGTCTTCGACGGCGCCCACGAGGGCGACATCGTGGAGATGCTGGAACAGGCCGGCTTCGACGCGTCGGGCCAGGTCACCCTGATCGACGGCCGTTCGGGCGCGGTGTTCCACCGCCAGGTCACGGTGGGCTACATTTACATGCTCAAACTCCATCACCTGGTGGATGACAAGATCCACGCCCGCTCCATCGGTCCCTACAGCCTGGTGACCCAGCAGCCCCTGGGCGGCAAGGCCCAGTTCGGCGGCCAACGCTTTGGCGAGATGGAGGTGTGGGCCCTGGAGGCGTACGGCGCCGCCTATACCCTGCAGGAGATGCTGACGGTCAARTCCGACGACGTCTCCGGCCGYRCCAAGGTRTACGAGGCGATCGTGCGCGGCGACGCCACCTTCGAAGCGGGGGTCCCCGAATCYTTCAACGTGCTGGTCAAGGAGCTGCATTCCCTTGGCCTGAACGTTGAGYTGAAYTAACCGGACGACCGAGCGGTTTTCGGCGGTCGAGGAGARTAATCYATGMACGAGTTGATGAAGGTTTTCGGAGCGGYCAGCGGCACCCAGCGYTTTGACCAGATWCAGATCTCCATCGCCAGTCCCGAACGAATCCGGTCCTGGTCCTTCGGCGAGATCAAGAAACCCGAGACCATCAACTACCGGACMTTCAAGCCCGAGCGCGACGGCTTGTTCTGCGCCCGCATCTTCGGTCCGACGAAGGACTACGAGTGCCTGTGCGGCAAATACAAGCGCATGAAGTACAAGGGCATCACGTGCGAGAAGTGCGGCGTGGAAGTGACCCTGCAAAAGGTCCGGCGCGAACGCATGGGGCACATCGAACTGGCCTCGCCGGTGGCGCACATCTGGTTCATGAAATCGCTGCCCTCTCGCATCGGCCTGTTGGTGGACATGACGCTCAAGGACCTGGAGCGGGTACTCTATTTCGAGAACTACGTGGTCATCGAACCGGGGCTGACGCCCCTGAAATTGCACGAACTGCTGAACGAGGACCAGTATCAGAAGGCGGTCGACGAGTTCGGGGAAGACGCATTTTCGGTCGGCATAGGCGCCGAGGCCATCCGCAAAATGCTCGAGGACATCGACCTCGAGGAGGAATGCGAAAACCTGCGCACGGAGCTCAAGGAAACCAATTCCGAGGCCAAGCGCAAGAAGCTGGTCAAAAGGTTCAAGCTGATCGAGGCCTTCGTCSAWTCGGGYGCCCGSCCCGAATGGATGATCYTSGAAGTCGTTCCGGTCATCCCGCCGGAACTGCGCCCCTTGGTGCCGCTCGACGGCGGCCGCTTCGCCACGTCGGACCTGAACGACCTGTACCGGCGKGTCATCAACCGCAACAACCGGCTGAAAAGGCTGATCGAGTTGCACGCGCCCGAGATCATCGTGCGCAACGAGAAGCGCATGCTCCAGGARTCGGTGGACGCCCTCTTTGACAATGGCCGCCGCGGCCGCGCCATCACCGGCGCCAACAAGCGGCCGTTGAAATCGCTCTCCGATATGCTCAAGGGCAAACAGGGCCGCTTCCGCCAGAACCTCCTGGGCAAGCGGGTGGACTACTCGGGCCGCTCGGTCATCGTGGTGGGACCGGAACTCAAGCTCCACCAATGCGGCCTGCCCAAGAAGATGGCGCTGGAGCTGTTCAAGCCGTTTATCTACTCCAAGCTGGAGCTCTACGGCATGGCGACCACGATCAAGGCGGCCAAGCGCATGTTGGAAAAGGAACGCCCCGAGGTCTGGGACATCCTGGAAGAGGTCATCCGCGAGCACCCGGTGATGCTCAACCGGGCGCCGACCTTGCACCGCCTGGGGATTCAGGCCTTCGAGCCGATCCTCATCGAGGGCAAGGCGATCCAGCTGCACCCCTTGGTCTGCGCTGCCTTCAACGCCGACTTCGACGGCGACCAAATGGCCGTGCACGTGCCCTTGWCCCTTGAGGCCCAACTGGAGACGCGGGTGCTGATGATGTCCACCAACAACATCCTCAGCCCGGCCAACGGCAAGCCCATCATCGTGCCCTCCCAAGACATCGTTCTCGGTCTCTATTACYTGACCTTGGAGCAAGACGGCGAGCCCGGCGAGGGCATGGTCTTTACCGATGTGGGCGAGATCGAGCAGGCCTTGCAAGCCGGAGCGGTCTCCTTGCACGCCAAGGTCSAGGCGCGCTACCGCACCGTGGACGAAGAGGGCAAACCCCTCACCGTCCGCGTGAAAACCACGCCYGGGCGCATGTTGCTTTCGGAGATTCTGCCGCGCAATCCCAACGTTCCGTTCGATCTGATCAACTGCCTTCTGACCAAGAAGGAGGTGACCAACGTCATCGACATGGTCTATCGCCACTGCGGGCAGAAGGAGACCGTCATTTTCGCCGACCACTTCATGGGCATGGGCTTCGAATATGCCTGCCGGGCGGGTCTGTCGTTCGGCAAGGACGATCTGGTCGTGCCCCAGGCCAAGGAAGCCCTGGTCAAGGAGACGGAGCAGAAAGTCAAGGAATACGAGCAGCAGTACCAGGATGGCCTGATCACCAAGGGCGAGAAGTACAACAAGGTGGTCGACGCCTGGTCCCACTGCACCGACCGGGTGGCCGAGGAGATGATGGAGGGTATCTCCGCCACGGCCCCCGGGCGGCCGGTGAATTCCGTATACATGATGGCCCATTCCGGTGCCCGCGGCTCTGTCGCCCAGATGCGGCAGTTGGCCGGCATGCGCGGCCTCATGGCCAAGCCTTCGGGCGAGATCATCGAAACCCCGATCATCTCCAACTTCAAGGAAGGCCTGAGCGTGCTCGAGTACTTCAATTCCACCCACGGGGCGCGCAAGGGCCTGGCGGACACGGCCTTGAAGACCGCCAACTCCGGGTACCTCACGCGGCGTCTGGTCGACGTGGCCCAGGACTGCATCATCGTCGAGCACGATTGCGGGACGGACCTGGGAATCACGGTCCGGACGGTGGTCGAGGGGGGCGAGGAAATCTCGTCCCTGGGTGAACAGGTACTCGGCCGCGGTGCGTCCTTAGATGTCGTCCATCCCGTCTCCGGCGAGGTGTTGGTGAAGGGCGGGGAGTTGATCGAGGAGGAATTGGTCGGTGTCATCGAGGAGGCCGATGTCGAGTCCGTGAAAATCCGTTCCGTGCTCACCTGCGAGACCCGCGGCGGCGCGTGCGCCCTCTGCTACGGCCGGGATCTGGCCCGTGGCACCTTGGTGAACGTGGGGGAGGCCGTCGGCGTCATTGCCGCCCAATCCATCGGCGAGCCGGGAACGCAGTTGACCATGCGCACCTTCCATATCGGCGGCGCCGTACAGCGTGGCAGCGAGCAATCCAAGGTGGAAGCCACCTGTGACGCGAAGGTGATGCTCAAGAACACCGCGACGGTAAAGAACAGCGCCGGCATTCACATCGTCATGAGCCGCAATTCCGAACTCGTGCTGGTCGACGCCCAGGGCCGCGAGCGCGCCCGCTACCGCATCCCGTACGGCGCCAAGCTTCTGGTCAAGGATAAGGCGAAGGTCAAACTGGGCGAAAAGGTCGCCGAATGGGACCCGTACACCCTGCCCATCATCACGGAAAAAGAGGGGATGGCCAATTACATGGACCTGATGGAAGGCGTCTCCATGGTGGAAAGGATGGACGAGGCCACCGGAATCTCCCGGAAAGTGGTGATCGACTGGAAACAGCAGCCCAAGGGCGCCGACCTCAAGCCCCGGATCACGCTCAGGAACAAGAAGGGCAAGGTGGTGACCCTGGCCAACGAAATGGAGGCGCGCTACTTCCTGCCCGTCGACGCCATCCTTTCGGTGGAGCCCGACCAGGTGGTCCATGCCGGTGACGTGCTCGCCCGTATCCCCCGCGAATCGGCCAAGACCCGCGACATCACCGGCGGCCTGCCGCGGGTGGCGGARCTGTTCGAGGCCCGCAAACCCAAGGACCACGCCATCATCAGCGAGGGCGCCGGGCGCGTCGAATTCGGCAAGGACTACAAGTCCAAACGGCGCATCRTCGTGGTGCCGACGGAGGAAGGTCAAGAGCCCCACGAGTACCTGATCCCCAAGGGCAAGCACATCAGCGTCCAGGAAGGGGACTACGTGGAGGTGGGTGACGCGCTGATGGACGGCAACCCGGTGCCTCACGACATCCTCAGGGTGCTCGGCGTCGAGGCCCTGGCCAMCTACCTCATCAGGGAGGTCCAGGACGTCTATCGCCTGCAAGGCGTGAAGATCAACGACAAGCACATCGAAGTCATCGTCCGCCAGATGCTGCAGAAGGTCGAGATCAMCGACCCCGGCGACACCACTTTCCTTGTCGGCGAGTTGGTCGACCGCACCGAGTACGATGAGGTCAATGCCAAGGCGGAGGCCGAGGGCGGAAAGCCGGCCGGAAGCCTGCCCGTGCTCCAGGGCATCACCAAGGCCAGTCTGCAGACGAATTCTTTCATCTCCGCGGCTTCGTTCCAGGAGACCACGCGGGTGCTTACCGAGGCCGCGGTTTCGGGCAAGGTGGACCGCCTCGTCGGCCTGAAGGAAAATGTCATCGTCGGGCGCCTTATCCCGGCCGGCACCGGGGGCGAGATGAACCGGGTGCGGATGATCGCCGCCGAGCGGGACCGGCAACTGTCGGAGCTTGCGGCCCGGAAACGGGAGAAACTGGCTGCACAGGAACGGGAGAAGCTGGCTGCACAGGAACGGGCGGAACAGGAAGAGCTGATGGCCGGAGCGCCGCCCGAGGCATCGGCGGAGGAGGTCATGGCCAGCGAGGCCGAGTGACGGCAGGGGGCCGGAACAGGCCCTCCGGCGGCCCCGTCCGAGCCGGATTATTCGGCGGAAAACCGGGAAAAATCCCCGTGGTTTGTCTTGACGGCGGAGGGGCGCTTAACTAGTATGCGCTCCTCTCCGCAGGGGGCTGGTGGTGGGCCGTCCGGCCTAGACGCAGTCCCCTTTGCGATTAGGAAAACAAGATTGACGCCCTTCGTGGCGTCACAAATCGGCCCCGGGAAGGCTGTTTTTGTGCCTATCCGGAGGTTTTTTGTACCGGGTGCGTGGGTGCCCGTGGGGATGAAACAGGCGCGATGCCGACCATTAACCAGTTGATACGCAAGCCGCGCAAGGTGCCGGTGGTCCGCAACAAGGTACCGGCGCTCGAAGCCTGTCCACAGAAGCGCGGCGTGTGCACGCGCGTCTATACGACGACGCCCAAAAAACCCAATTCGGCCATGCGCAAAGTGGCCCGGGTGCGGCTCACCAACGGGTTCGAGGTCACCAGCTACATTCCCGGCGAGGGCCACAATCTGCAGGAGCATTCCGTGGTCCTGATCCGGGGCGGGCGGGTCAAGGACCTGCCCGGCGTGCGCTATCACATCATCCGCGGCACGTTGGACACCCAGGGGGTCCCCGACCGCCGCCAGCGCCGGTCCAAGTACGGCGCCAAGCGCCCCAAATAAGGGTTATCGACAGATGTCACGTCGCCACGCCGCGGAAAAACGCGAGGTCCTGCCCGATCCCAAGTTCGGGGATGTGGTGCTGACCAAGTTCACCAAYTCCCTGATGTTGAAGGGCAAGAAGTCGGTGGCCGAGAGGATCGTSTATGACGCCTTCGTCATCATGGAAAAGAAGACCGGCCAGGATCCCCTGAAAMTGTTTCACGAMGCCATCGACAACGTGAGGCCGKCGGTYGAGGTGCGTTCGCGCCGCGTCGGCGGCGCCACCTAYCAGGTYCCCATCGARGTGCGCCACGATCGCCGCCAGGCCCTGGCCATCCGCTGGMTCGTCGAGYTGKCCCGCAAGCGCTCGGAGAACACGATGACCGAGCGCTTGTCGGGGGAACTGATGGATGCCGCCAACAACCGGGGCGCGGCGGTCAAGAAACGCGAAGACACCCACCGTATGGCGGAGGCCAACAAGGCCTTCTCCCACTACCGCTGGTAGTACAGGCGGACGGTTCGGACCATGGCTCGCACCACGCCACTAGAGCGCTACCGCAACATCGGCATCATGGCTCACATCGATGCCGGCAAGACGACGACCACCGAGCGCATCCTCTATTACACCGGCCGCTCCTATAAGMTCGGCGAGGTCCATGACGGCAACGCGACCATGGACTGGATGGAGCAGGAGCAGGAACGGGGCATCACCATCACGTCGGCCGCGACGACCTGTTTCTGGAACGATCACCGCATCAACATCATCGACACCCCGGGGCAYGTGGACTTCACCATCGAAGTGGAGCGCAGCCTGCGGGTCCTTGACGGGGCGGTGGCCGTTTTCGACAGCGTGGCCGGCGTCGAGCCCCAGTCGGAAACCGTGTGGCGCCAGGCCGACCGGTACAACGTGCCSAGGGTTTGTTTCGTCAACAAGATGGACCGCGTCGGYGCCGACTACTTCCGCTGCGTGGACATGATCGCAGACCGGCTGGGCGCCMAACCCCTGGTTATCCAGCTTCCCRTCGGCTCGGAAKCCGATTTCTCCGGCSTCRTCGATCTCATCGCCATGGAGGCCGTGACCTGGAAGGATGAGACCCTGGGCGCCGAATTCGACCGGGGCGAGRTTCCGGGCGATCTCGCCGAACAGGCGGCGRYGTACCGCGAGAAGCTGRTCGAGTTGGCGRTCGAGCAGGACGACGCGGCCATGGAGGCYTATCTGGAAGACGGAAAGATCGATGTGGCGACCCTKAAAAAGTGCGTGCGCGCRGGCACCGTCTCGGGCRCTTTCGTGCCCGTGSTGTGCGGCGCCGCCTTCAAGAACAAGGGMGTGCAGACGCTCCTGGACGCCGTGGTCGATTACCTGCCCGCGCCCACCGACGTGCCCTCGATCAAAGGCGTGAAGGCCGGCTCGGACGAGGTGATCGAGCGCCACAACTCGGACGATGAGCCCTTCTCGGCGCTGGCGTTCAAGATCATGAGCGACCCGTTCGTCGGCTCGCTCACGTTCGTTCGCATATACTCCGGCGTCATCAGGAACGGCGGGCAGATTCTGAACGCGGTCAAGAACAAGCGCGATCGYRTAGGCCGCATGCTGCTGATGCACGCCAATGCCCGCGAGGAACTGACCGAGGCCCGCGCCGGGGACATCGTGGCCCTGGCGGGSCTGAAAGACACCACCACCGGGGATACGCTTTGCGATCCCAGAAACSCGGTCRTGTTGGAGCGCATGGAATTCCCGGAACCCGTCATCGAGGTCGCCGTCGAGCCCAAGACCAAGGCCGATCAAGAGAAGATGGGCGTGGCGCTGGCCCGCCTGGCCGCCGAGGACCCGTCGTTTCGCGTTTCCTTGGACGCGGAGAGTGGTCAGACGGTGATCAAGGGCATGGGCGAGCTCCATCTGGAGATTCTGATCGACCGCATGCGGCGCGAGTTCAAGGTGGAGGCCAGCGTCGGCCCCCCCCAGGTGGCCTACCGGGAAACCATTTCCCGCGTCAACGACGTGGACTATACCCACAAGAAACAAACCGGCGGCGCTGGCCAGTTCGCGCGGGTGAAAATCCGTTTCGAGCCCCTTCCCTCCGGATCCGGGTACCAGTTCGAAAGCAAGGTGACGGGCGGCAGTGTGCCGAGGGAGTTCATACCGAGCGTGGAGAAAGGGTTGAGACAGGCCTGTGAAACCGGCGTCTTGTCCGGATTTCCGGTCACCGATTTCAAGGCGACCCTACTGGATGGCGATTCCCACGACGTGGACTCCAGCGCGCTGGCCTTCGAGATCGCCGCCCGCGCCGCCTTCCGCGAGGGCATGGTGAACGCGGGGCCGAAAATGTTGGAGCCCATCATGCGCGTCGAGGCGGTGACGCCGGAGGAATACATGGGCGACATCATCGGCAATCTGAACGGCCGGCGTGGTAAGGTCAGCGACATGACTCAGCGCGGCAATGCGCGGGTGATCACGGCGTCCGTGCCGCTCGCCACCATGTTCGGCTACGTCAGCTCGCTGCGCTCCATGAGCCAGGGACGGGCCCAGTTCACCATGCACTTCGAGCACTACGCGGAGGTTCCCCGGCAGGTGTCCGAGGAAGTCCGGACCAAGCTGGCCGGGTGAGGAACAGGGGAAAAAAGGGTAGGCGGATATGGCGAAGGCGAAATTCGAGCGGACGAAGCCCCACTGCAACGTTGGCACGATCGGCCACGTCGACCACGGCAAGACGACGTTGACGGCGGCGATCACGAAGATCCTGGCGGAGACGGGTGGGGCGGTGTTCACGCCGTTTGACGAGATTGACAAGGCGCCGGAGGAGCGGGCGCGGGGGATCACGATTGCCACGGCGCACGTTGAGTACGAGACGGAGAAGCGCCA
>LKGT01002271.1_pt1 | contig 17469 bp, 27 predicted proteins | sample 503861 | NCBI WGS metagenome assembly LKGT01 (sample SAMN04113194, study PRJNA297058) | marine sediment metagenome | biome: marine benthic biome; feature: marine benthic feature; material: marine sediment; isolation source: sediment sample collected at the water-sediment interface from the South......
CGGATAGACAAAAACACGCTGACTTGTTAAAGGAATTCCTTTCAACTGAAGTGAAAGAAAACAGATTCTAACCCCCACTAATTCCTTTTTATTTTTTATTCTTCCCAAAAAAACAATTTCAAATTTTGTTGAAACTTTTAACACTAAAAATAAATTATGGTGATGGATCCAAAAATAAATGACTAACTCAGTTCTGTACAATGACAAATATTTACAGATTTTTGATGATAGAATCAAGTTCAAATCTTGGGCTCTTCCTTGGGGGAAAAAAGAGGTAAAGTTTTCCTCAATCAAGAAGATAAATGAAAGAAAATTGGGAACGTTCACGGGAAAACATAGAATTTCAGGCACTGGAAATTTCCGAGATTGGTTTCATTTCGATATTGATCGTCCAAAAAAGGAAAAGGCCATCGTCTTAGAAACTAGCTTCAAAATTTACAAAAGAATATGGATTACTCCAGAAAGACATGCTAGTGTTTTTAATTTATTAAAAAAGTTAGTTTCAAATCAGTAATTTATTCTCAATTCTCATCCTTCCCAAAAAATAATTTCAAAACTAGACTAGCTGTCTCTGATTTTATTCTACAATTATTTGACCAGCTATGAGGTCAGCACCTAAAATTAAATAACAATATCCTTGTTGTTGTGTTGTTTCAATAGTTACTGTTAGACTATCGCCTGCTGGTAGAAACTGTCCCACTATTCCCCTTGGACACAAAAGTACTTCGCCTGGTTCTTTGAAATAATTCTGTGGATCTTTATCAGATATTCCTATAGATACAGGACTTGCTCCAACATTTTTTATTGTAATCATGTCCCCATATTTGACGCGGACTGAATTTGGATTAAGACATTTTTTGGTACCTTGACCAGAAGAGTGGGTTTCACATTCCATTACGTTTTGGCTATCAACGGATAGAACTTCAATTATTATATTATTGGATCCTCTAATGTTTGGATCAGAAACTGTTCTGTCTGTACCTCTTGTTGGATCAGTAACTGTTCTTTCTGTACCTATTGTTGGCTCAGTAGGTGTTGTTGTAGGAATCGTCATTATTCCTTCTTTGATTAAAAATTGAATTCCTGAAACAAAATCTGAATCTCCAATGGCTCCTTGTGCCCACCATTCAGCATTTTTCTTAATCCACTCTGGAATTTCATTAGAACCWGARCCTGWGCCTTGKGTMGTTGKAGGAATYTTCATTATTCCTTCTTTRATTAAAAATTGWAWTCCTKRAACAAAATCTGAATCTCCAATGGCCCCCTCCGCCCACCATCCAGCAGTTTTCTTGATCCACTCTGGAATTGCAGCGGGTGAAACAACGTCACCATTTAATTCTTTAAGGAGAGGATTCTCTAAGATTTCTATTTCTACCGTCACAAATCCCGCATCTTCTGGATCAGGTGTTTGATATTCTGGCCCTGTCCCGTGAACCCATATGAGATATTTGACTAGTCCTGCTTTTTCTTTTACTGGAAGAAGAAGATGAACCTGGCCAAATCCGTTAAACAATTCAGTTCGTCCTTGCTCTTCTGCAAATGAGCGCACTATGGAGCCATCCTCAGCTTGAACCCAAATATCATAATGAACTTGATCTACAAAATTTTTTGGATCAAACTTGTTCTTGAAGTTTATTTTCCAGTCAATATCACAGCCTTCAATAGGATATCTTGGAGAATAATTATACTGAACCCCCATGGAGAATGTGTTTGTAGCAACTGACTTGCTGACATAGTCATAAAACACTTTAGGGCATCCCAACATCTCTTCTTTTGTAATTGTTTCTACAACATCTTTGAAAGGATCCTCCGTCACATTTTCTTGGTAATCTAACAAGGTGTATTGTACCTGAATTGGAGCAATACCTGTTGTAACCCATGCATAAGTTAATGCTTTAAGTGGAAAAGGAAAATCATCTAAAATCCAGATTTTGTTAACATTACCACTATACCAACCAACAACAACTGTATCATCAATTCCGAGAGGAGTAACTATTGTGTCTGTATGTATTGGAATTAATTGAGAACCACCAATTGCTCCAATTTTCCCCCATGCAGGAGAACTGAACTCTTTTGGCCCATGAATACGATCACCTTCATTTGAAGTAGCAAAAGCACCTAACCAAGACAAGGAAGATTTGAATGCGATAGCATAGTCAAAAAGATCATCATCAAATATTATCGGTTCGGGGGAAACTTTACCAAGGCCCATTGAGCCTTTGATAATTTTATTGCCATCCTCGACTACAACTTTAGTATCCCACAATTCTTCACTGACATTTGTWATWTCTCCGGCWATCCAAAATTTCAAATTAATAGGTGCACAGTCATTAAGATCTAATTCRCACAAAGCATACTCAAAATAATCWCCYRYYTTGAGACCTTCACCTAAATACCACGTACCMTCAACATCAACACCACCTGATGACATWGTGCCYTGACCAAAAGCARGGCTTGAAAAACCAAGACCAAATASAATYRTCAAAAACAYAAAAACGATAACATRACGAGTCACAAAAATAATGACGAAATTAGCTAGTTAAAGGTTATTCAAATAAGCAAATATAGAGGAAAACTTAATCAGATTCTAGAAATGTGTGAATGCTCCAAGGTMCACATGTATGAAGTAGAGTTTAAGCTAGACGGAATGAAAGTTGTTCCCACACACAAGAATTGTGGTTTTGCCCTTGGAGAAAAACAAGCCGACAAATTTCAACAWGAACTKGTAAAATCCTGGGGTTATGCGAGYGAAGACGATTAAGGTWAATAAKAAAAAATAAAATTGAAAGTTACTATTTAGACATTTGTCCAACAGCTTCTTTACAAACGTCAGTAGTACAYTTGCAATCAGCGCTACATATRCAATGTCCTTGCATTGCACARTCACATGAATAATCTGGATCGCCGCTATCKGCTTCGCATCCACATGCTTGATCTACCATAWMTACACAMACAAGTSGTTCATTTTATAAGTTTAGCCCAWACCCAAAGAATWATCACCTAGAAATGTTATCTAAAATTTCATTTGWGGATTTTTGGACYARATRAGYCYGTTTTTCAAGTAAATTTGGGTCAGCATCTATGTCAAAGGATATTTTCAAAATATGGAAAAGRTCAGGTTGTTTTTCAATGGAATCCTTDAGTTKTASAAAGTTTTCCTTGTTGAGATAACCCAARTAAAAATAACAGTCAGACAGCATTGAATTTTTTATAAAATAGTCATGTTTTTGTTGAATGAKCAAAGAGTGATTATTTTTCTCAACWAGATCAGAGAAGCCAATTGTTGACTTTAACATCCGCATCAACAATGAGGGTGTTGAGCGTTCAATACCAACTGTTTCATTTACAACGGATATTTTTTCGTTGATAGGATTTTTTTCAAATCTTCTCAATGAGTCAAGCATGTGCGATGGACTAGGTTTGCATTGGTTTAGTGCCAAAATACCATCTGCTAACAAAAATGATGCACATTTTTGCCAACATGCTGCAAAAACACTTGATTCTTTAATTCCTTGTTTAGTTTTTTCACAACAAAAAAGYGATTCAATAAGTGAGTTTTTTGCATGGTCTTTGTAGAGAGTTAATCGTTTTTCTTTAACCTTTGAGAGAAGCATACGAAGATCCCAAGACTCRTCATGRATAATCTCCATGTTATCATATTGAATAAGTTTCTTTGATTGRGATTCAGAGAGCGAACCGTGATGWATTTTTACAAAATTATTTTGAAATTGAATAATCTCATCATTTTGAGATTTGTCATCAAAGACAGTAATATCATAATCACAGGAATCAAAAAAATTATCACTAGTTCTGCATCCACCCAAGCCCACTGGATAATCAGACCAAGATTTCTCATKGATTAGGTCCKCATAGTTCATGWTAATTCTACAATCTGAATTTTGTATAAAGGATCAAACTCGATAATTTTTACCAAAGRATTCATTGTGAAAGCATTTCCTTTAAATTATGAAAACATCTCGTTTTCTTCRMGCTCCTGTGGTGTAGTCCGGCTAAGCATACTGCCCTCTCAAGGCAGTGATCTCGGGTTCAAATCCCGACGGGAGCACGCCTGTTTTTAATAAAATAAKTRYAAATCAGAGAATCAAAYCTRMNTTTTTTTGYTGAAAATSMTWATGGTCATTCTCNACAKTTGAGACATTTAGAAATATCAGAAAAYCATTGAAAAGACAATGGRTAACCAACTGAAAAAAACCTTGTCWATAAAGATAAAACGTTTAGATATGTTCCCAAATCACTTTTTTGGAATWGCTGAGATWGACCARGAATACAAGATTAACATTCAAGGCCACGGRCAAGAAAAATTAATCAAACTACCAATAAAATTYAAAGATGAAAAAGCGTTATTACGTTTAASTGGAATTAATGGTTCCCATGTTGAGGATATTGTAAGTTACTCAGGAAAATCAGARTGGATAGAAATAGATTCKGATATAATTTTGTACTATTTGGCAGATCATCTAGAYCAAATTGACACTATAGATGTCCTAAGTAGATTCTAAACAAAGTKAGGGTTTTTGAYAYTATTCTAAAGTATTTTCAGTTTTGWWTACTWGATGACTAGAAAACTTTTGGATTGMTAGYAATNGGGNCCAAAAATACTAWATGCWAAGAAAATCATTAATCTAGTAAATCTTGATTAATCTRGGAAAAATTTTMCTTCAACTTGGATATGGTTGTAACAGTAAAGATAATGAAAATCTTGAGACATTACAAAAGCAAATCCAAGAACGAATCAATTTTCTCAAMGAACAAAATATTATCAGTTACAATGATCCMACACTATTAGAGTACTAYGAATTGCACAGTCAGATTCAGAAATGTCTTTTTCWGGATCACACCAATCAATACTTGCTTATTGCAGGAATTATTSTAGGTATTTCTCTTTTCGTTTACTTTCGTTGGTGGATGATAAARAAAGGAGAGTCTAAAAGGAAGTTAAATTTCAAGGGATGATYTATGAAAAAAAAGACAGTTGGCWTRGCAGCCTCAGKAATTTTAGTTGTAGTRGTRTTAGGAACATTTKTCTGGCCAAATCCKGTAATWCAAAATCMAARCTTTGCATGTGCTTTAACTGAAGGMAATCCACAGGGCCCTTACTATATYCCWGGKGCACCWTACAAAGAKAAACTYGGAGAATCACTTGAAGGACAAAAACTARTAATTTCTGGRCAGGTCTTAAAYCARCATTGTGWWCCWATACCAGAAGCAAYAGTTGATGTTTGGCAAACTGATTCAAAYGGAAAKTACAATTTTGAAGATTTYACACTTCGTGGAAAAATAAAAGCAGACGAGYATGGTMWGTATAAACTTGAAACMATATTTCCTGGTAAATATTCAGAAGCTGGARTGATGCGYCCAGCACATATTCATCTDAAGGTCTCCKCYCCYGGKTTRYTATCGCATACTACRCARCTATATTTTGARGGMGATGAACACTATGACTTTTTTGTAAAACCTTCTTTGATTTTGAAATTAGATGAAAAAGATGGAATAAAATATTCTGAATTTRACTTTGTTATTTTTACTCCATGATGAGTTTTCWAATTAATCAATATACAAAATAAAAAAAACTAAATGGCACATATCTGCAGGAATTGTATGGGTAACCTAAAGGCAACATCAATTGATCATGTAAACATGAAAGTCAAGAACTTGGAGAAAAGCGTAGAGTTTTACCAAAATCTTTTTGGCTTTGAGGTTAAACAAGAAGAAAACCCAAACAAGACAGATGTACCATCCAAAATCATTGGAAATGACGCCATCAAGCTWTGCTTGTATGAAGTGCCTGAAATGTCACCAGAAGGTGGAATTGCTCACTTTGGCTTTAATATTKCAAATTTTGATGAGATAATTACAAAATGCAAGGACCTTGGAGTCGAGATATTATATGGAGGAACAATTGATTGGGAGAAATCAAAATCAGTCTACATTGTAGATCCTAGTGGTTACGAGATAGAACTGGGACAAGTCTCTGGTGGCGGATTGTAGATTAATTCCAAACTATTTTTGTTTTTMATCTGATTTTATTTATTTKRCCAATRTTTTYCTGTAAAAMAATTWTTGNNTAGATTGCTTCCYACTCTAMTTGTAAGATACTCTGCCCTCTTTACATMTAGGTTGWTTGTGATADACTATTTCTTGCAATATGAAATCARMCCATTWAGAAAAAATGACCATCCCTTGTTATGCTCCTCTARGCTTGCAGGACCCTCCTCCTTACCGGTAAACCCTGAATGGGTCAATGTCAATCTAGTTTTGTTATCTACTTGCTCTAATTCCCAGGTYACAATGGTTTGRGGAAAGTCAGAAAATGCYTGCCACTGCCAAGTATGTACAAGTTTTTTGTTTTGAATAATCTCAAGAAYCTTTCCTTCGTTAATAAAATCCATATCCAATTTCATCCTAGAGTTTTTTGAATCTTTTAAAAATGAAAGCTTGAATTTSCCCCCAACTTTTGGYTCCAATATTGCAGCATCWGGAAACCAYTGRGTTAGCTCTTGTGCATCAGAAATTGCACTAAAWACTGYCTCTGGAGAGGCATCTATCTCTATTACTTTTTTGATTTCATTTTCTGTCATTTCTTTTTCTYCCTTTTGBCTANNGTATTATTATKTTGATTTAGGGATTTTACATCTTTATGGTTTGATGATTTGTTTGAATTAAAATCAATAATTTACCAAAAGAGCCTAAAATCAACCATTTTATGCAAAGCTTTTCATCAGGGTAACCTCMGATATNMCATTATGGACGCAAAAGAACTGTATGGTAAAATCATGGACATTGACCCTCARATTAGATTTGCAACAATTGCAAGCAAAGACGGAAAAATCGAACACACTGGTCATCGTGAAGGGGTAACAAATGTTCTGACTCCAGATGAAAGCAAAAAGTCACTTCAAAGGGCAATAGATTCTTGGAATGCTCGTAATGATCTTTCAGACAAGATCGGTGAAGGCAAATATGTCTTGGCAGAATATGCAAAGATAAAGCGAATAACAATTCCTTATGGAGGTGATCATCTAGTCTATCTAACGACTGATGTTCAAGCTGATCATACAAAAATTATAGCTGAAACACTAAAGTTACTGTAAATAATATTTACAGAAAACTTTAGGGGCTTATTGTAAAATGAGCTCTAAGAAATCCTGAAATTATTTTTCATGAATTAATTGTAAAATTTTTTGTATTATTACATCATGGTTAATCTCTACTTCTGCGCCTACAATTAGTAAAACAGACTTGTTTATAGGAAACGTAATGCGTTTCATTTTTTCATATTCGGTCACAGAATATCTCCCTTCTCCAAGAAAAGGATAAAGCAATGATCTTGTTTTCCATCGTAAAATTGTATTAAGGGTGGATTTAGAAAGTTCCTCTAGAGGCAAATATGATTCGACACCACTCCTCATCCCTCCAGCCAAAAACTCTCCATTAAAATGATAAACAATAACTCCTCTAATCTGGGGTTCTAGACCCAAAATCATTGAACATAACTTTGCATAATTCAATAGTCTTTTGCAGTAATGATATAATGTAAGTTTTTCAAAATTTTAGATTAAAATGAACATAAAACAAATGTTTAAAATAATTTCAAATTTTAAAAAAATTTTAATCCAAGTATAATTCAAACTTAAAAATAATTTAAATCAAAGTATCCCCTATTATTAGAGAAGATAGAACCATGAAAGCTGAAAAACCATCAAAAGTGAAAATAGAATCTCAAAAAGACCATGAAATTTCAACCGAAAATAAGACATTTGAAATATTTCAGCAAAGCATTGACAAGTATTTTAAAAATGTACGTCTCAATACTGCTACCTATCTCCAATCAGTATCTGATCTTCAACTAGAAATAATAGAATCGAGAAAAAAGAATGCAAAATCCATTATATTGCTTCAAACATATCTTACGCGTAAAACAAATTCCGATGTCAAATTATCTGACGAGTCACTTCAAATTGTTACTGACTATACTGAGCAGACCAACAAGGCATGGAATTTTCAAAATCAATTGATGATAAAATCTCTTGAGGCTTTATCAAAAAACATTCAGGCATTCAATGAAAATTCTGATGCCTTTGCTGGTATGAATAAAAAATTAATTGAATCATGGTCATCGATTATCAAGGAAAGTACAAAAAATAAAGAGTAAATAAAATATGTTAAAATATATTTAATATTTTAGGAAAATACTTTATTTCTTTAAAGTTTTTTTCTATTTAACTAAAATACAATATTAACCTGATCATATGTAGGAAAATAAGATGAAAAAATTTTTGGTGATAAAATGAAAAACGCATATGTGCTGATAAACTGCGATCTTGGAAAAGAAGAGAAAATTTTGCATGAATTAAGAGAATTAAAGTCTACAAAAGAAGCGCATGGAACATTTGGTGCTTATGACATAATAGTAGAGGTATCTGCTGATGATGCTGATTCATTAAGAAAAGAGATCACTTGGAAGATTCGAAAGATTACTTCGATTCGATCAACTTTGACGCTGACATCCATAGAGGGACAAAATTAATAAAAAATTATGAATAAAGCGTATGTTCTGATCTCAAGTGAGTCAGGGGCGGAGGACTCTATAATTTCAAACCTCAATAGAATAGATAGCATAAAGGAGGCTCATGGAACATTTGGTACTTACGACATTTTAACCAAACTTTATTCAGATAACATACTAAAAATTGAACACGATATTTCCAAAAAGATTCGAAAAATTCCTAAAATTCGATCTACCTTGACCTTGTTAGTAAATGAAACTGAGGCAATTTCTAAAATTAATGAAGTAGAGAAAGAAGTTTTGGAGAAACACATGGCACAGGCTTTTGTAATTATTCACTGCAATACTTCAAATGAAATTGCAGTGTTACACAAACTAAAAGAAATCCCTGAAGTAGTGGAAGCAGATATTTTAATTGGTTCTTTTGAAATCATCTGTACCATTGTTGCTCCAACCTATAATGAAATTTCGGAAGTAGTTAGCAATAAATTTCGAAAAATAAAGAATATCAGATCTACAATTACCTTAAATGTAGTAGAAAATCAAGGTTTTAGAAAATAATGGTTTTACAAGTTATGTGAAAGCCATTACTTCGCCTTTGGCTACTTTTTCTGCAAACTTTACCTTCTTTTCCCTTCTTTTTTGCTCTCTATCCACTTTGAGCCCATTTTACTCATTACGTAATTTATGGAATATTATGAATAAACTAAAAATTCATACATTTGAAACAAAATTATTAAATAATTTTAAAGTTTTAAAAAAATTCACTATAATATTATCGTGCGTAATTGTTTCTATGGTTGTTAAAAAATGTGAATGTTCTCCTGACTCCCCCAGTTATCTAAATGACGATGACATGATTATTTGTAATTCTTGCGGAGGTTGGATAGAAGGTCAATATTAGAGGTAGGAGGATGGCACAAGACTTTGAGTTACACATGAAAGAAAGTAAGTATCCTAATTGTCCAGATTGCAAAAATACTCTTCCACATTGCCATTGTAAATGTCCTTACTGCGGTAATCCAGATTGTGTATGTGAATTTGCAAAGCCTAAAGGAAGGTAAAGAATACGAAAAAAAATCCAATTCAAAATATTGAAGATCTGGAAAACGATATTTTACACATTAAARACATAATTTTAAAATCCTCCCAAACACATGAAAATGAATTAGTAAAAAAATCAATAGGTGAACTAAGATCCGATCTAAAATACTTGTCAGTTCTTGCAARCGGTGCAGAAATAGACAAAAATGAATATAAAAAAATCATGGTTTTTTTAAGGGTRMATTACAACTATTTGCAAGAACAATTGGCACTTTCTAATACTTTATCATAATGCTTTTTTTAGATAAATCGACTATTCTCTTTAACAGTGTTTAATACCAAGTGTGTAATGGTATTTTCTACATTTGGAATGCATGATATTTTTTTTACAAATTTGCTAAGAGATTTTCTATCCTTAAATTTCCCAATCACTAAAGTGTCAGCATTCCCGGTAATATCATAAACTGCACAAACGTTTTCAATTTTTGCAATTTCGTCTTCAATTTCTACATTTTTCCCATTGTTGTTGTTACTTCAATTATTGCAGTTATGTCGTATCCCAAAGTTTCATGATTTATTCTAACTGAATATCCATCAATAATTTTTTTTTCTTCTAACTTTTTGATTCTTGAAATCATTGTAACTGTAGATACATTTAGTTTGAGAGCTAAATGTCTTGCAGATTGTCTTGCATCAACTAGCAGATGTTTTAGGATTTTTTCATCTTTTTCATCAAAATTCATATATCCTATCTAATCATACAAATATTTAAGAATAGATGTATTTTCTATACGAATTTAACCTTTTTTTCGAATATACCTTAAATTCATCTAAGATTAAGTAGTATAAATGACTATGTTAGTGACATCTAATCCTATTTTAGGGAAGATGCAAAAGCATCTTGAGGAGTACGGACTGCTGTCATCCATAGTTGAGGAAAAGCTAGATTTTGAACAAGATTACTGGGATGCAAACTTGCTTGGAACTACGGATGGTATTGGTAGCGTAGGATCTTTAAAATTATTTGATTCCCCAATTGATTATATCAACATTGTAAAAAAACAAAAATTTGTCAAATGTGATTTTGCGATGGGAGGTTCTGTAGGAATGGGGGTTCACCTTCATTCTTGGTGGAAAATGAGATTTTTTATTTCCTTCCCAGATTACATAAAGTTAGGTCCCTTTGATATTGGAACCATTACAACCATTAAGAAAGGCTTGCTTCGCTCTAAGGTAGAGAATTTCGTTTGGAGCGGATATCAAAAACTTACCACTTTGCCTCCAGGATTAATTAGGGATAATGTTGCTGATGTGTTATATTCTGATCAATTGCTTAAAAAATTAATGACTGAATGTTTGTTAAAAGAGCGAACGATCCTAGTTTCACGATACTCCCCACCAAAAGAAAAAAAGGCATATTCAACAAATTCCAAGATTATAATACAATCAAAGTGGAAATTCCAAAAAGATCTATTTGCAGAAGGTGCTACTATTGATATGTATGAAAGGATTGCTGAAATAGTAAAAACTACCATTGACAATTTAAAATATCATCTCAGGTAAGAATGCCAATGTCTATTACACAAGTTGAATCACATAATGATCTTTTAAAAAAAATTCTAAATGCATCTTTAGGTGAAGTTGTGACAGTTCTTGTAGAAAATTTGAATTGTAAAATCTATCTTGATTTAATAGAGCAAAATACCCCAAAACCTGGAACTGAGTTTGAAAGAAAGATTACCGTATCAGCAGAAGGATTGCCACTAATTAGAGCAGTCATTAAATTTGATAGAAAAACCCTGCCTGCCTTCATAATGAATGATTTGTTGCAAAAAAGAAGGAAAATAGGTACAATTTTAGAACTTAATGGCATCCCAAATGAAAAAAACATTGTTTTCCTGACCCATGATCAAAAGAGGCTTTTCAGAATTTATGAAATAAAAAATGACGGTAAGGTATGGTTTGAAATATCTGAAGAAATTAACCTTGACTATCTCTATTCTATTCAAAGAGAATTTTCTTTACCAAATTAATTTTTAATCTATACTATTTCTTTAACATATGATTTTAGGGAAAATTTGCTCTACCAATGTGCCATTTTTCTAAACGTTTCCAATCCTCWTCTAAAGAATCTTTGATTTGTTTGACTTTTCCATCGGTTTTCTTCATATGTATAATAGAAAGTTATTAAACAAAAAGTATKCCTYTGATTARGTGAACAAATGTTAAATTTTTGTTATTATTTTTAACAAATTTTAGAAACTAGTTTAGGATAACTTAAATTTTAATTTAGTAGCCATYAACTGACAAGGAGCTGTTATCCACCAAWTAAACAGCTAAGACAAAGGGAAACTTGGACTAGGTTTGGACTTCCGATATCTRTGGTTTACCCCYCACACCCTTGTCGTTAATTTTTATCNTCAGATTRAATTWGATGAAAAWCTTACACAAGTMCGTTCTCGAAGAACTAATATNTCAAAAATTCTTGATGCATTTACAGTATTAAAACAGATAATGAAACAGAAGTTCTTTTCAAATACTTTWTAGAAAATTTTCGAGATTATTGAGTTAGATCAACAAAGATTTGCTTTGCAGTGATCATCTCATTTTCARAGTCGTAAGCTAAGRCATAAAGCATTGCAATTGAGCCATTTGGAAAAGGAGTGACATTGCTAATAATTATACTGTTTTCAGAAGTAGATTKTATAGTATTTGGAAAACAACTCACRCATCCTATTTGATAGGARGAAGCATTTTCATYCTGATCCCAAGTTATTTTAATTGTGGCKGTGTCATYTGTATAMTCCAAAACAGTTGTTTGAATATTTTCAAAGGGTTCTGCGTATGCTRYKCCTACACTAATTACCAATAATGGAAGCAAGAAAACAAGTTTTCTCATCAGATAGTTTGATTCTTGTTTTATCTTTTAACATTTACTATTCATATTGAGGTAGAAACGAGCATGRARCYAATMSYAAWYTSNARTTTTTTRKNARTTWYTKYAARAAYYAAGCATTTGATCCATTAKAATTAAATTAAAATTYAAGATCTCTATTCGCTTACAAGDTTAGAGTCTAGNAGGATATAGTGGCTTHNNAAAATTTCAAGTATTTTATCAATGAATTGTTTTACAAGATATAAAATATTTGTATAATATCTTTTTGGGTTTTCATAATGGGCAGAGTCCCAAAAAATTGCAGGATGATCATCATCTACAAGTTTTACTCTCAAATAGTTTCTAGGTTTATCTTTTCCTATTGTTCCTGCATTTTTTAGAAGAGAATCATAAGATTCTAATTTTTGTTGATTCCTAATCTCCCACAACCTGCTGCTTGCACGATTCCAAAAATGTTGGTATTTTACTTGGTTTCTATTTTCGTATTCAGCATGAAACCCAATTATATCATARCCATATCGGTTTAGACCATCATTAAATTCTTGGTCAGAAATTATTTTTTCCTCATGGATAGGTTTTTGAAAATATTTTTGAAATTCTTCAATCATCGCCATAGCTTCATCKGTATGTTTTGCCTCAAGAGCATGAATAATATCTGAAGGATTGATTTGATTGGGAGCTAATCCYAAACTGAGTTTTTTATTAATTTCTGCAAAAACCAAGTCCAAGGATCCATTTGCATAAAACAAGAATCCATCTATTACAATCTCKGCGGAAATTTTATCGTTGGGAAAAACATCTAATGAAATGGAAGTGGGTATTTTATCCAGATTAATTTCGGAATAAAATATTCGGTACTGAAYAGAATCAATTAAGAGGTTTCTTTCTTTATTTGTATTCAGACCGGATTCCATTGTGAATTTTTTTAAAAAAACTAGATTAAAATCAGGTTTGTTAATAATTTTCTGCTTTTAGGGCTCAAAGTCTTTGTAAACGTAAAAYTRTTTTAAAAATAAAAAAAAGAAGCTARTTGCTTCCAATCAAGAATATTACGCTCGCAGTGGTGGTGATATCTTGGTCTGAAGAGAATACAGGTGTAGATGATTTGAAGGCAGCATCTTCTGCAAATGCACCTGTTGTTCTAAATACTGGTATGGGTGGAGGCATTCCAAATTCAGACAAAGTAACTGCCTTTACCCCAATTATCTTATGATYTAGAGGRGCTAGTGCATTTTCTGCTTTCTTTTTTGCATTAAGAATGGCCTTGCCCAAWAGGTCATCTTTTACATCAAGTTGTTTTTGTGGAGAAAGAGTAAAAGATACGTTATCCACCCTATTTGCACCGGAGGAAACTGCRCCATCAATAATRTCTGCTGCTTTGTCCAGTTKACTAGTYTCTACAGTAATGGTATTTGTCACACGRTAHCCKATTAGTTCTTGGACATATCTTTCAGTGACAGGATCTCGGTAGTTGTCATARATTGGATAGATACTGATTCTKGAWGTRCTGATTTCATCTTCKGAAATYCCCAAAGTYWGTATTGTATCTACAATWGATGTCATTGAWTTAGAATTTCYAATTAGTGCATCTCTWGCTGAYKYTTCTTGGTTTTCAACCCCAAAGGTGATCACAAGTAAATCAGGTTCTACTGAAGTAGTAGCAATACCTGTTACTGAGATTACTTTTTCACGAGAAGGAAAAGGAGTTATTTCTGCGTCTRCTTGATTTTCTGCAAGTGTTATAGTTMCAGTAACKGCAAGAACAATAATTATYCCTGCAAGTGCTGAARTTACCACTTGTTTGTYCATARMTATATGATTAGAAATKAGTATTTATGAAATCTGTGWTAATTATTTRAAAAWTTNAAAATATCAAAATTGTTTCTTTAAATAACAAAAATWTGATGAARTRAYATTGGGTCTGAGAGATATTGGAYTAARGGARGAATATCGTTCRGATAGARACGATATYGTGKCYGAGTTTTTCTTTYCATGTCTTAGCAATTGCATAGARTATGACAGATGTGTGGATTTTTTATCAATTCAAWCCTTGGCYACCATTGCAATGRYATTTGAAAATTTCTCCTCAGGAAAGGCAAAAMTAAGAATGATAACAGGTCATAGGTTTAAGACARGAGAACTTGGTATTTTGACTAAGCTTTTTTCTGAAAAGTATACCAAAAAATTTGATGGAAARCTAATCAAAGACTCTAAAATTCAAAAACTCCAAGATCTWRTAAATAAYGGCCAAATTGAGCTCAARGTTGCTATCACAAATTCAGAASATGTTRCARRWGCATTTTCCGAAAGAATAGGATTGTTTTTGGATGAAGAMGATCAAATTGTTGCTTTTGKTGGAACATCAAAWGAATCATTTTCAACACAAACACWGGATTTTGAATCAGTGGATGTTTTTACTTCRTGGAACGATAAATCAAGRGTRGACAGAAAAAGAAAGGATTTTGAAGAATTGTGGGAAAAYAAAACAAARTATGTTGAAGTTTATGATTTTTTATTTGCAGAGMAAAACRRYTTRTTAAAATTCTCSTCWGAATGGGYWTACGASATTTAAATCTGAAAGGATTCCTCTAATCTTGCTTTATTTTCATAAAAATTCATTCTATTAATTTTGTAATAGATTACTTCACCCCGTCTTTCWATTACGGCAATAATTGGCTCYTTCCCCATTTGTGTAATTTGTTCAATTTTTTTTTGAAGATTCCCCATCTTTTCTTGTTGACCCTCATTGAGTCCAAAAATTAAGAATTTTGCTCCTTTTTCGCCAAATTGTCCTCTTTCGTAAACACGAAAGTCAGAACCAAATCCAAATCCRTCTTTTACTACATAACCTCGATTCCTCAAATCCCGATATATCAAAAACTTGGTAAGAGCTTCAKGATCTTGCTTTTGGGAGAYATKCAAAAGRTCATCAAAAYMAAYTTTTTTCTTGCCTTTTTTTAGAATTAATTTATCCGAATAAAGTAGGTAYAAAGATTCAAAAAATTTTAAGGATAATTTGTCATTTTCAAGTTCRCCATATCCYTTTAGTTCAAGCTCATGRATCATTTCRTTATTAGAAATTMKGGYTTGACCAGAAATTAATTCGCCTTCAACRAGAGGAGTRTCATCCATKATGATGAGRAAAYCAAAAGATTTCCATATTTATGTTGGCAAACATYAASAAATTTCTGATTTTTTTAATWAATCGTYGCTAGAATCGGTCATACTCATCATCGTCAWATTNCTTCNTTGTCAGGATTTAGTACGCCTAAATGATACAATATTAGATAGTTTWGCTTCATARGAWWTGATATTTTAGTATGRATATAAAAGTATGAAAGTAAGAARACATTACACCTAGATCAACATTAGCAKTCAAAGAAGAAAAGTTAAGATGGAATTATGCTATAATAATTTCTTGCTTGTAAGATTTTGGTGATGACATGCCCCCATAACCTGGATCTGTCCTTTGTTTTGGATTCAATGTCGTGTCATGATGACAAGATTTGTTACATACAGGGCAGAACTCTCTATCCAGAATTATGCATTGACAAATATGATTTTTCATGTAAACTTGTGCCGCTTGATTCCACTCCCCTGTCCCATTGCAATAAACACATATCTGCGATGGGCTTCCAACTCCTTTGCAAAATTCACATACGTCATCTATCATGTTTACTCATCGCCCAACTACAACTTGTATAAAGTCAATATATTTGCAAAGGTAGGAAGGCACAATGCAAAGTAATAATTTGGATATAGGTATTGGATTAATGATTGTCTAACCGTTAAAATATGGGCATTTTTGTTTGATGATAACATGCATGGTGCTAATTATAGATCCGGAAAGGGACAGCCCTTTACTAGAAAGAAGTTCATCAAAGGTAAACCCCAGATAAAAATTGCAAAATTCCAAGGTGGAAAAAAGGCAGAATATGAATATTGTGTTCAATTACTCTCAAACGATAAAGTCCAGATTAGACATATGGCCATTGAAGCATGTAGGTTGGCTGCAAATAAAACGTTAGAAAAAACTACTGGAGAGACTGGATATTATTCTAGGTTGCGAATTTATCCCCACAATCTTTTAAGAGAAAATAAAATGATTGCAGCAGCTGGTGCAGACAGACTTCAGGAAGGAATGAGAAGGGCCTGGGGAAAAGCCGTCAGCTTGGGTGCTAGAGTAAGGGCGGGACAATGTATTATGGAACTATATGTCAATGACTCGCACGTAGAAGCTGCAAAAAAAGCACTAAAAGGGGCATGTGTGAAACTGCCAACAACACCAAAGATTAAAGTTTTTGAGTATGGTAAACTATCACCATAAATTTTCAAAGTTTGATTTCTTACTTTTTACAAGTTTTACAAATTCTTGAAATTCCTTATCTGTAGGTTCACGATTCAGAATTCTTTTTGATTGATAGTAAAATGAATTGTAAATTCTTCCCACAATAATTCCAAGTACAAATGATTTTGACTCACCTACACTTGACAGTGATTGAAGGAGTTGTTTTATTTCATTTTTATTGGAAATAGTTTCTTGAATTTTTTCTTCGATTTTATTTTTTAGAATTTTATCCATTGTTTTCATTGTATGAAATAGTTAAAAACAGTTTAATAGCCAAATTCGGTTCCCATGATTGTTGCAGTTATAGTACAGTCTGGTAGTACTCGTGCTTGCCAAGTACGTGACCCGGGTTCAAATCCCGGTAACTGCACCATAATCATTATTCTTTTGGCGCTAGTGCATTTTTAATAATTTCAAGTGCATTTTGAGCTTTTTCTGGACGAGGTAACTGAATCATGAAAATATTTTCTTTGCCATACTGAGATTTTGGAGAAGAAAGAGCAAGCATCGATGTATTTACAAGATGTTCAAAAAAAGCAAAATGAGTTTTTGCATTAACTAAAAATTTTTCAATGATATTTCCTTTTGAAAATTCCAAAACTATTTCGACAAAAACATTTCCCAAGCCATCTTGAAGAATATTTAGATCAGTAT
>LKGT01001519.1_pt3 | contig 17460 bp, 15 predicted proteins | sample 503861 | NCBI WGS metagenome assembly LKGT01 (sample SAMN04113194, study PRJNA297058) | marine sediment metagenome | biome: marine benthic biome; feature: marine benthic feature; material: marine sediment; isolation source: sediment sample collected at the water-sediment interface from the South......
TNTMGGYYYNGGTCSNGSTNCGMGYKSMGCGCGGMGMNNNGCGSCGRKSYGMTSCSNGCMGMWGCCGCMGMMGMYGSYGRCGMYGNGYGSCRCCSMGYSCCRCSCNNAGKCSMGMKMGMNNCCGRNNGGTMGMSNGKCGGTGCGCAACGCGTCCAGCCAAGCGTTCGCCTCTTCGTCCGCCCTCTTGGGCGGGAAGGCGTTGGCGWANGGCGCCGATCTCGASCTCGGCGCCGTCCTTGGCGACGATCTCGCTCAACACCCCCGCGGTCTGGGCGTTGATTTCCACCGAAACCTTGTCGGTTTCGAGCTCGACCAGGGGTTCATCGACTTCGACGGCATCCCCCTCCGCCTTCAGCCATTTGGCCACGGTCGCTTCGGTGATCGATTCGCCCAGCGCGGGAACGACAATTTCCACAGTCATCTTGGCTTCACATATCCTTCAAAGGCTCTAGGGCCAGGTGGTGCTCTTGCGTCACGCCAACTTGAGCGCGGCTTCGATGATCTCGGCCTGTTCGCGGTTATGGTCCCTCAAAAGTCCGGTCGCCGGCGACGCCGCTTCGGCGCGGCCGACATATCGCGCCCGCCCGTGCTCGGCGCCGATCTCGCCAAGCACCTCTTCGATCCTGGGTTCGACGAAGCTCCAGGCCCCCATGTTTTTCGGTTCTTCCTGGCACCACACCATTTCGGCCTGGGGGAACCGGCCGAGCTCCTCCATGAGGGCCTTGCGGGGGAACGGATAAAGCTGCTCGAGCCTCAAGAAGTAGATGTCGTTCACACCGGCCTCGGCGCGGCCYTGGAAAAGGTCGTAGTAGACCTTGCCGGTGCACAGCACCACCCGTTTTATGCCGATGTCGGAACAAAGCTCGCCGCTGAGTTGGGCGTCGTCCCACAGGGCGCGGTGAAACGACGATCCCGACCCCATCTCGGAGAGYTTCGAGACGCAGAGCTTGTGTCGCAACAGCGACTTCGGCGTCATGACGATGAGAGGCTTGCGGAACTTGCGGCGCATCTGACGGCGCAGGACATGGAAATAGTTGGCCGGCGTCGTGCAATTGACCACCTGCATGTTGTCCTCGCCGCAGAGCTGCAGGTAACGCTCGACCCGGCCCGAGGAGTGCTCCGGCCCCTGTCCCTCGAAGCCGTGGGGCAGAAGCATCACCAGCCCGCTCATGCGCAGCCACTTGGACTCGCCCGAGGCGATGAACTGGTCGATGATGACCTGGGCGCCATTGGCGAAATCGCCGAACTGCGCCTCCCACAACACCARCACGTTGGGTTCGGCGGTGGAATAGCCGTAYTCGAAGCCRAGCACGGAGGCCTCGGACARGGGACTGTCGATGATWTCGAAGGGCGCCTGGTCCCGGCGCAGGTGATTGAGCGGGACGAAGCGCTYCTCCGTCYCCTGGTCGACGAGCACGGCATGGCGWTGTGAAAAAGTGCCGCGGGCCGAATCCTGGCCGCTGAAGCGCACCCGGGTGCCCTCCACCAGCAGCGTCCCGAAGGCCAGCGCCTCGGCCGTCGCCCAGTCGAWGCCCTCGCCGGTYTCGAACATCCGGCGCTTGGCGTCCAACAAACGCCCGATACGGGAGTGGATGTTCAGGTTCTCGGGCCGCTGCGACAGAACCCTCCCGATCTCGATGAGCACCTCTTCATCGACCACGGTTTCGCCGCGCCGGACATCGCCCGAGGCGACCTCGAAGCCGGTCCACGCGCCCTCGAGCCAGTCGGCCTTGTTGGGCTTGTAGGACTTGGAAGCTTCGAACTCCTGTTCGAGGCGGCGGCGGAAATCATTGCGGATCTCTTCCGCCTCGTCCTCGCCGAGCACCCCTTCGGCGGCGAGTCTCCGGGCGTAGATTTCGCGCGTCGTCGGGTGGTCCTTGATCTTGCGGTACATCAGGGGCTGGGTGAAGGACGGCTCGTCGCCCTCGTTATGGCCGAAGCGGCGGTAGCAGAACATGTCGATGACGACATCCTTGCGGAAAAGCTGCCGGTATTCGATGGCGGTGCGGGCGACGTGGACCACCGCCTCCGGGTCGTCGCCGTTGACGTGGAAGATCGGCGCCTGGACCATCTTGGCGACATCCGAGGGATAGGGCGAGGAGCGCGAATAGTTGGGCGAGGTGGTGAAGCCGATCTGGTTGTTGACGATCAGGTGCACGGTGCCGCCGGTGCGATAACCGCGCAGGCCCGAGAAATCGAAGGTCTCCGCCACCAGCCCCTGGCCGGCGAAGGCGGCGTCGCCATGCATCAGGATGGCGAGAACCTTGATGCGCTCGGAATCGTCGCGCTGGGCCTGCTTGGCCCGGACCTTGCCGACGACCACCGGGTTGACCGCCTCGAGGTGCGATGGATTGGGGTTGAGAGAGAGGTGAAGCGTCGCGCCCTCGAACTCGCGGTCGGCCGAGGTGCCGAGATGGTATTTGACGTCGCCCGAACCCTGGACGTCCTCGGGGTTCGCCGGGTTCCCCTGGAACTCGGAAAAAATGGCGGCATAGGGCTTGTGCATGATGTTGGCGAGCACGTTCAACCGGCCGCGGTGCGGCATGCCGAGCACGATCTCCTCGGCGCCGAGCCGGCGCGCGCTATGGATGATCTCCTCGAGCGCGGTGATGGTGGTCTCGGCCCCGTCGAGGCCGAACCGCTTGGTGCCGGTATGCTTGACCTGCAGGAACTGCTCGAAGCCCTCGGCTTCAACGAGGTCCCTGTAGATCATCTTCTTTTCGTCGCTGCTGAATTCGGGCGCGTTGCGGGTGCTTTCCACCCGCTCCTGGATCCAGGCCTTCTCGTCGGGTTCCTGGATATGCATGAATTCGACCCCGACCTTGGCGCAATAGGTCTGTTTCACCACCTTGAGGATCTGTCTCAGCGTCGCCGTTTCCAGCCCGAGGACGTAATTGATGAAGATCTCGCGGTCGTAGTCGGCCTCGGTGAAGCCATAGGTCGCCGGCTCCAACTCGGGATGGGGCGGGCGCTCCTCGAGCCCGAGCGGGTCGAGATCGGCGAGCAAATGGCCGCGCACCCGGTAGGCGCGGATCAGCATCAGGGCGCGGAGCGAATCGAGGGTGGCGGCGCGAATCTCCTCGTTACCGGCGCCGGCAAGCGTACCCGCCACGGGCGGCGGCGTTCCATCGGCGAAGGGCTCGACCCCGTTCTCGCCGTTGGTGATCACGCGCGTCACCTTGGGCGACCAGCTCGCGCCGCGCAACTCCTTCAGCACCTCGCCGGCATCCTCGTTCAAACCGGCGAAGAAGCGGGCCCAGTCGGGATCGACCGAATTGGGATCGGCGAGATAGCGCTGGTAAAGTTCCTCGATGAAGGCGCTGTTGGCGCCGAAAAGGAAGGAGTTCTGTTTGATCTCTATCGCCATTTGCGCGCTCCTAGAGCACTATTCGTCCGTCCCGCGAGCCCTGGGGTTCAAATCTAGCCGCCGTCCCGCATCACGCCGAGCATGGTGGTGCCGAGCGCCGCGGGTGAATCGGAAACGACGATCCCGGCGCTTCTGAGCGCCTCGATCTTGTCGCCGGCGCCTCCCTTGCCGCCGGAAATGATGGCCCCGGCATGGCCCATGCGCCGGCCCGGCGGGGCGGTGAGGCCGGCGATGAACCCGACCACCGGTTTTTTGTTATTTGCCGATTTCACGAAGTCCGCGACATCCTCCTCGGCGGTGCCCCCGATCTCGCCGATCATGATCACCGCCTCGGTCTCCGGATCGCCGAAAAAGAACTCCATGCAATCGACGAAATTGGTGCCGTTGATGGGATCGCCGCCGATGCCGACACAACTCGACTGGCCCAGTCCCGCCGCCGTGGTCTGGGCCACCGCCTCATAGGTAAGCGTGCCGGAGCGTGAAACAATGCCGATCTTGCCGCGGGCGTGGATATGGCCCGGCATGATGCCGATCTTGCACTCGCCGGGGGTGATCACGCCGGGACAGTTGGGGCCGACAAGACGCGTCTTCGAACCCTCGAGCGCGCGCTTGACGCGCAGCATGTCGAGCACGGGGATGCCCTCGGTGATGCACACCACCAGGGGGACCTCGGCGTCGATCGCCTCCAATATGGCGTCGCCGGCAAAGGGCGGCGGCACGTAGATGGCGGAAGCGTTGGCGCCGGTTTCGGCGATGGCCTCGGCGACGGTGTCGAACACCGGAAGGCCGAGATGGGTCGTGCCCCCCTTGCCCGGGGTGACGCCGCCGACCATGCGGGTGCCGTATTCGATGGCCTGCTCGGAGTGGAAGGTGCCCTGGGAGCCGGTGAAGCCCTGGCAGATCACCTTGGTCCCGCCGTTCACCAGGATCGACATCAGCGTGCCTCCCCGACCGCCTTGACGATCTTCTCGGCGGCATCACCGAGGTCATCGGCGGCGACGATGGGAAGCCCCGAATCGCTCAGGATCTTCCTGCCGAGCTCCACATTGGTGCCCTCGAGCCGCACCACCAGGGGCACGTGGAGGCTGACTTCCCGGGCCGCCTCGGTGATGCCGCCGGCGATGATGTCGCAACGCATGATGCCGCCGAAAATGTTCACCAGTATCCCCTCGACGTTCTGGTCCGACAGGATCAGCTTGAACGCTTCCGTCACCCTCTCGGCGGTGGCGCCGCCGCCGACGTCGAGGAAGTTGGCCGGATCGCCGCCATAGAGCTTGAGGATGTCCATGGTCGCCATGGCGAGGCCGGCGCCGTTGACCATGCAGCCGATGTTGCCGTCGAGCCTGATGTAGTTGAGGTCGTGCTTGGAGGCCTCGAGCTCGGCCGGGTCCTCCTCGCCCTCGTCGCGAAGCTCGGCGATGTCGGGATGGCGAAACAGCGCGTTATCGTCGAAGTTCATCTTGGCATCGAGCGCCACCACGTCGCCCGATGCCGTCACCACCAGCGGATTGATCTCGGCCATGGACGCATCGAGATCGACGAAGGCGCGATAGAGCCCGGTGATGAACTTGACCGCCGCCCCCACCTGCTTGCCCTCGAGGCCCAGCCCGAAGGCCAGCTTGCGGCCATGAAACGGCTGCATGCCGACGGCGGGGTCGATGGTGATTTTGAGGATCTTCTCAGGGGCCTTGGCGGCGACCTCCTCGATCTCGACCCCGCCTTCGGTGGAAGCCATCACGGTGATGCGCGCGGTGGCGCGGTCGATCAGCATGCCGAGGTAAAGTTCACGGGCGATGTCGCAGCCTTCCTCGATATAGACGCGATTGACCACCTTGCCCGCGGGGCCGGTCTGATGGGTGACGAGTCGCATGCCCAGCATGTCCCTGGCCGTGGCGACGGCCACCTCGGCCGATTTGACGAGCTTGACGCCACCGCCCTTGCCCCTGCCGCCGGCGTGAATCTGCGCCTTGACGACCCAGACCGAGCCGCCGAGTTCGGCCACCGCCGCCTCGGCTTCCTCGGGCGTGAAGACGACGGCGCCCCTGGGAACGGCGACCCCGTATTTAGCCAGCAGGCCCTTGGCCTGGTGCTCGTGAATGTTCATCTTCGCTTACTCGCGTGTCCGGCGGATGGGATGCCTGTTGAACGCACTAGAGTACTATCCGGCCAGATGGGGATCGCCAGTGATACCATGTAGGTTGCGGTGCCGCATTTACATCGCCTAAGGCTTAAGCAAAGGTAAACGGCCGCGGCAATCCTGGGTGCGGGCGCCCCCACCGGCGCCGGGAACGCCGCCGGCATTCACGCAAAACCGATCCGCGAGTCCTATTTCTTCGCCCTCGACCGTGCCCTCGGCGCCCGCCCTTTGCCGGCGGCGGCTCTTTTGCGTCCCTTGGCGGGTTTTTTGCGGAGCCTCTTCGCCGCGCCGACGAGTTCGCGCACCGCCTTGACCGAGTTGTCGAACCTCTTGCGCTCGCCGGCATTCAGCGGGATCTCGATGATCTTCTCGACGCCGCCGGCGCCGATGACGACCGGGACACCGACGTAAATCCCGCGCACCCCGTACTCGCCGTTGAGGTAGGCGGCGCAGGGCAGGACCCGCTTCTTGTCCTTGAGATAGGACTCCGCCATCTGGATCGCCGCCGAGGCCGGGGCGTAAAAGGCCGACCCGGTCTTGAGCAGCCCGACGATCTCCGCCCCGCCGTCCCGGGTGCGCTGGACGATTTCGTCGATGCGCCGCTTGGTGATCCAGCCCATTTTCACCAGTTCGGGTAGCGGGATACCGGCGACGGTCGAATAGCGCGCCAGGGGCACCATGGTGTCGCCATGCCCGCCGAGCACGAAAGCGCCGACATCCTCGACCGATACGCCCAGTTCCTCGGCCATGAAATAGCGGAAGCGCGCCGTGTCCAGAATTCCGGCCATGCCGACGACGTGGTCAGGCGGCAGGCCGCTCGCCTCGCGCATCACCCACACCATGGCGTCCAGCGGATTGGTGATGACGATGACGAATGCGTCCCTGCAGTACCTTTTGATGCCGGCGGCGACGGTGGAGATGATCCTGGTGTTGATCTCGATCAGATCATCGCGGCTCATGCCCGGCTTGCGCGCGATGCCGGCGGTGACGATGACCACGTCGGCGCCCTTGAGCGCGCGGTAATGGTTGGCGCCGGCGATGCGCGCGTCGAAATCCTCGACCGGCGAGGACTGGGCGAGATCGAGCGCCTTACCCTGGGGCAGGCCGTCGACGACATCGAACAGGACGACATCGCCCAGTTCCTTGAGCCCGGCGAGATGGGCCAGCGTGCCGCCGATGTTGCCGGCRCCGACGAGAGCGATCTTTTTGCGTGCCATGGTCTCCCTCCCGSRGGGTGTTATACCAAAGGTCCTTGATAATGACCCCTAGAGATCGGGCAGGCGATCCGCCGGGTAGGAGGGAAGCCGTCTCTAKGGGTCATTATCAAGGACCTTTGGTATTAACAGGGTAGGGGGCGGGAACGCGAACGTGACCAGCCGCGGTGACCCGCGCGGTAACTAGCCTGAATTGCGCCCGAGGGCAAGGGGAAGCCGCCGCACGATGTGCGAATGGGACGCGGCCGGGGGTTGGCGCCACGCCGGGGGCTTATTGCGCGGCGACCAGATGACCGTCGTAGATCGGCAGGTAATCGACCGTCCGTTCCGGCGGAAAGCGAAGGGTAATCGTGGTGCCGACCCCAAGGTTGCTTTCAATCTCGAGCGTGCCGCCGTGGGCTTCGACGAGGGACTTCGTCAATGGCAGACCGAGGCCGGTGCCTTCGGATTCCCGGCTGATCGCGTTATCCACCTGCCCGAAAGGCCGCATCGCCTCCGGAATCTGATCGGGCGACATGCCGACGCCCGTGTCGGTCACGCTCAGCACGAAGGACCCYTCCCTGTCGACATCGACGCCGACCTCGATCGTYCCCTCCTCGGGCGTRAATTTGACCGCGTTCGAGAGCAGGTTGAGCATGATCTGCTTGAGCTTCTGCGCATCGACGCGAAGGACCTTCATGGATGACCGGAAGTCGGTGACGATGGTAACCTGCCCCTCCTCGGCGCGKTGCTTTACCAGACTGATGCAGCCGTCGATCATCTCTTCCAAGTCGACCTCTTCCTCGTCGAGCTCCATGTTGCCGGCCTCGATCTTCGAAATGTCGAGGATGTCGTTGATGATGTTAAGCAGGTGACTGCCCGACTCGTTGATGTCCTTGACATATTCSGCCTGCTTTTCATTGAGGTCGCCGAAGAACTCCTGCTTCAGCATCTCGGAAAAGCCGATTATGGCGTTCAGTGGCGTTCTCAGCTCATGGCTCATATTGGCGAGAAATTCCGACTTCGCGCGATTGGCAAGAATYTGCTGCTCGAGAGYCACTTGCTGGGTTTCTTCCTCTCTCTTCTTTCGTGAATCGTCCAGCGCGATGCGGAACTTGTTGAGGATGAATATGATTCCCACGAACAACAGCCACATTACGGCCGAAACGATGCCCAGGAACARATCGCCGAAAWAAATGACGAAATGAGTCGCGAATTTTTTCAGGGTGGGCATGCGAAAGGCGTCAGACAGCACAACCATCCCTAACACGATCGAATCGCCCGGCGCGAAGAACAGGCGGCCGATCCAGGACACCCGGCGGGGCAGTTTCGTGCCCTGATAGGATTTCCGGGCCCGCCGGCTGACCTTGGCCGGGCACCACTGCGCCAGATTTTGGACGTTGGAAATGGCGCCCGCGCCCGACGCGATCCGATCACGCCATTCGGCGGCCTCCCGGCTCATCGCGCCGGTCTCTTGCGCCGCCGAGCAGGTGAACCACATGAGCGCCGTCAGTCTGTCCTTCTTGACGCCCTGGCCTTTGGCGTAGATCAGGCCGAGTTGGTACTGGGCCCTGCCGTCGCCCTGTTTCGCGGGCGAGCTCAGTTCCGAGATGGCGGTGGCATAATCGCCCATCTCGTACGCCGCCAGTCCGGTTTCGACGCCGGCCCGGACCGGCGCCGCCAAGCCGAACGCAATCACCAGGGCAAGTATGACCGAGCGGATCATCGTCCCATGACCACCTTGTTTTCTCCGAAGCCGGGGGTTCGTCCGAAGCCGGGCGGCGCCCCGSGAAGGGCAATGACCCAACGCCACATCGCGCCCATGGGCCAAGCGACGGTAATCGCGGGCGCCGCCATCATCCTTATAAGGCGGGAATGATTGGAAAATGCTTAATCCGGCGCCGATCGGCACCGGGAAAGTYGATCCCGCGATCATTCGAGAACGCCYAAGTTATCCTTACAGTACGCTTATACAATATAGCAAATTTTAAAGATTAATTCAATCTGATTATTGCAAAATGGTTAATTCATACTGTTAATAATTTGTTAACTCTATATTTTAACTTGTATTACTACTTATATAAGACAGCACGTAGTGGATTTATACTATATATAAGGTGACGCGATCCATGGGGTCAGGGCGCCGACCCCGCGGCCGGAGCGCCCGTGGCATTGACCGAATTACCGGGAACAGGGAAAGAGAGAAGGTGTGGGGCGGCGGCCGTTGGTGGGCCTAGAGCGGTTCTTGGTAGATAGGAATCAATTTGATGGGCGCAAATCGGCTCCTTCGGCTAGGCGCGGCGCGCCGCGCGATGCAACGCATCGGGCAAGCGTCGCAACGCCGCCGAGGGGCCGATTTGCCCCACCGAAGGCCGGGTTCTTTTGCGCCGTGGCGTCGTTGCGCCCCTTTGGCGATGCTCAAGCATCGCCATGCGGCGCGCGCCTAGCCACGGCGCAAAATAATCCCGGTCAAATGGTTCCTATCTACCAAGTACCGCTCTAGGCGTCGTAATCGAGGCCGATATCGACGGCGGGCGCCGACTGGGTCATGCGCCCGACGGAGACGAAATCCACGCCTGTCGCGGCCTTGTCGCGGATGGTCTCGAAAGTGATGCCGCCCGACGCCTCGAGCTTGGCCCGTCCGGCGACGATCTTCACCGCCTGCTCCATCTCGGCCCGGTCCATGTTGTCCAAGAGGATCATGTCGGCCCCGGCCCCGGCCGCTTCGCGCACCTGATCGAGGGTGTCGCATTCGACCTCGACCACGGTCGAGGGCGGCACSTCCCGCTTGGCSCKGCGCACCGCCTCGGCGAGGCTGGCGCAGGCGGCGATGTGATTGTCCTTGATCAGCACGCCGTCATCGAGMCGCATGCGGTGATTGTCSGCSCCGCCGGTACGGGTSGCGTATTTCGCCAGGGCGCGCAGGCCGGGGATGGTCTTGCGGGTATCGAGCAGTATCGCCCCCGTKCCSGMGATCCGCTCGACATATTGCCGCGTCAGCGTGGCGATGCCMGAGAGATGCTGSATGATGTTGAGCGCCGTCCGCTCGGCCGCGAGGATGGCRCGGGCGTCCCCYTCGATRCGCGCCAGCACGGTCMTGGCCGCGACTTTCTCGCCSTCCTTGACCAMGMCCGAGGCGRKRCAATCCGGGTCCAGGCGCTTGAAYACCTGGATCGCGATGYCGCMACCACAGACCACCAGTTCCTGGCGCGCGACCATCGCCACCTTGAGCCGCGTGCCCTCGGGCACGGTGGCATTGGTGGTGATATCGCCCTGGCCGACRTCCTCGGCCAGGGCGCGGTCGATGAATTGGCCGATTTCCTCGCCGCCCGGYTCCATCCCGATAACCYGATCCGATTGCTGTCCCGATTGCTGTCCCGATCCGGGGGGGSMGCYRYTMKKCGGCGGCGGCGGCGRYSGGGACCGKCRGCGACATCTCGAGCATCCGCTSAAGAGGCTTCAGCGCCGCGACGCGYACGGSTTCGGMGATTTCCACCCTCGGCGCCATATTGACCATGCAGAGATAGAGTTTCTCCAAGGTATTCAACGCCATGAAGGGGCAGATGTTGCAGGCGCACTCGCCCTCGGCGCCGGGCGCCGGGATGAAGCGCTTGTGGGGAGCCCGCTTTTTCATCTGGTGGATGATGCCGGGCTCGGTGGCGATGATGAAATCCCTGCCCTCGGCGGTGATGGCGAAATCCAGGATCGAGCGCGTCGAGCCGATATGATCGGCAAGGGCGAGGATCGAGTCGGGACATTCAGGATGGGCCGCCACCTTGGCCTCGGGGTAGCGCACCTTCAGCTTGACGATTTCGCGTTCGGAAAACTGTTCGTGGACGATGCAGGTGCCCGGCCACAACGTCATCTCGCGTCCGCTCTGGCGCATGAGGTAGCGGCCGAGATGGTGGTCGGGCGCGAACAGGATGGGTCTGTCCTCGGGAATCCGGGCGATGATGGCGGCGGCGTTCGACGAGGTGACGATGATGTCGGAGAGCGCCTTAACTTCGGCCGAGCAGTTGATGTAGGTCAGCGCCAGATGATCGGGGTGTTGCTCACGGAAGCGCCGGAACGGCTCCGGCTGGCACGACTCCTCCAGCGAGCAGCCGGCCTCGGCATCGGGCAGGAGAACGGTCTTCGAGGGGCTCAGGATCTTGGCCACCTCGGCCATGAAACGCACGCCGCAGAATACGATGACCTCGGCATCGGTCGCCGCCGCCCGGCGCGACAGGTCGAGGGAATCGCCGACGAAATCCGCAAGGTCCTGGATCTCGCCGTCCTGGTAGTAGTGGGCGAGGATGACGGCGTTCAATTCTWCGCGCAAACGGCCGATCTCGGCCTCGAGATCGAGGACGGGATCGATATCCCTCTCGCCAATCGCCTGTTCGCCGGCAGCTACGATGGTTTGGTACATTTTKCCGCGGCCCGCGGCGCCTCAACCCGCCGCCAAGAGCCGTCCTTGTCGTTGTCTCTGGCTTGCGGCCGGGGTCCCGGAGCARACCGTTCACTGTGCTTAWCCAACATCACATAGGTTCGGGCGTTCGTACTTCAACATCAAGRCCTTTGGCAAGATCGCATTTCAGCCATGACAAGGGCTCAAACCGGCCCGAAATGGCCGYTTCCGCGCCTTGCGCKCGCCGATACSGSGTCYMGGCGCCAGTCCTAASGCCGGGTGGATATGAGTTTCTTGATTTCGGCGATCGCCTTGGCGGGATTAAGCCCCTTGGGGCAGGTGTTGGTGCAGTTCAGTATGGTATGGCAGCGATAGAGCCGGAAGGGATCCTCCAGCGCGGCGAGCCGCTTATTCGTTGACTCGTCCCTCGAATCGGCGATCCAGCGATAGGCCTGGAGCAGGATGGCGGGGCCGAGGAAGCGATCGCCGTTCCACCAGTAACTCGGGCAGGCGGTGGAGCAGCAGAAGCAGAGGATGCACTCCCACATGCCGTCGAGCCTCTCGCGCTCCTCGGGGCTCTGGAGGCGCTCGTGACCGTCAGGCGCCGGCGTCTCGGTCTGGAGCCACGGTTCGATCGAGGCGTACTGGGCGTAAGCCCCGTTGAGGTCGGGCACCAGGTCCTTGACCACCTCCATGTGGGGCAGCGGATACACTTTCACGTCCCCCTTAATCTCGTCGATCCGCTGGATGCAGGCCAAGGTGTTGATCCCGTCGATGTTCATGGCGCAACTGCCGCAGACCCCTTCCCGGCAGGAACGGCGGAAGGTGAGGGTGGGATCGGTCTCGTCCTTGACCTTGATCAGGGCGTCGAGGACCATGGCGCCGCAATCATCGAGATCGAGATCGAAGCTGTCGAGCCTGGGATTGTCGCCCTTGTCCGGATCCCAGCGGTAGACCTTGAAGGTCTTGACGTTGCCGGCGCCCTCGGGGGCGGCGAAGTGCTTGCCCTTGACGACCCTGGAATTTTTGGGAAGCACGAATTCAACCATCGCTCGGGGCCTCGATGTTTCCTCGTCTTCGAATGTCTCGCATGGGATCAGGCCTCAGTAGACCCGTTCCTTGGGCGGGATGGTATCGACATCGTCGCTCAAGGGCTGGAGATGGACCGGCCGGTAGTCGAGGACGACGCGGCCTTCCCCGTCGCGCCGCGCGAGGCTGTGCTTGAGCCAGTTTTCGTCATCGCGATCGGGATAATCCTCGCGCGCATGGGCGCCGCGGCTCTCGGTGCGCGCCGCCGCCGAATGCAGGCTGACCACCGCCTGCCCCAGCAAATTATCGAGCTCCAGGGTCTCGACCAGGTCGGAATTCCAGATCATCGACCGATCCGTGACATTGACCTCGGCGAACGAGGCGCCCACCGCGTCGATTTTCTCGACCCCTTCGTCCAGAATCTCGGCATTGCGGAAAACGGCGCAGTTCTCCTGCATGGCGCGCTGCATATGGAGGCGTATCTCGCTGGTCCTGAGCGCGCCCTTGGCGTTGCGAAGCCTGTCCAGCCTGGCGATCACCGCATCGCTGGCGGCCCCGCTTAACGGCTTGTGCGGGGCGCCCGGCGTCAGCAGCTCGGCCGCCCTGAGCGCGGCGGCGCGGCCGAACACGACGATGTCGAGAAGCGAATTGCACCCCAGCCGGTTGGCGCCGTGGACCGAAACCGACGCCGCCTCGCCGATCGCCATCATCCCTGGCTGAACGGCGTCCGGATCGTCGGCCGTCGGCTTCAGGACCTCTCCATGGTGGTTGGTGGGTATCCCGCCCATGTTGTAGTGCACCGTCGGTATGACCGGGATCGGCTCCTTGGTGACGTCGACACCGGCGAATATCTGGGCGGTTTCCGAAATTCCCGGCAGGCGTTCCTGAAGCAGATCCGGGTCCAGGTGTTCGATGTGGAGATGGATATGGTCTTTTTTCGGCCCGACGCCCCGGCCCTCGCGAATCTCGATGGTGAGGGCGCGGCTGACCACGTCCCGCGAAGCCAGGTCCCCGGCGCTGGGGGCGTAACGCTCCATGAAATGTTCGCCCGCGGAATTGACCAGATACCCGCCCTCGCCGCGGGCGCCTTCGGTGATCAGGCAGCCCGAACCGTAAATCCCGGTGGGATGGAACTGGATGAATTCCATGTCCTGCAGCGCCAGTCCCGCGCGCARCRCCATGSCGTTGCCATCGCCGGTGCAGGTGTGGGCGGAGGTGCAGGAGAAATAGGCTCGCCCGTAGCCGCCGGTGGCGAGCACGGTGATGTGGGCGTKGAACCGRTGCAAACTCCCGTCTTCCAGGTTCCACGCCATCACCCCCCGGCAGACGCCATCCTCGTCCATGAGCAGATCGAGGGCGAAATACTCGATGAAGAACTCGGCYTSGTGCTTGAGGGCTTGCTGGTAGAGCGTCTGCAGAATGGCGTGGCCGGTGCGGTCGGCGGCGGCGCAGGCCCTGTGCGCCATBGCCTTGCCGTACTCCACSGTGTGGCCGCCGAAGGGCCGCTGGTAGATCTTGCCMTCCTCGGTGCGCGAAAAGGGCACGCCGAAATGCTCGAGCTCGGTCACCGCCTCGACGGCGTTGCGGCAGAGATATTCGATGGCGTCCTGATCGCCGAGCCAGTCCGAACCCTTCACCGTRTCGTACATGTGCCAGCGCCAATCGTCGGGCTCGATATTGCCGAACGMGGCGCCGATGCCGCCTTGGGCGCTGACGGTRTGGCTGCGGGTCGGRAACACCTTGGAGATRCATCCGGTCTTCAGYCCCGCCGCGGTCATGCCAAGCGCGGCGCGCAATCCGGCGCCGCCGGCGCCGACGACGATGACGTCATRGCTGTGATCGGTGATGTCGTAGGAATTCGCCATCGCGCTTAGCCCCCGAAGGCGATCYTGGCGACGGCGAAGARTGCCGCCAGCGCCAGGACGGCGACGGCGATCTTCATGGCGATCAWGGTSSCGAYGTGGCGGCGCTCGGTGTGGACGTAATCCTCGATGATGGMCTCGAGACCGAGCCAGACGTGATAGAAGGTCACCGCCAACAGCAACGCCATCAGTATGGCGTTCAGTGGCGCGCCCAGCCAGGCGACGACCGCCCCATGGCTCTTCCCGGCAAGCATCGCCATGGAGGGGACGAACCAGATCGTCAGCGGCACCAGGGCGATCGCTGTCAGCCTCTGCGCCCACCAGTGGCCGGCGCCTTCCTTGGCCGAACCGGAGCCGCCGGCGCCGCCGGTCGGCGCGCCGGGGCTCATGATCCGCCGCCCATCACGGTCAGGCCGAAGGCCCAGGCCGCTCCGGTCAACAGGATCGACACCACGACGACCGCCCAACCCGAAGCATAGACCTGGGGCAACTCGAAGCCCCAGCCGGCGTCCCAGACGAGATGGCGGACGCCGTTGCACAGGTGATAGAACAGCGCGAAGGAAAAACCGAGAAGCACCACCATGCCAAGCCACGACCCCAACAAACCCTGGGCCACGGCGAAGGGGCCCGGCCCGGCCCCGGCGGCCAGCAGCCAGTAGACCAGCAGCGCCAAGCCGGCGAACAGCGCCACTCCGGTAATGCGGTGAAATATCGACAAAATCATGGTCAACTGCGGCCGGTAGACCTGCAGATGCGGCGAAAGCGGACGTTTACCCTTTGGCATTTGCGAAGCCCTGAGAGCGATCAGCGAAGCCGTGAGAAACGATCTCGGACGGAATGCGGCGCCGCGCGATGTTGGACGCCGCGCACCCGGTTTAGACTCCTGGCCACTCAGTGTCAACTTCGGGAGATCAACCTCCGCCGGGCCCAGCGCCCGATCCCCCGGCGACAGTCCGCCTTCCGCTCAAGGGGGATATCGCCGGCCGATGGCGCCCGGTCCGGCCGGCGAATCCCGCCGAATCGGCAACCTTGCCCGGACGGTGTCGGCAGGGGGTTAGGGCACTATCCGGCCAGATGGAATCGTTTGAGTTCAGATGTGATTCAAGCTTTCAAACGATTAGGGGGCCTGGATGACGAAACTGTATCGGCCGGGCGATGAGGAATGGACGCGGCGCTCAGCGCGGCGCGTCGCCGGCGGCGGTCGTCCGGTGTAGAAGGCGCACCATGTCCTCGGTGTAGTCCATGACCGCGTAGTGCATGGTGCACCGGTTGTCCCACATCACCACGTCGCCGGCCCGCCAGCGGTGCCGGTACACGTTCTCGGGCCGGGTGGCGATGGCGTGCAGGGTGTCCAGCAGGGGACGGCTCTCGTCTTCGGTCATGTCTTCGATGCCGATGGTGAAGTGTGGGTTGACGAACAGCGCCGGGCGACCGGTCGCCGGATGGGTGCGCACCACCGGGTGGGCGCGCGGCGGCTTCACCTCCCCGGGGTCGATGGTACGCGCGTCGTTATGCTCCAGGCTGCGGGCGTAGGTGGCCATGCCGCTATGGAGCGCGCGCCGGCCCCGCAGGTCCTCGCGCAGGCCGTCGGAGAGCGCCTCGTAGGCGCGGTACATGTTGCAGAACATGGTGTCGCCGCGCCCCTCGGTCACCTCGCGCGCGTGCAGCACCGTCACCGCCGGCGGCCGCTCGGCGTGGGAGATGTCCGAATGCCAGTAGTCGTTGCGCGCGCCGGGCCGGCCCTCGCGGTTCTCGATGATCAGCACCGCCGGGAAGCCGTCCACGGTCCGCCGCGTGCGCAGCGGGTGGGGCTCGACCGGACCGAACAGCTCGGTGAATTCCACCTGGGCGCCGGCGGCCAGGTCCTGATCCGGGAACACGAGGACCAGGTGCTCATGGAACGCGTCGCGAATGGCCAAGCTCGCCGCCTCGTCCAGGCGGGCCAGGTCCACGCCCCGCACCTCGGCGCCAAGGGCGGCGCAAAGCCTGCTGAGCTTCATGGGCTTCCCGTTGTCCGACATGTCACGGATGAGCGCCGGTTCCGAGCGTCACGGTAGCCACSTCGGCTGCCGATGACAATAGGGCGCCCGCCCAAGCACGATGGAGGCGCCGTTTGCCGCYTTGCCGGTCCTGYGCCCCTCGGATCGACCGGCTAGCGCGGCGCGACACTCCCTATCTAACATTCCCTATCTGGCATTTCCCRGACAACCTCCAAATCCATGGCAATCATACCCAGATAGCACCGCCACYGGAATTGTTTTCACTCCGCCGACATCACGARCTTCCGGAAATGGCCARGYGTTGACGGCCCCGAATTGGCAAGGGTTGTCACGACGGTGATGCGAGTTGGTCGGGCGCGGCTATGCGTCGGGCTCCGAGTGACCGAGCTCCTTATCCGGCGCCACCCGGTCCCGGACCAGCTGCTTCAACTCCTTGATGTCGGGGAACCTCTCCATCTCCTGGCGCGACCAGATGACCTCGGCGCCGAGGCGGATCTCGAAGACGCCGCCGGTCCCAGGCACCAAGGCGATGCCGCCAAGCTCGGTCTCGAAAGTGGTCAGAAGCTCCTGCGCCATCCACGCCGCGCGCAGCAGCCAGCGGCACTGGCGGCAGTACACGATCTCGATACGCGCTAAATCCGTCATGGCCCGTCCCTGCCTTTCCCGCGCTCCATTCTCCGAGGCCGCCCTGAAACCGGAACCCCAGAAACCGAAACCATCGAAGCCGGCTCCCGGGCGCCCTGCGTCTCCCGGTGTGAGCCGCCGGGCCCTTCGCCAGTGTGCCACAACCAGAGCCGGCCGCAATAGTCCGGAATCGCGGCGGTGGAGCGCGGGGTGGGGGCAGGCCACCGGGTGTCATTGGAGGGATAGCAGAGCTTCGGAGCCTTTGATGGCACGTTGGCGGTGGAGATATGGTCCCGGATTACCCAGGTGAATTACCAATTTGATGACGTTCGCGGTCGATTCTGCTATAAGAATCAATGCAATACCGTCATCACAACGGGCGAGGCCCGTGTCACCCGGCGGGTGAATCAAGAAACTCCCATTTGCGGGTCGATTTCGACCGTCGTCTCAAACTCGAATTCCCTGGTTCCAAGGTTACGTCAGACGCTGGATTTCTCGCCTACCGGGAGCTTGACGATGCCCTTGGCCTGACCGAGGTTGCCGAGGGCCTTTGCCAAGACAGCCGTACCGGCAAGAACGGGCAACATGGCATGGTCGGGCAATTCCGCCAGTCCGTTTTCGGACGCCTTGGCGGGTACGACGACGTGAACAACGCCGACCGTCTGGGCCGTGATCCCGCCATGCGGCGGATCGTCGGCGGCCATGCTGTCACCAAACAGGCTGCCTCGACCAGTCAGATGGGGCAATTCGAGACGGAGGTTTTGGCCATATCACGGTGTAGATAGACTACGAAGCCCTGCATGTTTGCTTGTAAAATTTGTTACCAAGCCGCGCGCCGAAAAAAGCCTATAAAATTGG
>LKGT01002268.1_pt1 | contig 17444 bp, 15 predicted proteins | sample 503861 | NCBI WGS metagenome assembly LKGT01 (sample SAMN04113194, study PRJNA297058) | marine sediment metagenome | biome: marine benthic biome; feature: marine benthic feature; material: marine sediment; isolation source: sediment sample collected at the water-sediment interface from the South......
CGCCGCCCTCTTCGGCCAGGTCAACCGGTTCGCCGGGGTGGTCGAAGGCGGCCGCGTGCATACGCCCGTGGGCGGCCTCGCGGCGCCCGGCCTGGCGGACGGACGGCGGGCGCACGTTCTTGTCCGCGCCGAGGGGCTGCGCCTGTCCGTGGCCGGGACCAACGACCCCTCCGCCGGCGCCCGGACCCCGGAAAGGAACGCCACGCCGGCGCGGGTCATCTCCACCCACCTGCTGGGCCGCTCCAGCCACATCCACCTGGGCGCCGCCGGCCCCGACGGCGCCGAGGTTGTCCTGCACGCCCACGTGCCCGGAGTCTTCCTGCCCGAAACCGGCACCCTCGTCTCGGTGTCCGTGGACGAGAGACAGGTCTTCGTCTTCGCCGACGACTGAGTCCGGACCGGCGGCCGCGCCCCCCGGCAATTCCTGCCCGGTCCCGCCCCGGCCGCGGGGGTGTCCCTTGCCCACCGCGCCAACCGAACGCTGTGCAAAATCAAGGCATTGGAGGGAACCCGCCGTTGGCATCCTTCTTGCACCCAACTTGCAACCAGCACGTCCGGAATGTCCCGGATCCTTGTCCGGACCCAGGCCGCGGAGTGAGACCATGCCCGTTTACGGCGCCTTTGCCACCAGCACCCTTGCCATGCTGAGCCAGGCCCATGCCCTTGGCACCATCGGCAACAACATCGCCAACCTCACCACGGGCGGCTTCAAGGCGACGGACACGCGTTTTTCGACCGTTCTCAGCGACTCGCTGTTCAATCAGTCCGACCTTGGCGGCGTCACTCCGAAGGATATCAACCGCATCGACCAGCAGGGCACCGTGGTGTCCAGTTCCAGCGCCCTGGATGTGTCCATCAACGGGCAGGGCTTTTTCATCCTCAACACCCAGCTCGATGGCTCCGGCGATACGCTGTACACCCGCGATGGCGGATTCTCCATGACCACGGGTCCCGACACCACGGCGACGGCCGACGACGGCAGCACCATCACCGTCAAGGAAGGCTACCTGGTGGACAAGAACGGGTACTACGTCCAGGGCTGGACGCCCGCCACCGACGGCACCTTTTCCAACTCCGGCACCCTGTCGGCGCTGCGCGTCGACCAGTTCGCCTTCACCGCCACCGGCCAGCCCACGACGACCGCCCGGCTCGGCCTCAACCTGCCGGCCACGGCCAATGTCGGCGGTGTGAACGTGTTTACCATCGAGGTCATCGATTCCAACTTCACCGCCCAGACCGCGAACCTGAACTTCACCAAGGGCAGCACCGTCAACACATGGACCATTTCGGCCACCACGTCGCAAACGCCGGTGGCCCAGGTCGATACCGTGACCATCGGCGCGACCACCATCGAGGCCGGGGACACTTACACCGTCACCGTCGACGGCAATGCCGTCCTCTACACGACGACCGGGCTGGAGCCCGGCGGGCTATCGGGCATCCGCGACGCATTGGTCGCCGCCATAAACGCCGACAACACCGTCGGCGCCATCGTCACCGCCGCGGCCGGCACATTGGACGGAGACATCACCCTGACCGCGGACGTCGCCGGCACCGCGTTTACCACCCTCGCGGCGACCGGCAACGAAGGCACCCCGGACAACACGGCCACCATCGTCACCACCACCGCGAACACCCCCAACACGGTGACGTCGACGCCGGTGGCCCTCACCTTCGGCGGCAACGGCCAGTTGACCAGCCCGACGACCCCCGTAAGCCTGGCCCTCAGTTGGGCCGCCGTACCGCCCAATGCCCAGGGAACGGCGACGGTGGCGCTGGACCTCAGCGATCTCACCCAGTTCGCCGGACCCTTCCTGCCCGCCAATTACAGCAAGAACGGGTTCGCCGCCTCCGAAATGCGGGGTTTCACCTTCGACATCAGCGGCCATATCGTGGGCACCTTCGCCGACGGGTCGTTCCGCAACATCTACAAACTGCCCCTCGGGCTGTTCTCCAACCCCAACGCCCTCGAGCGGCACAACGGCAACACCTTCTCCATCACCGCCGAGTCCGGCACGGTGCGGGTGGCCGCCGCCAGCGTCGGCGGCTTCGCGCTCTTCGCACCCAATACCCACGAGCTTTCGAACGTGGACCTGACCGAACAGTTCACCAAGCTGATCATGACCCAGCACGCCTACAACTCCGCGGCCACCGTTTTCAAGACCATCGACGAACTTCTGATCACCGCCCGCGACCTGAAGCGGTAACTAGTATCCCCCTCTCCCCTCCCTCCCCCTGGCGGCGGCCGGCGCTTCGGCAGGCGGGCCGGGTGCGGACCGGCGGGGCGCTGAACCGGCAATATCTGCCCCTTTTCTTGCCGCCCATGTCCCCCGAACCCCACCCAGGGACTCGGCTTTTGGATAAARTCCTTTGTTTTCAATACGGTATTCTTCNCSCGYSCTTGGCACGCAATTCGCAAGACCCGKGCACACCGAATGTTCGGTGYGGCSCTCAAMCGGTTTGACGTGGACAACGAAAATGATCGTAACGGGAAACACCACAGTGACTCCGTCCATGAAGAAGGCCTTCCTGCAGGCCGTCKCCRYCGCCCTGCTCAGCCTGTTCCTGGCGGCCGCCSTCCTTGGTRCGGCCAACGCATCGTCCAGGATCAAGGACATCGTGCAGTTCGARGGCGTGCGGGAAAACATGCTGGTCGGCTATGGCCTGGTCGTCGGCCTGAACGGCACCGGCGACACCCTGGTGGACGGGCAATTCACCAAGCAGAGCCTGAAGGCGATGCTCAACCGGCTTGGCGTCAAGCCCACCGACGCCGGGCTCGATTCGAAAAACGTGGCGGCCGTGATGGTGACCGCTGTGCTGCCGCCTTTCGCCCGGCAGGGCAGCCGCATCGACGTCACCGTCAGTGCCCTTGGCGACGCCAAGAGCCTGCTCGGCGGCACCYTGCTGGTGACGCCGGTACTCGGCGCCGACGGCGAGGTGTACGCCGTCGCCCAGGGCCAGCTGGCGGTCGGCGGSTTCGCCGCYTCGGGCGCCGCGGAAACCRTCGTCAAGGGCGTYCCCACCAGCGCCCGCATCGCCAGCGGCGSCATCGTCGAGCGCGAGGTCGGYTTTGAAATGGCCAMCATGGAATCGGTGACCCTGAGCCTGCGCAACCCCGATTTCACCACCGCCCGGCGCATCGCCCAGGCGATCAACGCCTTCCTCGGCACCGCCGCCGCGCGCCCCAGCGACCCCACCACCGTGCACRTYGARGTRCCCGACAGCTACCGSGGCRACGTGGTCAACCTGCTCACCGACATCGAGCAGTTGCGCGTCGAGCCGGACCAGTTGGCCCGCGTGRTCATCGACGAGCAGTCGGGCATCATCGTCATGGGCGAGAACGTGCGCATCAGCACCRTYGCCATCGCGCARGGCARCCTCAYCATCCGCATCACCGAGACGGAGCAGGTCTCGCAACCCGGCCCCTTCGCCAACGTCGGCGMSACCRCCACGGTGCCGCGCACCGAKATCGAGRTCACCGAAGGGGAAGAGCGCMGGCTGGGCGTGGTCAACRCGGGCGTCACCATCCAGGAACTGGTCAATGGCCTCAACGCCCTCGGCATCGGCCCCCGCGACATGATCACCATCCTTCAGGCGGTCAAGGCGGCGGGCGCCCTGCAAGCCGAGATCCAGGTGATGTAATGGCCGAGGGCGTCCTTACCCTGCAGGCCGAGACGGCGCTGCTCAACGCCAAAACGCTCCCGCGCATCGGCCGCACCGACGACATCCGGCAGGCGCGCCRMGTSGCCGAGGAGTTCGAGGCCGTCTTCCTGGGCCAGGTCCTGAAGCCCATGTTCGCCACCGTGCGCACCGACGGGCCCTTCGGCGGCGGGTTCAGCGAGGACATGTGGCGSTCCCTGCAGGTGGACGAATACGGCAAGGCCATCGCGCGGTCCGGCGGCATCGGCATCGCCGACGCCGTCCTTCGCCAGATCCTCRAAATGCAAGAAGGCAATTARCCATGGACGCRACRRWWCGAATCAACGATCTGATCRCCATCACCGGGCACCTGGTCGAMCTGWTGACSCAGGAGAACGCGGCGCTGCGYGCAAAGCGGCMMGAGGACGTCGCRRCCCTKTYGGAKAAGAAGGYCAGCCTGGGCCGGGCCTATGAGAGCCGCRTCCAGGGACTGGTCGAGAAGCCGGACTCCCTGGCCCAGGTGGATCAGGCTTTRCGCCAACGGCTGCGCGGCCTGGGCGAGAMGATGCACGGGCTGATGGAAGAGAACGMGCRGYTCYTGAAGGTGGCCATMRMSGTCGSCCGGCGCGTCGTGGRRTCGGTATCCGAAGCGGTCAAGTCCAGCCAGCCCGGSCCCGGCACCTATTCCGCGAMYGGCRCCGTRGGCRCGCCCRGMAACGGCGCCGCCCCCCGCAATCTCGCCATWTCCGTGGACCAGTCCCTGTAAKDCCYGRGGAWAACAGAYCMCCATGACCGGTTCCCTTACCCTTGCGCTGCGCACCGCCCAGAGCGGCCTGCTGGTCAACCAGTCGGCCCTGAATGYGGTCGCCAMCAACATCGCCAACGTCAATTCGGAGGGGTATTCCCGAAAAATCGTCAACACCGAGAGCCGGGTCSTCRACGGCGCCGGCRCCGGCGTCCAGCTCTCCKCCCTYACCCGCCAGATCGACGAGGGRCTGCTCAAGAGCCTGCGCCTCGAGSTGAGCAGCCTGAACGCGYTGAGCGTCCAGRCCAGCTCGTTCGAGCGCATGCAGGAACTGTTCGGCAGMCCCGCCGATGACWCCTCCATCAGCCACGTCCTGGGGGAACTGACSAACGCCCTGGAAACCCTTGCCGTYTCCCCCGACAAGACCCTGGAGCAAAGCGAACTGGTGCGCCGGGCCMSGGAGCTGGCGCTCAAGTTCCRGCTGATGAGCACGACGATCCARGAGCTGCGCCAGCAGGCGGACCAGGGAATCGCCGATGCGGTCACCGAGGCCAACAAGCTGATCATCMGWATCGGCGACCTCAACGACAAGCTCATCCGCAATTCGGCCGTCAACCTCGAYGTCACCGACCTCMGGGACCAGCGCGACCAGGCCCTGGACAGGCTGGCCGAGMTCATCGATATCCGCTAYTTCCGCCGCACCGACGGCGATGTGGTTGTCTTCACCTCCGSCGGCAGGACCCTGGTSGACAACGTGCCSGCCACGCTCACCCACGCCGGCGCCAGCACCGTSTCCGCCACCACCACCCATGCCGAGGGCGAYTTCGCCGGCCTTTATATCGGTACCGCCATCCCGGGCAACGACATCACCACCGAGATCCGCTCGGGAMGGCTSAAGGGGCTGATCGATCTGCGCGACGACGTGCTSGYCAACCTGCAGAGCGAGATCGACGAGMTGGCGGCCGAACTGCGGGACGTGTTCAACCAGATTCACAACCGCGGCRTCYCCTTCCCCGGCATGCAGTCGATGACCGGAACACGCATCTTCGTCGCCCCCACGACCCAGACCATGACGCTCGACCCSGGCACCGGCGCCGMCGACGTCACCATCGCCCTGTTCGACAGCARCGGCGATCAGCAGGCGGTCACGACCCTGAACACGATCATGGTGTCGGCCAGCTTCGGCASCGGCGCGCAGSCCAGCTTCGGCGCCTGGACGATYACCGAAGTGGCGGCCACCATCGAGGACTGGCTGCAGGCCAACGGCGCCGCCGGGGCCAYCGCCACCGTGAACAGCGYCGGCAARTTCACCATCGCCCTCAACGCCCCCGCCCTCAATCTGGCGTTCCGGGACGAAACCGCCACCGCCAACGGCARCACCGCGGCCGACGTCCRGATCGGCTTCGATTCGGGCGGCGTCGYCGGCATCGACGAAACCGTGAGCGGCTTTTCCAATTTCTTCGGACTGAACGACTTCTTCGTCGACGGGCTGGYCGACAACATTCACGAATCGAACGTGATGGCGAGCACCTTCACCTCCACCGCGGCGACGCTSMGGTTCAACGACAGCACCGGCCTATTGACGGGMAGCCCGCTCTCCATCGCCGCCGGCAGCAGCCTGARCACCATCGCCACCCWGATCACCAACTYGATTRCCAACGTGACGGCCACCGTGGTTCCCGATGGCTCCGGGTTCCGGCTGCGCATCGCCCACGACAGCGGGGCGAGCCTGGTCATCACCCAGGACACGGGCGTACCSGACACCCTGCTCACCGAYYTGGGCATGCATTCGGCCGACGTCCGSGTCGCCGCCGCCATCGCCKTGCGCAGCGACATYGTCACCGCGCCGGCAAMGATCTCGCGCGGCGCCGTGCARTGGAACGCGGCGCTTGGCGCCGCCGGCGAATATTTCACCAGCGTCGGCGACAACRCCACCGTCAARGCCCTGGCCGAGMAGATGACCAAKACCAACGCCTTCGACACCGCGGGCGGYCTGGGCARCGGCARCGCCACYTTCACCRCYCACGCGGCGGCCATCCTGTCGCGCAACGCCAGCCTGGCCAACACCAACAAGGCCGATCTCRRYTTCCAGAAGTCCCTCACCGACAGCCTGCAACTCAAGTCCGACACCATCCGCGGCGTCAAYCTGGACGAAGAGYTGGCCGCGCTGATCGTGTTCGAGCAGGCCTWTTCCGCCGCSGCCCGGATCCTGAGCRYCATCCAGRSCATGTTCGACGCCCTGGAGCGGGCGRTCTAGKACCGRGGGCGCCATGACCCGCATTGCCAGCCTCGCCGCCAACAACCAGCTCRTCCAGTTGGTGCTGCGCACCCAGAGCAGGCTGCAGGACARCGAGGTCCAGGTCGCCAGCGAGAAGATTTCCCAGGATTACAAGGGCATCGCATTGGATTCCGAGCGCCTGGTCAACCTGGAAAACACCCGCAATGCCCTCAGCCGCTACGTGGACAACAACACCATCGCCGGGGTCCGTCTGGATACCGCGGGAACCACCATCGAAGCGCTCCGCCAGACRATCGACGACTTCCAAGGCCAGCTCKCCAGTTTCCACCAGTTCGACGCCAAGGGCGAGRYCGAGGTCAAGGACATCCAGGACGCCGCCTTCCGGGCGCTCARGGCCATGGAAGGGTTCCTCAACACCGARGCGGACGGCCGCTTTCTGTTCTCGGGCGCCCGCGTGACCACCCAGCCGGTCGACCTYGGGCTCATCGATCTGGCCGCCTTCCAGGCCRRGTACGACGGCACCATGGTCGCCTATCCGACGACGCGGGACGCCCACCTCGCGGAATTCTCGATATCCGCAAACCTGACCGGCGACACCACGTGGCTCGGCTTCGAACGGGACAACGGCGGCGTCGGCCGGATCACCGCCAACGACGACTCCCTCGACAACCTGAAGGTGGGCACCACCATCACCATCAGCGGCACCGCCTCCAACAACGGCACTTACCAGATCGCCAGCGTGAACGCGGCCGGGAACTACATCACCGTGGTCACCGAAATGCTGACCACCAGGGCCAACGACACCGGCGGAGGCAACATCACCCTGACCACGGCGGCCRACGCCAMGTTGGGGGTGGCCGACTTYACCGACCTGTCGTTCGATCAGGCCACCGGCGTCATCACCGCCGGCGGCGGGACCCCGTTCTCGGCGCTGAAGGCAGGCGAGATCTTCACCATYACCAACGCCACCGACGCCGGCAACAACCAGATCTTCACCATCGAGTCCGTGACCGCGACGACGATCACCATCAAGCAGAAGAAGCTGACCGACGAAGGGGCCGGCCAGACCGCCGCCGGCACCATCGCCGCCGCCTCGTACTACAAGGGGGACGAGACCGTCGTCACCCACCGCATGGACACCAATCAGACATTCGACTTCGATACMACCGCCGTCGATCCCGCCTTCGAGAAGGCGATCCGGGCCATGGCCATCATCGCCCAGGGCGTCTTCGCCACCGAGGGCGGCCTGGAGCAGAACAAAAAGCGCGTCACCGACGCCCTSTATCTCCTGGACARCGCCCTGTCGCCGACAACCAGCGGCACGCCCCCGTACGGAGCCGAGAAGGCCGGCAACCTCCGCCAGCTCCAGGTGGACCTCGGCTTCGATCTGGTCCTGGTGAKAGATACGAACGAACGGCACACCAAGTTCATCGCGTTCCTGGAATCGCGWATCTCCGACACCGAAAACGTCGATCTGYTGGMAGCCATCACGCGTCTGCTTGACGAATCACGGGCCCTGGAGGCCTCCTTCCAGGCCCTGGCGCGCATCCGCGAGCTCAGTCTGTCCAACTTCCTGCGCTGATCCCTTGCGCCGGCCGGCGTTCCCGGGGAAACTCCGGGCCGGTGAACGCCATTGGGAAAGGCGCGACATGGGCCGGTTTTCAATCGTCGGCGCCGGGACGGACGCCTTTGCCGGGGCGCTGGCGGCGGAGGCCTTCCAGGAGCGCAACGCCCACCCGGTCTACGGCGATTTCGCCACGGTCTATTACCCCATCGTGTTCGGGGAGTCCCTCGAGGACTGCTCGTTCCTGGTCACCGACGGCGGCGCGCCGGCCCTGTTCGTCCAATGCTCGCTCCGGGAAGGCGTTCTTTCCCATTACGGCTTTCCGGTCCGCTTCCACTTCGGCGCCGGGCTGGAGGCGGCGGACGCGCTGCGGTGCGCCCGCCTCGCCTTGGGCCATATGGACGAAACGGCCGCGGCAAAGGGCATCCGCGAAGCGCGCATCTCCGGGGGGCCGGCGGACGGRCTTCTSTCGCCGGTGGACCGGGCGTGYCTGGACCGSGCSGGGCGCCCGGAGTTGAGGATGCGGGCCGAAGCRGACCTCTCCCGGCCCGAAGARGCCYTGCGCCGYGACGTGCGCGACAGCTACCGGTCCCTGATCAACTGGGGCCGGCGCAACCTYCGCCTGGTCTACGTCAACGCGGAARACCCGGACCGGAGTTTGATCGACGACTACGCGGACTTCCACGCCCGGACMGCCGGGCGCACCGTCCACGGCGACGCCACGTGGGCGGCCCTGTTCGGACAYATCGCGGCSGGMSSYGGCGAGGCGRCCATGGGATACCTGGACGGCGGCGAACTGGTCGCARGCTCCATGGTGGTGGACGGGGACYWKACGGCCCTGTACTTCTCGGCCGTCTACGACCGCGACCGCTTCGACAAACCCATGGCACACTGGCCCCTGTTCGACGCCATGGTGCGGGCCAAGGCGCGCGGCCGGCGGTATTTCGACCTGGGCGAATTCTTCGCYCRGGGAACCGCGGRTGAAAAGGAATACAACATCGGGTTCTTCAAGAAGGGYTTCACGTCGCGCCACGTGACGGAAGTGGTGTGGCGAATCCCCTTCCGTBCCGAGTCGTGAACRCSGMYYCCGGCRCCSGGCGGGANNCGCGCGCKATACCGNNMARSCCCCGGAAWTTMAGACTTTTTNTARACRGTCTTGTATTAATHKYAACCACAWCTTACGTACACCRTAMGGCGTCGNRWCSGSKGSKSCCRGYCSCSRTYGCCCSGCCACCGGAAYGTRGGAGYCCGTNARRACATGTCCGGAAAAATCGTCCTCTGCTTCCCCCGCATCGATCTCGAAAAAGAACACCACCATCTGCCCCTGAGCACGCTGTCCCTGGCGGCGCCCTTGGAACGGATGGGCATCGACTACGMGATCTAYGACSAGCGCGTGGATGAGCCGTCCCGTCTGGASACGCTGCTYGAGGATGCSTGGATGGTCGGGGTGACCATGTTCACYGGCTACCAGACCCATTGCGGATACRAGATTCTCAAACACGTCARGSAAWCCCATCCCCGCRTCATCACCGTSGCCGGCGGTCCCCACGTCAGCGCGCTCGCCGYCCAGACCATCGAAGACGAYCACGTGGACTATGCCGTCGCMGGGTTCGGAGAGGCCCCGTTCTACGCCCTTGTCGCCGAACTGCTCGAGCACGGAGACCTSAACGGGCACGTCATCCCGGGGTTGTACCGGAAGGACAACTCGGAGTTGATATTCCTGCCCACCGACAAGAAGTTCGCCGGCGACAACTGGYACCAGCTGCCSTAYCACAAGATCAACGTGGAMAGCTATATCAACGAGGCCACGAAACGGGTCATGTAYGTSTCCCATTACGGCTGCCCSGCCAAGTGCACGTTCTGTGCGACGCCGGAATTCCGCAAGTGGACGCCCAAGCCCATCGACCTCGTCCGCMARGACCTGGCCAACCTGCATGACCWGTATCCCTTCGAGGAACTGTGCTTTTTCGACGCCACCCTGTTCACCCGCAAGGAACGGGTCTTCGACATCRTCAAGCTGCTGGACGMCTATCCCAACATCAAGTGGTTGGCCGATGCCCGGGCCGTCGAGYTGAACAAGTACTCGACGGAGGAGCTGATCGAGGTCAGGAACCGGGACGCCGAGCTTAGCTTCCTGGTCGTCGGCCTGGAAACCGGGAGCCAGTACATCGCCGAAGAGGTCATGAAAAAAGGCCTCAGGCACCTGGAGATGTTCAAGACCGTGGCCTACAGGATGGACCGGGCGGGCATCAAGATGGTCTCCGGCCTGATCTTCGGCATCCCCGGGGAAACGGTGGAGGACCTTAAGAAAACCATCGACTACATCTGGGAGATCCGCGAGATCCATCCCGCCTTCCGGCTCAGCTCCACCTTCTTCAGGCCCCTGCCGGGAACCGAGCTCTACGACCTCCTCGACCTGAAAGGCTTCATCCAGCCCAACACCTTAGCGGAATGGGCCGAGGTCGGCGCCGAAAGCCACTTCGAATACAACACCTGGATGGACATCCCGTGGATGGAGGACGGGCAAAAAGACGAATACAGGAAGGTCTACGAGGAATTCAGAAACCAGCACGGGGAAATCCTCATGTAGCGCGGCCGGGAGTCTCCGTTCTCCCGTCAAGACGTTCGCTTCCCCCATACCCGTTTCCCTTAAGCCTGACCCCGGAATTCCTGGTTGCGTAGAGTCGCGACCGATCGATCCGCGCCGGCCGCGCCGGGTGGGGTTGCGCCCCACGCCCCACTTTTTCGTAGGGCCGCAATCTCAAATATAAAAAGGGGCGCGGGGCCCATGGCCCCGTGAAAGCCCGCGCGGCGGCGCTTGCGGCGAGCAACCTGGGCCGCTACGGGAAAGCGTATCGCCGGGGTCTTATTCCCAGTACCGGGCGTCCCCGCAAGGGCACCTATCCGCCGCCGCCGCGGGCGGCTTCGCGCAGTCTGTCCATGGTCGTTGCGATCAGGGCCAGCCACCGGCCGGACACGGCCAGCAGATCGCGGATGTGGGGGAGTTCCCCGTCCCTGGTCACGCGCCAGGTCAGGTCGCTGCCCTTCCGGAGCACRGCGGCGYCGCCRAGCAGCGACGCCATGCCRTCCAGGTACGCCTCGCCGGCCGGGCGGTCGCCGATCTCCCGCGCCGCCGAGCAGACATAGCGTGTRTCCACCCGCCCGTCCTTGAGGATCGTCGCGAAAACGACCTTGCCGGCGTCGGCATCCAGCCACTGGATCACCATGGCCGCGTCGCCCGCGGCGACAACCAGTCCCAGCGCCCGGCACCGGTCGAAGAACGCCGGCAGACCGGCGGCCGAATCGGGATCGGTCCCGGCCAGTTCCTCGTAGAACTCCCGCTCGGTGATTTTCAGGCTCCCGGAAAACCACGGGGGCCTGCTGGTCACATTGAAACCGCGCATGGTCGCGTTCTTTTCGCCCCTTCACGGCCGGCCGGGACCCGGCGCGGCCCGTCCACCGCCGTTGGTGAAGGGTAGCACGATTCGGCGCCCGGGATCACCCGCCGCCGCCCCTACCGATGTGAACGCGTTCGCCCAACCGGCGACCGGGCGCGGACAGCACGCCGCACCCGCGCGCCGCGCCGGTCGGGGTGGCGGATGTATTGACTATGGCGGGCAGGGAAATGCGGGCGCGTCCCGGCGCGCCGCGCGGCGGCCGGGCGACAAGAAAACCAGGGAACCGGGCCCGGGGCCCGAACCACATCCCGGTGTGGGACGCCGAACGCCGGTCCGGCGCCTCCCGGTCCGCGGAAAACCTACGTCGCGGCGTGACCTTCCAACAGGCCTTCGCTGATCTGCAGGTTGATGTTGATCAGGGTGTCGATAGTCTCGTCCTTGAGACCATCGGCGCTTTTGAACGTGGTGTCGGCGACATAATTGCCCAGCGAAATCAGGTTGTCCTTCACGCTTTCGGGCAGGTCGTTATCACGCCGCGCCACCATCCCCTGGATGGCAACCCACAACTCCAGATTATGGTTCAGGGCGGTCGCCAAAGCGGCCTTGTCCGCGCGATTCTGCTTGGCCTGATCGAGCATCACCGCGGCCCGCGACAAACCGAACGCCTCTTCCTCCGAAATCGAGAGCGTTTCCTCCGTGGCATTTTCATAGGTCATTCGTCTCTCCTGATGGTTCGTTCCGCGCCCGTGTCATGGACGCTGAACAATTGCGCGCCTCCCAACACCGCGTCGACACATGCGGGCGGCGCGACACACGATCCTGGTGGAATATGTAAGCGGTACGCGGCTCAGGGGTAAATTATCTAGAAGGATAGGACCACCCGCCGCCGTCACGCCTCCCCCCTTAATACCAGGGAGCGGTTAAGGGACCCGGAGTTCCGCTTCCACCGCCGCCAGGAAACGCCGGCCGGCGTCCGCCAGCAGCGGCGAACAGGCGGRATSGGCCGGCGCCGGGCGCCCCAGGGCGCGCACGAAATCGGCCATGGCCGGGGCGATATCCTTGTCCCYGGTGACCACCCGCAACCCKTYCAGGGCCTTCAATCCCGGATTGAKCACCCGGGTCCGGCCCGGCTGCAGGGACAGGACCGGAACSCCCAGCAGCGCCGCCTCCATGAGAACCATCGTCGTCATGCCGATGGCGCCGTCGCAGRCGACGAGGAGGGATTCCGTATCCTCGGCGCCGAGGGTCAGGGCGACGCCGTCCGGAACCCGCCGCCCGCGCACCCACGCTTCCCATTYCCCGCGGTCGTCCCGGGGGTGGGGCTGGATGACCAGGGTCAACGGCCCCAGACCCGCCAACGCCGGCACCAGCGCATCGGCCACGGTGAACTGGTCATAACCGGCGCCTTCGCCGCCGTAGTCCCGGCGCAGGGATTCGGAAAAGAACACCAGAAGCGGCGTATTTCCGCGATTGCGCCCGGCGCGCCTGCCGCCCAGGCGCCGGACGACGGCCTCCAGGTGGGGCTGGCCCGTGACATGGAGCGGCACCCGGCACCAGCCCTCGCCCAGGATCTGGTCGCGCATCCGTTCGTCGACGACGCAGATGGCGTCGGGTTGAACCTCCGTGCCGTCCACGCACAAAAAGCGCTTGCGCAGCCTGGTCCAACTGTCGATGGCGGCCAGGGAACGGGTGCCCCGGTCCCGCGCCGCCCGCCACAAGGTGCGCTCGAAATCGGCGTAGCCGGTGCCGGTGACCACCAGTCCGGGCGCCAAGCGGTCCAGCGTGTCGCGCATCGCCGCTTCGCCGCCGCCCACGTCCACCACCACCTCGCCGGCATCCTGCCAGACGGCCGCCGCCGGGCCGGCGGCCAGGGCGGAAGTCCGGTGCCCGCGCTCGCGGGCCACGGGCATCACCGGAAGAAGCATGTTCGCCCCGCCCGAATCGTGGGCCGCGAAAAGCAGATGGGCCATGGTCCCTTTCAGCCGCCGCGGTGGTGGTCGCGGAGCGCCGGCAGATTTTCCACCACCTTGTGGAAGGCGCCGGCCACGTCGTCCAGGTCCGCCTCGGTCATCGGCGGCCGCATGAGCTCGTGGGTGATCACGGTGSCGTGCGCGGTCTCGGYGTTGGGACACAGGCCGGGCCGGTAATCGGTYTCGCCCTCGTAGAAGGGACAGGCGAACGGRCASCCCASGTCGCCGTAGGCGATCCGTTCCTGGTACATGGGCTCCAGGTAAAGCGGGCGCACATAGCCTTCCCCGATCAGCGGGCCTTCSCGCTCRCGCARWGYGGTCRCCGGCARTTCCGCCTTCAGGGCYTTGACGAACGCCGCGCGCGGGATGCCGAGGGCCGCCTCATCGTAGGTSAGCGCGTGGACGTAATAGACATGGCCGTTGCCCGGCGCCACGGCGGGCAGGGCAAGCCCGGGCAAMCCGGCCAGCTTGCCTTCCAGATAGGCCACGTTGGCCTGCCGGGCGGCGATCAGGGCCGGCCCCTTGGCCAGTTGGCAGCGCGCGATGGCGGCCTCGATCTCGCCCATGCGGAAGTTGAACCCGACCATGTCGATCAGGTTGACGACCCCTTTCCCGCCGACCACCGCCTCGCCGTGGTTGCGGATGAGTTGCAGGCGTTCGCACAGTCCGTCGTCGTTGGTGGTGACGACGCCGCCCTCGCCGGTGTGGATGTGCTTGTGATAGTTGAAGCTGAACACCCCCATGTGCCCCAGCGTGCCCACGGGACGCCCCTTATAGGTGGCGAACGGCGCCTGGGCGCAGTCCTCGATGACCACGAGGCCGTGGGCCTCGGCGATCTCCATGATCGGGTCCATGTCGGCGGCCTGGCCGAAGATGTGGACGACGATGATCGCCTTGGTGCGCGGCGTGACGCGGCTGCGCACGCTTTCCGGATCCAGGCAGTAGGTTCGGGGGTCGATGTCGGCAAACACCGGCACGGTGTTGAAGACCAGCGCCGCCGTGGCCGAGGCCATCATGGTGTAGGGGGACACGATGACCTCGTCCCCCGGGCCCACGCCGGCGGCGCCGACGGCGCTGATTAGGCCGCTGGTCGCCGAGTTGACGGCCACCGCGTGGCGCGCCGCGAACGCCCCGGCCCATTCGTCTTCGAAGGCGCGCACCTGGGGTCCGCCGTAAAAGCCCTCGTTCCAGGCGCCCACGTAGCGCGAAAGGATGCCGCTCTCCATCACCGCGCGGACGGCGTCGATTTCTTCCTTCCCGATCACCGAATAGGCCGGGAAAAGCGTCTTGCGGAGGGGTTCGCCGCCCAGCAAAGCCAGCGTGTTCACGGCATTTCTCCTACGCTCCGTTTCGCCGGCGTTGGCGGGGCCACGGCGTCCGCCATTTCCATCAGCGTGGCGCACACCTCCTCGGCCGCGAGGGCGCTGCGCCCGTCGCTCGGCAGGTCCGCCTTGCCGTTCACGTGGGCGTGCAGGTTGTCCACCGCCCGGACCATGGCCTGGCCGAATCCGGTTTCCACCCATTCCCCCCTGTCCAGACACTCATACCCGGGATAGAGGGGATTGGCGACCACCTGGCGGCGCCTGAGCACCATGCCCAAGTCCTCGATGACGACGCGGCCGCGCTCCATCATCAGGTCGATCTCGAAGGTGAAGAACAGGCGGCTGTCGCCGCCGATGAGATAAACCGGCGCGCCGTCCGCCGTGGCGAGCAGGGCGTCCAGGGTCGGGTCCTCGGGCGTGAAGTCGTGCCGGCGGCGAAACACGGCCTCCGCCGCCAGCGGGCCGATGAGGAACTGCAGGAGGTCGATCATGTGGCTGCCGCAGTTGAGAATTCCCTTGCTGTAATGGCCGGCGACCGATTGCACCGCTCCCCACGCGCCCTCGGCGATGGACCGCCGCAAAGCGGACATGGACGTGTCCCAGCGGCGGAAGTAGTTGACCGCCAGCGGCCGCCCGGCGGCCTCGAAGGCCTCGACCATGCGCCGGGATGCGGCTACGTCGCCGGTCAACGGCTTTTCGCAGAACACGGCGCGTACCGGCATGTCCAGGAGGCCCTCGAGGGTCTCCTCGTGGGCCGCGACGGGGGTACAGACGCTGGCCACGTCGAAGGCAGTCCCGCCGGCCCGGCAGGCCGCCAGGTCGGAAAAGCCGTCGGCGATCCGCCAGCGTGCCATGAATTCCCGCCGGCGCGCCTCGTCGGGGTCCACGCAGGCGGCGATGGCAAACCCGGAATGGCGCGCGTAGGCGCCCGCATGGGTGAGGATTTCCGCGCCCTCGCGGGCCTCGTCGTAACCGCCGGCCATGTCGCCGCAGCCGACGATGAGCACGGAGAGGACGTCAGACGTAGCGGTGGGGCACATGGCCGTTGATCTTGCGCAACTCCGGCCTCCGGCGCAGCAGGGCCAGGACGTGGGCCAGCCCGAAGGCGGGGTCCCTGGGGTACAGCTCGTCGAAGACCTCGACGATCAACCGGTAGTCCTCGATGGTATCCAGGGTGAGCCTCAGCGTCGGATCGGTGAATTCCGCCGGCGCCGCCACGTTCTTCACGGAATAGATCTCCGGGTTGCGGTGAATGAAGACGGCGCCGTGCTCGCGGTCGAATGCCTCATGGGTCCTCCGGTCCACGTCGGCAAGGGTGGCGGTGGAAAAGACCTGGGTGTCCATGCCGATGGGATAGGTGCGCTCCAGGATATTGGACACGTAGTCCACGCCGTTCTCCAGATAGGTCCGGATGCAGCGGTCGACGACGTCGGCGTCTATCAACGGACAGTCGCCGGTGGTTTCGACGATGACGTCGATGGCATGGGCCTCCGCCGCCCCCAGAAGGCGCTCGGTAATGTCCATTTCGCTGCCCCGGTGACACCCCACGCCCAGGCGCCCGGCCAATTCCACGATAGGGTCGTCGGAAGGATCGGTGGTGGTGGCGATGACGATGCCGGACAGGGACGGCACCCGCTTCAAGCGCTCCACCATCAAATCCAGCATGGGTTTGCCGACCGCCTCCTTGAGCACCTTGCCGGGCAGGCGGGTCGACGTCATGCGTGCCTCGATGGTGGCGACAACCCTTTGCTTGCGGCTCATGGAACGGTCTCCGCCTCTGCCACTGCAGCGGCAATCTAAACGTTCTTGGCCACCATGTCCCAGTCCAGGGCCGTGCCCCGCTTCAAGGGACGGGCGGCGCGTTTGCCCAGGACATCGGGCAGATGCTTGGGCGGCAGGCCGTGGCCCGGACGGATGGAGCGCAGGTTGCGCTCGGTGAAGGGATCGCCGGCGGCCACGTCCTCGACCACGTACAGCGAGCGGCGGAAAAGCGCGTTGCCGCGCTCGCTTTCGGCGCGCTTATAGGTGACCTCGCCCAGGGCCTCCCATGCCGCGCGGCAGCCCTCGACCAGGGCGGCGAGCTCGCCGGGCTCCAGGGAAAAGGCGGCGTCGAGACCGCCGTCGGCGCGGCTGAGCGTGACGTGCTTCTCGATGAGTGAGGCCCCCAGCGCCACCGCCGCCACCGGAACGGCAATCCCCGGCGTATGGTCGGACAGACCGGCGACCACGGAGAAGGTTCGAACCAGGTCCGCCATGGTGCGCAGGTTGGCCTCGGCGGGCATGCTCGGGTAGCCGCTCACGCAATGAAGCAGCATCAGATCCCGGCACCCGGCCCCGGTTTCTCCGCGATGACGTTTTGGGAGGGGTTTTGGCTGAAATGCAGCTTAAAATTCACGGCAAATGAGGCGCTGGCTGCCAGCAGCGCTTCCAGCCGGTCCCCGTCCTCCTGAGACACCGACGCGACCGGAATTTCACTGGATCCGCCCAGGGTCCCGCGGAAGTTGCCGGGCTCGTTGTTATAAATTACCGCCCCCAGGGCGCCGGCGGCGGAGATGTTGGCGGCCTTC
>LKGT01002269.1_pt1 | contig 17421 bp, 19 predicted proteins | sample 503861 | NCBI WGS metagenome assembly LKGT01 (sample SAMN04113194, study PRJNA297058) | marine sediment metagenome | biome: marine benthic biome; feature: marine benthic feature; material: marine sediment; isolation source: sediment sample collected at the water-sediment interface from the South......
GGCGACAGATTCAAAAACTCCAGACAAAGCTTCTTTCTCAACCCAAATCTCAACTCTTCTACCTTGATCCCTCCAAGGGTCTAAGCAGAAATAATCCGCTGCATGGTCAATAGCATCTATTGGGCTTTCGTCTGATCTCCAAATTGTTGGTTTGCGTGTGCGGTCTTTGATCGCCCCCCAACTAAGTAAACCTGCAAGCCTTGCATCTGTGACTAATTTACCGAGTTTTTTGTAGTTCCGCTCATGGTTCTTTGTCACCTGACCATTGCCAATGTCAACTAACCAGTCATCAGGGAATGTGTCACTTGCTATAAATTGGTAGTAGAGTTGACGTAAGGTTAAATCCAAACCCTGTTGAGAGTACTCCCTGATGATTTCATCAGCACTCTCAATAATGGAGAGTGCTACGATTCCGAAATTCTTACCTGTGTATAGTATTTCCATATTGTTATTTTTTATCAATCTTTAGAAGGATGAGAATCATGAGCTGTGCGAATATAAGCCAAAACATCCCTAGCACTTTAGTTTCAAATTCACTCACAACACGATCCTCCCATCGTCAATCATGTAACCGACAATCGTACACAGTGCTTCGGTGTCGGCGTCTGCTCGGTGTGTTCCAACGATCTCCTCCCCCGTGTAGTGCTCGTAGAGGTCGTTTTGCTTCATCCTCTTACCTTTGATGTCCATTGAGTTCTCCACGGTACAGATCCAGGTCATAGGCCACGGGAATTGGTAAGCCTTTTCCATGCGTTCCAGCTCAAACCGCAACACGCTCGCGTCAAACGAGAGGTTGTGAGCGATAAGAATCCGCTCACCAAGGACGAACTCGGCAATCTCCTCATACATTTGGGGGAAAGTTGGAGCATCCTTTAGCATCTCATCGCTGATCTTTGTCAGCTTTGTGATGAATGGGTCCAGCGTCTCCCCTGGTTGAATGAAGGTGTGGAACCTTCCGACCTCTTTCAACGTCACATCATCGAGTTTGATCAAACAGATCTCAATAATCTTTGGTTGTTTTTTGAGTGAGGTCGGAAGCGCACCAGCGAGCTTGGTTGTTTCTAAGTCTGCGATGATCATCGCTTCTTATCCCTCCTTTGTCGGCTCTCACTCTCCACCCTTATCATATCGATCTCGTCCAATAGGAATGGATCTTCGATCAGTGCTGCTTCGATCTCCCTACCAACACGCCTACGGTGCTGGGGGATTGTCTCGTCGTCTTTTCTTGTTGTGTTTATGTTCTTCTGGAACCTTTACCATTGCAATTGCTTCTGCAACACCTTCACATGCAATGGCACAAAGCTGACATCCGGTACATTTATCGTGAAACAACATGTGTCGTCCTTTGTAACCTGCAATTCCTACACCAGAGGTTGGATCATACTGATAACCATCTCCAACAAACTTTAGTTTTTGTTCTGGATATCGGAGAGTGAATCGTTTGATCGCCAAGTGTTTAATTCCTGAATTTAGTGCTTTGATAATACCAGTTGCTGTACCCAATTACAATAGACCTCCCGGACCAAATACTCCAGAGTAAATCAATGCTAGAGCAATAAAGATGTTAACAAATGATAATCCAATTAACTTAGACCAACCTAGATCTAGTAGAAGATCGATTCGAATTCTTGGGAATACTCCTCGTGGCAACAGTATGAAGAAAATTACTACAGCCGTTTTTAGAACAAACCAAATTACTCCACTAAAGAATTCCATTGAAAATATTGGTAGTCCGGGAGTTTGAATAGTGATTGGCCCAATTGTTTGACCTTCATGGATTAGTGTTTCTTCAAGTGGAGGGAAAAACACGGGTCCTTGCCAACCGCCAAGGAACAAAACAACAAACAAAGCTGCAAATGCATAAAGTTTCAAGTAAGAACCAAGTTGAACTAGTCCGTACATCATTCCAGAAAGTTCTGTTAACCAACCAGCAACAATTTCACTTTCTGCTTCTGGCAAGTCAAATGGAATTCTTTCAAGTTCTGCTAACATAGCAACGAAAAATACAATTGCACCAATTGGCAGGAAAATAATCCACGGAAAGTTTGCTTGGCTCGCAACAATTTCTGAAAGATTTAGTGTTCCAGTAAGAATTACAATTCCAAGCAGAGACAAAATTAATGGAATTTCAAAGGAGACCATTTGAAAAAGTGCTCGAATTCCTCCTATGAAGGGGTATTTGCTATTTGCAGACCATGATGACAAGACTGTAATAATTGGAAAAAATCCAATCACTGCAAAAACTGCAATTAAGCCCAAGTCAATATTTGCTACAACCCAACCAGGTGCAACGGGAATTAACGCAACAAATGCTGCTGCAGTTCCTATAAACAAAAGCGGTGCTGCAATAAAGATTGGTTTGTCAGCTTTWGCTGGAATGATTATTTCTTTTGAAACTAATTTTAAACCATCAGCCATTAATTGTAAAATTCCTTCAATTTTTCCACAATAAAATGGACCGACYCTTAACTGAAGTTTTGCAAGCATTTTTCTTTCAATAAAAATTACTGAAGCTGCMATTAATGCRGCAAATCCAAATCCTGGAAACGCAATAATTCTGAACATGTCAGTTAAGAGAAATGCTTTGAGCAWAGGAAGTGCAAGCTCTGGATGGAAAATCCAAGTTAAAGCTAGAAACGGATTRATTAATTCGCTTTCATGYACTGGHAGTTGAACAAAAAATAGAACAATAAATAAAATTGGAAGGCCAAYTAGTGTGAAAATGACAACAATCCAGAATATATTATCTGTAAGAGAWCTGAGGAAATAACTTAATCTAAATTTTGGTGCAAGAATTGACATCTATCTGTCAGCCTCCACTGGCCAATAGTTTAGACTCCAGTAAACTGCTGGCATRTTTCCAAGTTTTTCTCCTTTGAGAAGATATGGTAATGCAATTAGATTTCTAAATGAGGGAACACTGAGTTTTAGTCTGTATGGTTCTGGTTTATTTTTTGAAACAATGTAACATCCAAGAGAACCACGACCTGATTCAGTTCGTTTGTATACTGWAACGTCTCCTCCTYTTGGATTTGGTTTTAGTTTTGTTCGTACAGYGCCAGACTTTGGCATCTTTTCTAATGCTTCACGAATGATGTTRCAACTTTCAAACATGTCTAACCATGGAATTTTAGAGCGKGCATACGAGTCRCCTTCCTTTAGAACAGGAAYATTGACATTTAGTTCTTCATAGGCGTCGTAGGGCTCTTTTGTTCTCAAATCAAAGTCAACGCCGCTAGCACGAAGAACAGAGCCKGTAGTACCCAGTCTTATTGCATCCTCTCTTGACAAAACTCCTGTATTTTCTGTTCTGTGAATAAGAATTGGRTTGTTATAAAAGATATCCGCATATTCTTTGATGCGTTTTTCAAAATAGTTTACTTGTCTTAGACAAACATCTTCAAAGTTTGCTGGAAGATCATTTCTTACACCACCTGGAATAAAGTAAGCGTGTGTAACTCTTGCACCTGTCATCYTTTCTAAAAGATCMATGAAAAGTTCTCTGTCACCYATTGGCCACATGAACATTGTAGAGTGACCCAAAAAGATTCCATAGATTCCAAGCCAATACAATATGTAAACACATCTGTTTAGCTCAGAAGCAATAACTCTAACATACTTTGCACGCTCTGGAACTTCAGCTCCAATAATTTCTTCYACAGCTAAAACATATGGATAAAGTATGTTACAKGAATCATGAATTACTGGTCTTTCAAGATGTGGAATATTTAAGATGTAATTTCTGTATTCRGCCATCTTTTCTTCTCCACGATGAACATATCCTGGATCGGGATCGCAGGCAACAATAAAGTCACCATCAACYTGAACAATAAGTCTCATGTGACCAGAACCTGGATGTTGTGGTCCAACATTCAGAGTCATGATTCTCTCGTCGACTTTTTGTAATTCTAGTCCTGGAGGTAGTTTTGCTGTCATCTTTTATCTTCCCTTTGAATCAAAGTCCTTTCTAAGTGGTGGTAGGTCTGCCCAGTCTTCCGGTAGCAAAAGTCTTCTGTTATCTGGATGACCATCAAAGTAAACACCTAACATTTCAAAACATTCTCTTTCATGAAATTCTACGCTGTAGAAAACTTCTCTAAGACTAGGCAAACGAGTTGAATCGTTTCCGGGATTGGGAGTATCTTCTCTTGGTGCTCTTGTAGCTAATGCAAGAACTTGTCTTGATAGTTTTGGATCGGTGTAATTTCCAAGGTGATAAACAACCTCAATTTCTTTATCAGCAGGAAAATCAACGCCTGYAACAGACTCTGCATGGTCAAATCCCAAGTCATCACGAATGAATATGGCGACATCCTTGATGTCTTCTTTTTTTACATTTATTCKAATTCTATCTGGTTTTACAAAGGCAACTTCAGTTTTTTCTCCAAACTTTGCGACAATTTTGTCTGATAAACCTTTTTCAAACTCTGGTAGTTGTTCTTCAGGTTTAGCTGGAAGTTCTTTTTTTTCAGGTTCTTTTGTTTCTGGAGCTTTAGTTTCAGTATCAGAACTCATTATACAATCTTCCTAGCCTTTGAATTCTTAATTTTCTCTTGCAGTAAAATGCAAGCTTGTATAAGAGTTTCAGGTCTAGGTGGACAGCCAGGRACATACACATCAACAGGTAATATTCCATCAATTCCTGGAAGAACATTGTACGAATCAAAGTACAATCCTCCAGTTATTGCACATGCTCCCATCGCAATGACGTATTTTGGTTCTGGCATCTGATCATATACAAGACGAAGTCGTGGAGCCATTTTTCGTGTGATGGTTCCTTGAACAACAACTAGATCACATTGTCTTAGTGATCCAAATGCTTCAATGATGCCRAATCTCTCAACATCATATCTTGGACCAGATGCAGCRCCAAATTCAACACTGCAACAAGCTGTTTCGATGTGTACKGGCCAAAGTGACCAGAGTCTACCCCAATTAAGGGCGTATCCAAGTGGTTTATCRATTGCTCTTTCTAAAATGTCACCAAGTTTAGCAACTAATACGTTAGCATTTTGTGGTGTGATGAGTTCTTTGAGCAATCTAATCCCTTACCTCTCTATACTTTGTAACTGTATATAGGATTACCATATGTCTCGCCTCTGTGATTGATAAAGTGCAAACGCCATTGCACCAAACATTATTGCCAAAAATGCCATGATTGGCAGCGTTGCAGTTCTTGGAAGATTCAAAATTGTACTTCCCCATGCGTACAAGAAAATTGCCATAACATCAAAAATAACAAACATCAAGATGTAGGCRTAGTACTGCATCATAAAGTGGGTACGACCTTCCCCHGAGGGGACTTGRCCACATTCCATTGGCADRAATTTTACTGGAGAACTTCCTGTTCTTGGAGCAACCAATCTAGAAATTAGAAAAGCAGGAGCCGTTGCAACTACTGCAAAACCAAACATCAACAATATTGTACTATAGTTASCAARAAGTTCCCCTACCAAAGTAGCTATGAAACCTGTCGGATAATATAAAAATCTATGCTCAATTTTTTCGATCTCTAATTTTTTGAATAGGAATTTTTTGCAAAGTCCTTAATATGACATATTATGATTTTTTGYATGGCACTAAATGTTGGTGACAAAGCTCCAARCTTTGAACTAGTAGACACAGACTTGAAAATGCGAACTTTGGATGAGTTCAAAGGCAAAAAGATTGTGCTGTCGTTTTTTGTAGCTGCAAGCTCGCCAGTGTGTGAAAAAGAATTATGTACATTTCGAGATTCATGGGATGAAATTTCACAACTTGGTGCACAAATCATTGCAATAAGTAACGATGGTCCTTTTGCAAACAAAGCATTCAAAGAAAAACACAACTTTAACTTTCCAATACTTGGTGATTACAAAAGCCAAACAATCAAAGACTATGATATATTGATGCAACATCTTTTACATATAAAAGATTACAATGCAGCAAAACGTTCTGTATTCATAATTAAAGAAGATGGCACAATTGGTTACAAATGGGTTTCAGATGATCCGCTAGTAGAACCAAACTATGACGAAATCAAAAACTATCTAAAATCAAACTAAAAAATTTTTTTTATTCTATTTCTGCAATAAGATCGTTTTTTGCAACTGTTCCGCCTTCTTTGATCTTTATTGATTTTATTGTTCCATCTTTGTGAGCTTTGACAYTAACTTGCATTTTCATTGATTCYAARGTRCAAACTGTATCACCTTTCTTTACACTTGCACCTTCTGCAACTGCAATTGAAAAAACTTTGCCTGGAATTKGGCTTTTTAATGCAATTTCAGAATCWRCAHCTCCCCCACCACCAGCATTTTTGTATACAATCTCGTTTAGATTTGCATAACGAWTTAGTGTCATTGGAACACCGTCAACTATRAGATTCATCTTTGCGGTDCCACTTTCAAGATACTTGACCTTGTGATACTTTTGATCCAAAACAAACTCGATTCCTTTTGAATCCATAGTYAKAATTTTCAGRTTTTGTTCTMTGTCGTTTAGTTTGATAACATACTCRTTATTTCCAAGATTTTCTACAATTTCYCCGKTGAAAGARCCCTCAATTTCTTGTATTTKGTATTCCATATTATCAGCTCAGTGTACTYTTCCAACGTGTGTTTTCTTCYGGTGATGACTTTACTCTRCTCTTGAAGTATTCYGAATGAATTACTGCAGCAGCTAATGCGGCTTCTTTGTTTGCTTCTTTDTCTTTTTTGATATCTTCAGCAAGTCTATCGATCATTCCGTATCGTTTCAAAAAGTCAGTTGWTAAATCTCCGTTTTTGTATTCTTCTGACTTTAGAATTGTTTTGTAAAGTGGAATTGAAGTKTCAACTCCTTGAATATAGAAATCATTTAGCGCRTTAAGCATTCGAAKTCTTGATTCTTCAAAAGTTTGTCCCCATGTAAYGAGTTTTGCCATCAAAGAGTCATAGAATGRTGAAACAGTACAACCAGAATACAAGTARGTATCACAACGAACGCCAGGACCAGATGGAATTGTTACTTCAGGAACAGGTCCGGTTGAAGGTGCAAAGTCCAAAAAKGTATCTTCTGCATTAATTCTGCATTCAATTGCATAGCCATTCATCTTTAGATCTTTTTGTTTGAATGGAATTTCTTCGCCGTTTGCAATATCGATTTGTAATTTTACAAGATCAAGTCCTGAAACMAGCTCAGTAATTGGATGCTCGACTTGAAGTCTTGCATTWATTTCAATAAAATAAAACTCTCCGTTATCYRCWCGTAGAAATTCTGCYGTWCCRAGRTTAGTATAATCAACKGCWTKAGCAGCTTTGAYAACTAATTCTCCAATTCTWTCTCTTGTTTCTTGGTCAACAACTGGRGAYGGAGTTTGTTCAATTAGTTTTTGATTACGTCTTTGAATGGAGCATTCTCTCTCAAAGATATGTACTGYATTACCATGTTTGTCTCTGGCCATTTGATATTCAATGTGTCGAGTTTTTTCTAGGAATTTTTCTACYAGAATTGCTGATTTTCCAACAGCAGCAATTGATTCAGATGTAACTGTATCATAASCCTCTYGTARTTCTTTGTCACTAGTTACTAATCTAATTCCRCGTCCTCCACCACCATAAACTGATTTTAGTAAAACAGGATATCCAATTTCRTTTGCARTTTTTAATGCWTCATCAGCATCTTTTACAAGAYCTGGGCTTCCBGGTACAGTTGGAACTTTAGCTTTTARCATTGCAGCTTTGCATTCCATYTTATCRCCACAAAGABTCATGGATGCAGMAGMKGKACCAATGAAATTGATTTTATTTTTTTCACATAGCTTTRCAAAGTCATCATTTTCTGAAAGAAAACCATATCCRGGATGAACTGCRTCTGCTCCAGAAGATAACATRRCTTCRAGAATTTTTTCTTGATTAAGATAACTTTTTGCTGGAGCASCTTCWCCAATGTGRTAAGATTCWGTTGCTTGTTTTACATGAAGYGMGTTTACATCTTCATCYGAATAYACTGCAACTGTTTTGATTCCYARTGYTTTGCATSYTCTAATTACTCGAAGAGCAATCTCTCCTCGGTTTGCGATTAGAACTTTCTCAATCATTTKTTCCTCACAAGTTTATGTTGCCGTGTTTTCGTGGTTGTTGCTTGTCACGCTTGTTYGCAAGCATYTCAAGTGCTTTAATCAACATTGGTCTTGTTTCAGCAGGATCAATTACTGCATCAACTGAGCCRTGAGATGCTGCAACATAKGGGTTTTCGAACTTTTCKGTAAARYCAKCRATKAGTTCTTTCTTTAGSGCTTCAGGGTCTTTTGCYTTAGCAAGTTCTTTTCTATTCATGATTTTTACAGCAGCCTCTGCTCCAAGAACTGCAATTCTAGCAGTGGGCCATGCATAGTTTATGTCGGTTCGGAGGTTTTTGCTYCCCATGGCAATGTATGCACCACCATATGCTTTTCCAATTACTAGAGTGATTTTTGGAACTGTTGCTTCACAATAAGAGAACAATAGTTTGCTTCCATGTCTGATGATRCCATTATGTTCTTGKTKAGAACCYGGCATGTATCCTGGTGTATCAACAAGTGTGATTAACGGAATGTTAAATGCATCACAGAATCTAATGAATCGTGCAGCCTTGTTTGATGAATCAATATCAAGTGCTCCTGCTAGTGCCATTGGTTGGTTTGCAACAATGCCAGCYACTTTTCCATTAAATCTTCCATAGCCCACAACTATATTTGGTGCAAATAATTCATGAATCTCRAAGAACTCGTGATTATCAACAAYAGAGCGAATAATYTCTTTCATGTCGTATGGTTGGAGTGGATTTTCAGGAATGATGTTTATGAGATTATGATCTAGTCTGTTTGGATCATCATCTGTTTTTACAGTTGGTGGTTCTTGCGTGTTGTTTTGTGGAAGGTATGAGAGAAGTTTTTTGATATAATCAAAACACTCGTATTCGTTTTTTACAACAAAGTGTGCAACTCCACTTTTTTCTSCATGAGTCATTGCACCGCCAAGATCTTCAAATGAAATTTCTTCACCAAGAACTGTTTTTACAACGTCAGGTCCTGTGACAAACATTGTTCCAGHTTTTTCAACCATAATTACAAAATCAGTCATTGCAGGAGAATAAACTGCACCACCAGCTGATGGTCCAATGCTTGCMGTGATTTGTGGAATGACACCTGAAGCTATTTCGTTATGATAGAAAATATCTGAAAATCCATCAAGGCTAATTATRCCYTCTTGAATTCTTGCACCACCTGAATCCATTATACCAATTACAGGGCAGCCGATTCGTACTGCATGATCCATTATTTTGCAGATYTTTTGTGCACCCATTTTGCTAAGTGTRCCACCAAGAACTGTAAAGTCATAAGCAAAAACGAAAAYCTTTCTYCCATYAATCATTCCATAACCACAAACAACACCATCRCCAAAGAATTTCTTTTTCTGCATRTCAAACTCATGATAGTGATGAGTTGTTAGAGCATCAACTTCTGTGAATGTACCCTCATCTAAGAGCAAATCAATTCTTTCTCTTGCTGTTAGCTTACCTTTTTCATGTTGGGCTGCAATTCTGTCTTGTCCWCCTGCTWGSTCTGCTGTTTTTTTCTTTTTTGTATAATTTTCAATCTTTTCAGAATGCATGCCCAGAGATCTGAAACATGTTTCAACCTATATTAATTTRGTYAGAWTTTGATTTCTYAAAACAAAAATTAAGCTGTAACCAKATCAAATTRTGAAATTGCTGATTTTARCACTGKTTACAGTYGGTTTACTGTTTGGRTTTTTWCTAGTWTCWAGTYCWGCWTTTGGTTATACAGCAAGCAAGTTTGTTKCAGATTATGGGTATGARTTATCYGAMGGACAAAAAATCRARGTTCTTGTCAARRTAAAAGGTGAACCTGAAAGYGAAGATCCWRYAAAACGAGCAAAGGAAATTCGCTTTTTACAATCAGCTGTTCTAAAGTTTTGCAACTTTGCAGGAGCTACTAACGTAAAAACTGACAYTTGGAATAATGAGTTTACAGCAATCGTTACAACATCACTAGCTCAAGTTTTAGAGGAAAGAAACGATGTAATTTCAGTTCAAGTAATTGAAACCTCATCTCAACCAAAATCTCCATCTAGAAACATGATTTATGATCTAGTTCCAAATGTTGATGTAGAAATAGTGGATTTGAAAATAATTCCCATTGATGATAAACCAAAAGATCCTTTTGATGATTCTGATGTGATTGTAATTACATTTGAAATTACCAACAGAGGGATTGATTATTTTGTTCTTAGTGATAAAATGTTTAGGATTCTAGTTCTAGACCCAAGCTTTCCAGCTGGTGAAGGAAAACCAGAAATCAGCTTCATTATTGATAATTACTTACTCTGTATGATGATGGGCTAGAAACCAGATACGATGATTACCCTAACTTGGAAATTTTTGAGGATTGTGATTACTTGCATGAACGTATCTTTGTAGACCAGACTGCAACTTTCAGCATATGTTTTGATGTTCTGAGAAAATGGAATAATGAAGTTCTAAATATTGATGGTCCTAAACATTATTTTCTTGCGTTGATGGATAATCTTCAGTATAATTCTTGTCCAAATTGCGTTGAAAATTTGTTATCAATGGAAACTAAAATGCCTCAATGGTTTGAAAACAATCTTCGTTGGTATGATGAAGGAAAAATATCAAAAGCRGAACTTGAAAATGCAATAAAGTATCTACAAAGGAGCAACTAGYGTATGAAAATTCTGATTTTAGCACTGTTTACAGTYGGTTTACTTGGTTTACTGMTGTATACACCAGTAWACGCWGAAAGTTTAGGTTTAATTGAAATTAAAAAATGGAGAGTGATTAATTCYSCSGAAGTTTGYGGCGACAAGTTATGCRAAGAKCTTGAAGGAGATAGTGGAATTYCTCCATTAAARCARTTCAATGAAGGAATCTCTCTTGAAAAGATAAGATGCAAGCAAGGATTTGAGCTTGTTTTGAAAACTTCAAACAATCATCCTGCCTGTGTTAAAGAATCCAGTTTRGACATTCTGGTACAAAGAGGCTGGGCAACTGTTCTTGATATAATAATTAAACAACACRTWCCTGTTGATGCAGAATCTGCTGAGAAAGCAAGACAGCTTGGTACTAAAGGAGTTGTTTTGGCAAGTGAAAGTTTTGTTATGGVTGARAATAATCCWRYCGTTACCATAACAAGCTCAGACATTAATGGACAAGATGCATTAATTTTTGAAGGAAGTGGATTTCGTGGGTTTCATGTAATTGATATTATTCTAACAAATGATTTTGGTTTTGAGGCAGAATTGGAAACAAAGACAGGAATGCAAGGAACGTTATACATGCCATGGTTACTTTATGAACCACTCACTCCAGGAATTTATAATGTAGAGTTTTCAGATAGAGTGAGCTCACACGATTTAACWATCAAAATTGGAAATATTCAGATAGAAAAAACAAAACTAAGACTAAGTGACATCACAACGAGTACGTTTAATGGTGGATATCCAATTGTATTTTCTGGAAATCTATTCACAGAGTCAGGAGATATCGTATATTTATTGAAACAATGATTTGGGATCCAACAGACAACATGATAAAAATTCACGCAGAATATTTGGGTGATGAGTTCTATGCACCATCATCTACTCAAGATGAAGTGATTGTTGTTTATCCCAATAAAGATACAAAAAGATGCTTAGAAAATTAAGCAGGAACTACCATTCCTCGGTCAATCAGCTTTTCAGCTGTTGAGGATTTCATGCACATTGCCTTTCCATTAGAATTCATCATGACTAAGTTTAGTCCTTCTCTGCATTCGATTTCATCAATACTAATTCCAGCCATCATTTGAATACGTGGAGATAACCATGCATGACGCATATCTATTGCTTTTGTGTAAAAGTCCATTCTAAATTGGTCTCTCTGCTCATCAGTCATTGCATCATGTCTTTCACGAAGTTCKGCCTTGTAGTCTCTCATTTCTGAGTGTCKTTTGAGTAAATCATCTCTKTCCTGRTCKSTYAAGGMATCATGTCGTGCCTTGAATTTCATCTTGTAAAGATCATTATACCTATCTCTTACATCATCACGAAGATCATCTCTTTCGTCATCAGTCAAGTCAGAATGTTTTTCTCTGAATTTCATTTTTAGCTCATCTTTTCTTTCATCTGTAATCTTATAGTCTCGTTCCATCATTTTCTGCATTCTAATGTCTTGATGGCGGTCTTTCATATCATCAACCATGTCACCGTGTCGTTTTTTGAAATCCATCATCATGTCACGATGTGTTTCCCTAAAGTCAGCACGTTCATCTTCTGACAATGAACAATATTCTGTTAATCTGTCTTTCATTTCATCAGTTAATCTATCATGCATTGGTTTAACTTCAGCCTTTTCTTCGTCTGATAATTCACAATATCTTGCTAGTTTGTCTTTAAGATCATATTCTTTGTCCATGCGTTTGTCTTTGTACTCTTTATGATATTCTTCTCTTTCTTCATCAGACATTGCACAGAATCTATCTAATTTTTCTTTGTGTTCTTCAACAGTGTCATAATGTTTTGCGAGAAATTCTCTTTTTTCTTCATCTGACATATCACAATACTCTACAAATCTATCTTTGTCATGATAATAATCGTCATCATAATCACGTTCCATTTCATCACGTTCAGTGTCTTTCATTTCATCTTGTTCTACATCTGCATCATCAGATTGTGCAAAAGCAGAATAGCCGGAACTAAAAACTGGACTAGTTGCAAGTCCTCCTACTAGAATTGCTATCAGGACAAACAGTCCAACTTTTTCAAGATTCAATGAGCACAAGATCGATTATACCTATTTATCAATTACGCAGGTTTTCTTTACAAACACACAACTACGCTAAGAGATGTTTAGCAAGCGAAATTTTTTCATCACTGATTTTTGATACAAATTAAACGAATCTGGTTTTGATTCACAYTTTTTGCAGATGCAAAGCTGTGAAACYACTTCCAAATCACAGCTTTCACGAAATTCACATTGCTGACATCCTGCWGGACCACCACATACACCACAAGTAAGCTCCTTGACTTCAGCACACTTTTCATGCTTTACACCAACGTCTTTTGCCCAWAGTCCWAGCTCGCCYTTCTCAATTTTTTCATCACATACGATGCATTTTCCAGGAAACTTCATTGTAATTTTGCGCCAGCTCATARTAGRTCAATCTCCTTTTCTATGATATCGCTAAAGCTYTBCTCAACCTCAAGTTCSAGTTTTTTRTTTTTTATCATAAACAAAATGTATGGCARATAAAAGGTAGCAAACGTACTTGTGGAGATATGAAATTTTTTTGCCATAACTTTTGCAAGTGMTTTGAKRCTTCKTCCATCCCARCGAAGTCTATTCAAAATTGGCCATGAAAGATTATACTGKGAATATCKRACWGATGTTCCTTTTTKGTAYAATCCWARYARRATTKMATCAAGGTATCGCAACAATCTCCATTCCTGAGTYTTGAAAATTTTTCCATAAAGCATATCAGCTTTTGARATTACCTCAAGCATTTTTGCCATGTCYTGTTGTGAAAGATTACTTGTGATGATACTAGAATARAATGCGTTAATTTTTTCKCGAGGATCAATTGAHATGGARTAGATTACRCCACGTGCTTCATCAAGTGAATTTGCYTTAAAGAATGCATTAACACCAGATTCTACATCAAGTATTTCAAATGACTTTTCRGTTTGTGGATTAAATCCVCCAACAAGTGCTTGAGCAGAATTAATCATAGAGCGGATATCACCTCTAGAGTCAGCAATAATTTTGATTAACRARCCTGGGCTGAGCTTTTCGCCTTCCATTTTTAGAATATTTTCAAGGTGTAATCGCAAAAGCCTAGGTGGAAGTGGTCTAAAGTAGATAGTTTTTGTTGYTTTTTTGATGCTTTTCATTTTWGTTGATGTATCAGARTTTGCTGCAAKAACAATTGGAACAGTTGGCTCTTTKAGAATTTTRATCAAGGCTTCTGCTCCACCAAAGTCTGCTCTTCCATGAATTCCATCAACCTCATCAACAAAGATCATTGGACTACCAAGAACACTAATGTTTCCAAGAACYGGATTCAAAACTTCARAAATTCTTGATTTACTTCTAACATCGCTTGCATTAAGACTAATCATRTCATAACCAAACTGTTTTCCAGMTAGRTTTGMAATYGTAGTYTTTCCAATTCCAGGTGGDCCAACAAGCAAAATTGGTTTTGTTCCTTTTTTCCACTTTGCAAACCATTCAACAARKRCAGTTCGTGCCTCTTCATTTCCAATCATGTCAGAAATGYTTTGAGGTCGATGTTTWTCAGACCACATCATADTABATCACTTTGGAAGATTTTCAGTGAACTTGTCCCACATGTTTGCCTTTGCAAGTTGATTATACCAGTACTGATTGTAATGCTCAACTGTTAAGAATAGAAAATCTAAGAATTCACGATATGAAAAGTCTTCTGGTAACAATTCAATTGCAAGTCTTGCATCTTTAAGATACAAGTTTGCTTTTTCCAGTGTTAATTCTAATCCTTTTTTCACATCGTTTGCCAACAAAGAATAGTRAAGAGGCCATGATGGAATTTTTAGATAACCATTTTTGATAGAATCTTCAATTTCATTTCCACAACCAACTCCTTCAGCAGCTCGTGCCATACCAAGATAGAAAATTTCGCCCAATGGATTTTTCCCAAGTGCCATGTTTCGTCCAGCTGTACCCATAACTGATCGATATTTTTTGTARCACTGATTCATCTCCTCTTCAGTRATACTAGTCGGTTTTTGTTTTAGTTTCATGTCAATGTACTGGCCATYTTGGGCATCTTTGAATCCCYTCTCAAAGTTTTTGAGAACCTCCTCTCCACCTCTAGCAATCTTSTCTCKTGCWATTTTGAGRATGTATGGRTTCATCAGYTTGTAATCATCCAAATATTCCAAATCCTCATCCTTATCCAYAATTCTRTCCATTGGCTCACTTAGATCAATGGCAATGATGTGGCCATCAACAAGGTCCATTCTCATCTGYTCATCACGATTTCCATAGTAWTCTGCTGCAGCATCATACAGTGCATTAARGACVGGAAATGTCATTTTTACAAAATTAGAGTTTAAAATTCTCAAAACACGGTCTTGCAGAACATCAAKATGYTCYAGTTTGGATTTGATTGGGTCTATTTCAGAAGCTTTTAGAATTATTTCAGTCGARCCAACCTCTTCTGCAAATGCGTTTTGTGTAGAATTTGGAGTAGAGTCAGCTTTAATTTCTTCAAGTAAATCCACTGTAAATCGTTTAGCAAAGTTTGGAAATTCAATTTCTGTTTCTTCTTTGTATTTCTTGAATAACTTATAGCCTTTAGATTTGAATAATCCTTGTTTGATTATTTTCTTTCCTGGTTTTGTAGTCATCAGTGCTTCTTTGCTTACAACTGACTCGTCTTTTCCACTCACATTGCCACAGTTTGATTATAGTTATTTATKCTTTCAATTCTATTTCACTTAAATTACGACAAAATYGAATTCATCGTATGSAAGTAATCGAAGTSTTGAAAGAAGTTTCAAARCAAGTATAYGATAACGTAAAAAACTTGGCAGGAACTGAAGATGCTGCAGGCGATTTTGGAAGAGGAGCTGGTGGAGAYATTTCAAGAAAGATCGATATTGTTGCAGAAAAAACTGTATTAGATTATCTAAAAAAAATTAATTTTGAATGCGTTGTTCTTGGTGAAGAATGTGGTAGAGTAGAATTATCAAAYAATCCAAAAGGATTTCTAATAATGGACGCAATAGATGGTTCYGCAAACGCAGTTAGAGGYATTCCATTTTTTTGTTGTTCATTAGCCTTTGCAACYGAAGAYAAACTTAGCTCARTCACAGACGCTGTGGTAACCAATCTATCAAATGGRGATTTGTATTGGGCMACWRAAGGMMAAGGWWCYTATCTRAATGAAACTARAATTCATGTTCATGATAAAAAACCAGTATATAGAATAGTTGGGATAAACACTTCTGGTGCATCGGAAGAAGTAATGAAAARACTTCAACCAGTTTTCGAACRACGTAATCATACCAGACATTTTGGRGCAAACGCACTTGAAATGGCATTTTTTGCACAAGGATTGATAGATGTTTTYATTGATTTSCGAGACAAAATTAGAATTATAGACRTTGCCGCAGGATRTTTTTTGATTAAAGAAGCAGGTGGTTTAGTGTTRGATGCWAAACTAAATCCACTTGATTCTGATCTTAGTTATCAARCAAGATTRTCRTTYATTGCAGCTGCAAATCAAGAAATCTTACATGACATCATGTCTCAARTAAAATAATGGCGCCCACGGCGGGATTTGAACACGCGTCTCAGCCGTGACAGGGCCGAATTCTAGACCRGGCTATACTACATGGGCACAAGTCTTCAAAAAAAATTTTGCAAGTTTAAAGCTTTCTTRKARWTSAAAAAMSTTGTAAAAGACTAAATTAWACACRTYKWGSAGTTTTKYKGNGGGTCTRTGGCGCAGCCAGGTAGCGCACCGGCCTTTTAAGCCGGTTGTCGTGGGTCCGAATCCCACCAGACCCGCTCTTATTTCGCGATCAATCTTAATAGTTCAAACCTTTTCTGGATAATCTTACTATGATTATCCATTTATGATTAATCGACAGTTCAGTAATTCTGTTGACATTTGATACGAACTGTTAACCAATTATGTTTTAAGATACAAGTATGCCTTTACATTCTGGACAAAATTTTCTCTTATTAGGTGGATTTTTAGAAAAAATATTTCCGCAATATTGACACGCTTTGAGATAAATTGCAGAAATCATACAGAAATAATGATTTAAACAGATAAAAACCCAACTTTCATTTTAATTTTTTAGAATCTGGTCCAAAATAAAACCATAAACGGTCTGGGTCTTAACGGATTCGAAAGGCGTGGAAAAGAAATTTAGCTTGTTACTTCCTTTACAACCTTATGAGTGAGGATCTCATAAAATCCATCATAGTACTAATACAAAATGACAGAGGCGATAAGGAGATTTTAATGCGAATCTTAAATGATCTCAGGAAAGATAAAAAGCCCTTTGGCCCAGACAAGTCATATCTTAAAACCATTATTGAAAAATACCTGCCAGAAGACAAACATCTTCTATAGTCCGTTAACATTTGATACGAACTGTCAATATGGCAAAAGGGTGCCTTTGTAAGTTACATCTATAAGAAATCATCTATAAGATTATCAAAATGAAACGATTCATAGTTGATCAACAAGCCGAAGATATTGAAGTTCCAGAAGATCTTAAACTGAATACATTCCTGAAGGAATTTCATTCTGCTTGTCCACACCCACAATGCAGCTTTGGTTTCTATGGATTTGCTTTTGGACAATCTCCGTTTCCAGTACCAAAAATTGTTCAAGATGCTTTG
>LKGT01010036.1_pt1 | contig 17373 bp, 20 predicted proteins | sample 503861 | NCBI WGS metagenome assembly LKGT01 (sample SAMN04113194, study PRJNA297058) | marine sediment metagenome | biome: marine benthic biome; feature: marine benthic feature; material: marine sediment; isolation source: sediment sample collected at the water-sediment interface from the South......
CCTACTAAACCCTGACCATTGCCTAAATAAAATGACTCGAGATTTTTTTTCCTTGCAAATTTTTTGGCATAATTTCTATTTACTAATTTGTACAATGCTAATTCACTAAATTCATTGAATTCATATGGAATTGTTTCATTTTCATAAAAAACTAGGGCGGGATTTGCGCCATTTTTTGTATCAGAGTATTTCATAATAAAATCAACAATTTTCTTCTTAATTTTGATAGGATTATTTGTCTTAATCTTTAATCCAACTGCTCCATTTCCTCTAGTTTTCCATGGAATGTTTGGATTAAATCGTATGAGTTTAGGAAAATCGAGAAATTCCACTTTTTCTTTTTTCAGATAATTTACAATTTTATATGCAAGATATGTTGTACACATACCTTTAGGGGAATCAGTATCATCAAAACCAACATTTAGAATAGTTTTTTGTTTCAACAATGAAAATACAAGTTCCCGCCATTTTTGGGTTGTTATTGAATTAAGTTAGGTGGGTTTAAATTAAAATCAACGAAATTTTAGTCGTCAATGATAATAATAGATGAAGAAAAAATATTTGATGAAATCAAAAAAAGAAAACCAGTTTCGGTTGCATTAAATGGTCCGGATGGCATATTGCCAAAAGTACAAGAAACAGCAACAAAAATTATGAAAAGATTTGGAATTCCTGCTTATGTTCTAGCAGATACAACATGGGGTTCATGTGATCTCAATTCTGTCGGAGCTAAAGTTCTTGGTTCTGAAGTTTTATTTAATATTGGTCATACGATTAGTTTGGAAAYACTTGAAAAAAATGTAGTAATGGTTGATGCCTTTGATGATATTACTTTTGATAAARTTGCAAGAAAGTGTATWGATATCCTTARAGGAAAAACAATTTCTTTAGTCACTGACAGTCAACACCTTCCTCAAATGGATGTTGTTAAAGAWATTTTAATTCARGGAGGAGTTAATGTCAAAATTGGRCAGGGRAAAGGACAACTYAATGATGGRCARGTGTTTGGCTGTGARTTTTATCCAGTTATGGAAACAAAGGATGYAGTTGATGCTAATGTTTTTTTGGGRCAAAGTAATTTTCATGCWGCTGGTATTGCTTTAGCTACAAAAAAGCCAACTTATRTTCTCGACCCATATTTCAATGAAGTCCGTGAAGTTACWGAATTTGCTCAAAAAATGCAGAAAAAAKCTACTTTAGCAATTTACAAAGCAGCTGATGCTAAARTCTTTGGAATTATTGTGGGACTYAAAGAAGGTCAACTRTCWAAAACAACYGCTCTAAAATTTAAGAAAGAGTTAGAGAAGGAAGGAAAGATAGTTCAGCTTTTTGCACTAACTGATATYACAAATGATAGATTAATGAATCTGAAAGGAATTGATGCYTTTATTCAAGTTGCTTGTCCTMGGATTTCAACTGACAACCAGTTTGACAAGCCAGTACTTTCAACGCCGCAAGCAAATGCTCTTTTGAAAGTCTTAAGGAATGAAAGTATTGATGGTTATTTGCAGATTCCTCACTGGCTTTAAAAAAAATTTGTTATAAACTATTATAATCAGCTTCTTGAGAATCAGCACATGTCAGAATCAAAGACTTTTCCTGGGGATAGAATTGCTTCAATTGAAGAATACGAAGCAGGACGTAACACTTTTGATGATGGAAGTGATGTCCGTGCTGCTGTAATTGGAACTACTGAAATTGATAAAAAACAACGATTAGTACATGTAAACTATCCTGGTGATATTTCAATCCCAAAAGTTGGTGACCTAGTGATAGGCACCGTTGCAGCAGTATTAGGATCGATGATTGCAGTATCAATTGATTACATTAATGGTAAACAAAAAAATTCCCATGTTGAATGTATTTGTTCTACACGAAACCTTAGGAAAAGAACAGTTGCATTGGTGAATGATACTGTTTGTCTCAGAATTATTAGTCACTTAAACGGTACTATACATGCTGGCATTAAAGAGCCTCAGTTAGGTGTGTTATTTACTAAATGTGTAAAATGTGGTGAAAAAGTTATTCAGATGCGTGATGCTGTAAAATGTACAGGATGTTCATGGATAGATGATCGAAAGCTATCAGCCGACTTTGGAAATAGTGATTTTATCAAACTGAGTGGGGAATGAAAAGAATTTCGTTCCAAGGTGAACGAGGAGCATATAGTGAAGCAGCGGCGATTTCATTTTTTGGCGAAAACGTTGAAACGATTCCCCTTCCAACATTTGTAGAGGTTTTGGAGCATACTTTTAGTGGAAAAGCTGATTATTCCATTCTACCAGTTGAAAATTCAATTGAGGGTAGTGTTGGAGAAAGTTATGATCTTTTGTATTCTACATCATTATATGCCATAGGAGAAATCCATCACAAAATAGAACATTGTCTTATAGGTTCAGGCTCTCTAGAACAAATTGATACAGTTTATTCACATTCTCAAGCATTAGGTCAATGTAGAAAATTCATTCAACATTACAATATGAAGACTGTTCCTTGCTATGATACAGCAGGTAGTGTCAAAATTATCAAGGAAATAAACCAGAACGATGTTGCTTGTATTGCTAGCAAAAGCGCCTCTAAAATTTATGGAATGCCAATTATTAAAGAAGGCATAGCAGATAACTCAAATAATTATACAAGATTTTTAGTTTTGTCTAAAAATAAGATTGAAGAACAAAAAAACAAGACGTCTATTATTTTCTCAATAAAACATGAACAAAATGCACTTTTTAGAATAATGCAAAGTTTTAATGAATACAAAATAAACTTGACAAAAATAGAATCAAGGCCAAAAAAGGACACTACGTGGGAATATAATTTCTTTGTTGACTTTGAAGGYGATGCYGATGATTCAAAAGTTTCTRAAATGTTAGACGAAATAAAGAAAAATTCATTATTTTTYAAGTTAYTAGGATCCTATAAATCTGCTAAACTCGATTAAAAACCACGTGGCTTTCGGRTACTRARAYTTAAGCTGAATCCAATTAYTACAACTCCTGCAATGGTGACCATAATGTCATATGTGATAARAATTGGATCTGTTGTGACTTGAAATGTTGCTTCAACAYGCAAATCTGAATWTSCAGTATTCTGAATTTCGATTCTAGTATCTCCATCRGCCAAATGAATCCAGTCAAATGTTACTTCCTTTTTGTGWGATGTCAAYGGAAYCTGTAAACCRTYAGCTGGGCTTTCGAGSTTCACATCAAAAGCATCACCCGTRATTTTCATTGTCTGTGGAGTATGTTCTGGTGCAGTCAAACGATAAGAGGTGAATTCTCCAACTYCAAATGTTTCATCAACCTCTATTGTTTGAATTCCAATATGTATTACAAGCGAAGCTAAACCAAGTGCARTGATTACTGAGCCTACGCCAATGCCTATTGTAGTTCTCTTAGTTAACACATTTGAAAGGATTAAGGTGATGCTTAAAAAATTAACTACATCAAAGAGACATCATGTGGTTGGCTTTCAGCAAWDCCYGCATGTGAYATTTTGATAAATTCTGCATTTTCTTGCATTTGTGGAATAGAATKAGCYCCACAATAGCTCAAACCAGAACGAAYTCCTCCAGTAAGTTGCTTRAGAATATCTGTAATACTTCCTTTGTRKGGAACCATTGCYTCAACTCCYTCTGCAAYATARTCATTRAGRTCATCMTCAAGTGARAYRTWWCCYGTTTCCTTTGATTTTCTYCCAAGRGAGGCTGCTAAGGAAGCCATTCCTCTATACACTTTGAATCGTTTTCCATTTTTTGTTAAAAGTGAACCWGGAGATTCATCTGTTCCTCCAAGCATRCTRCCTATCATCACAGAAGARGCACCRGCRGCAAGAGCTTTTGTTGCATCWCCYGAGTTTCTTGTTCCRCCRTCAGAAATAATTGGAATGTCRTTATCTTTGCCCACTTTAGCACAATCAATTACTGCGGTYAAYTGTGGAACGCCTGAACCAGTTACCACACGTGTTATACATATAGAACCAGAWCCTACACCAACTTTAACAGCATCAACACCTGCCTTGATGWGATCTTCAGCGCCTTTTGCAGTTGCCACATTGCCTGCAACTAATTCACTATCTGGAAATGCTTTTTTGATATGATGYACAGTGTTTATTGCGTTCTCACTATGTCCATGAGCAATATCAACTACCAAAACATCAGCRTCTGCTTCYAAGAGAGATTCGGCACGTTCCATAAAGTCTCCCTTAACTCCAACTGCTGCGCCTACAAGTGGTCGTCCTTTTTTATCCTTTGAGGCARCAGGAAAATTTTCTATGTTTGTGATATCTTTGCTTGTGATCAAACCCTTTACATGTTTTGAATCATCTATRAGAGGAAGTTTTTCGATTCTATGTTTATGAAGAAGTTCTTTCGCKTCTTCAAGACTAATTCCTGGTTTTGCAGTAATGACGTCTTTGGTCATCACGTCCTTAACTAGTTTGGACAAGTCTGTTTCGAATATTAGGTCTCGATCAGTTAGTATCCCAACTAATTTTAGCTCTGAATCAGTAACAAGTAGGCCAGAAACCCCCTGTTCTTGTGCATAGTTGATTGCGTCACTAACCGTTTGATCAGGTCTAATTGTGTAAGGATTTTCAATCATAACGCTTCCCGATCTCTTAACTTTCTGAACCTCTTTAACCTCATCCTCAATACTCAAAAATCTATGAATTATACCAATACCACCTTCTCGCGCCATCGCAACAGCCATTCCAGATTCGGTTACAGTGTCCATATTAGCACTGATGAATGGTATGTTAAGAGAAATATTTCTAGAAAGTTTTGTGTTTAGGTTGGTCTGAGATCGACTTGTTATGTTTGAATATTTGGGAACAAGKAGAACATCATCAAAAGTAAGTCCTTCTTTGTATTCCAATGAAACCCTTAAGTGAAGAATTCCAATACATTATAAGCTTTTGTTTRAACGTAAAAAATTCTTGGCYAYYGTAACTAGGCGTTTAGATTGTTTWACATTGTGTGTTCGAATAATATCAGCRCCRTTTATTATAGCAACAAYTTCTGCTGCGAGTGAACCAGRCAAACGATCAACTGGATTTGGTTTGTTCAAAATTTTTCCAATAAATGATTTGTTTGAAACAGAAACTAGYAAGGGTTGRCCACATTTGAATGAGTCCAAATCTGCAAGAATGTTTAGATCTCTTTGCACCCAATCTAAAGTAATTTTTGTAAAAAACGGACTTTTTCCTGATTTTCTRAAAAATCCAATGGCCGGATCAACGATAATCTTTGTTTTTGGTACRCCCGCAAGTTTTGCCAAATGTAGACTTTGTTTAAGGAGTTTTTGTGTTTGTTGTTTTATGTTTCCMRTAATGATTTTTTTGCTGAATGCACATAACACGAGAGAAGGTTGGTAAATCTTTACTACRTCTAACATTTGTTTATCATATTTTAAACCGGAAACATCATTGATTATTTCAACWCCAAATTCCAAAGCTTCTATAGCAACACTTGCTCTRCACGTATCAATAGAAATTGGTAAATTTGAAACATTTTGAATTATTTTTATGGCATCTGTGATACGTTTAGCCTCTATTTTTTCTGGGATCATTGTAGAAAGATAGGGGGCAGTTGACATCCCACCAACATCAATAATATCAGCACCTTGTGCTTCCATCAATTTGACAGCTTGGGTAATATTTCGTTTTGAAGAATGAATAGATTTTTTGTAAAATGATTCTGGACTAGTGTTTAGAATTCCCATAATTCTAACTGGGTTTGACCCGCCGACAGAAACAGTACCTAATTTATGCACAGAATTTATGATTGGTGTTGTAATTTGAGTGATATGACAATTGCTGGATGGAATACAAAATATTTGGAAATCCTAAAAGAGTTTGGATATGACCAGAAACAGGATTTTGAATCTGCATGGTTRCTAAATWCTATTCTRAAAAAACAGGTTGCCTTAKCAAAATTAAAAAAAATAATTTCTGGTAAAACAGTTTTTGTGATTGGTGCTGGTCCTTCTCTCGCTTCATGTATYCCTACYTTAAAAAAATTCAAAAAAGYACCAAAAATTGTTGCAGATAATGCAACACAAAAGTTAATTGAAAATCGAATCAAACCWGATATYGTTATCACAGATYTGGATGGTGATGAAAAATTTCTTAGAAAAATTGGAAAAACGAARACARTCATTATTACTCATGCTCATGGTGACAACATTGCAAAGCTGYATTTAGCTGAAAACTTTACTAATTRTTTAGGAACAACACAAACAAAATCTTTTGGAAAGATGCATAATTTTGGAGGATTTACTGATGGAGACAGATGCGTTTTTCTTGCAAAACATTTTCGTGCAAAAAATATCGTTCTATTTGGAATGGATTTTGGAAGAACAATTGGAAGATATTCAAAAACAAAAGTTAGGGATAGAAAGATAAAGATCAAAAAACTAAGACGCGGAAAAAAACTACTTGAATGGCTTGCGTCAAAAAATAAATCTGGGTTGTATACTATATCGAAACCCATTAAGGGTTTTAAAAAAATTCGTTACAAGGACGTAGATAATATTGCTATTACCTAGAATGCGTTTTAATACCCAACATGCATGAGAAAAGTATGAAGTTTTCTGATGAACAAATTCATGATATCTTGAAGCTTAAGGATCATTTTTTGAATGAAATAGAGAAATACAAGCAGAAAATTGAGATGTTCGAAAAAAACCTCGGCATTTTAAATTCTGTTTTAAAAGAATCAAGCTTTACAAAAGCTTCAGATCTTAATACTAAACAAACAAAATCTAACTCTACTAAAATTCCTTTAACGAGAGGTAGTAGTGGAGAAATAATTGCTAATGCATATGTTACTCCCACTCAAGTGTCAATTGTACTAAATGATGATATTGGTTTAGATGAAAATATGCCCCCTTTGAAATCATTTTTTATAGATAGAATAATCGCAGATATGAAAAGAAAGGATTCATCTGATGTTCAAAAGGGAAAAATTCAACCAGATTCTGTTATTGACTATGTAATTAACAAAAATGGTTCTCATATTCGTGAAATCATAGTAAAAAACTATCGCCAAAAAGACCGAGTTAATGAAATCATCAATACTGCCGCCTGGTCCTTTTCACGTATGATTGAAAACACCAAGTGATCTTATGGATAAAATTGTCGTATTAGACTTTGGCTCACAATACAGCCATCTAATTTGTAGAAGAATTCGTGATTTTTCTGTATATGCAGAACTTGTTCCGTTTGATATTTCAGTTGACGAATTAACAAAACATAATCCTAAAGGAATTATCTTTTCTGGAGGGCCRTCAAGTGTTTACAACTCTGAYGCTCCGATACCATCAGCTGAGATCTTTAAGAYGAATCTTCCAATTCTTGGAATTTGTTATGGTCATCAATTGATTGTTAATAATTATGGYGGTAAAGTAAAACGTGCAAACAAAGAATATGGATCRKCTCTTCTTTCAATTGATAACAATGAAGACTTGCTTAGTGGAATTGGTGAGTCTGTAAGAGCGTGGATGAGTCAYGGGGATGAAGCAGAARAGATTCCATCTGGGTTTGAAATAATTGGTCATACAGAAAGTGCAAAGGCTGCAGCAATTGCTTCAAAAGATAGGGGAGTCTATGGAATTCAATTTCATCCAGAAGTTATTCACACAGAACTAGGAACAGAGATTCTCAAAAATTTTGTTCTAAAAATTTGTAATGCAAAACAAGATTGGAATATGGAAACATTTATTGAAAAAACTGTTGAAAAACTTTCTAAAATTGAAGGAAATATTTTATGTGGTGTTAGTGGYGGSATAGATTCTACTGTTACRGCATTATTAATTCACAAAGCAGTTGGAGACAGAYTRAAGTGTGTGTTTGTYGATAATGGGCTTTTACGRTTAAATGAAGAGGGTGAAATTGAAGATATGTTCAAAAATAATTTTRAAGTTAATTTTACTCCCATTTATGCTGCTGAAAGATTTTTAGAAAAACTACAAGGWGTTACTGATCCTGAAAAGAAAAGGAAGATTGTTGGTGAGGAATTTATTAGTGTTTTTACAGAATTCGCTGAGAAAAATGGACCATTCAAATGGCTTGCACAAGGAACTTTGTATCCTGATGTAATTGAGAGTGGGGTTTCAAAAGGACCAGCTTCGGTAATTAAATCTCATCACAATGTTGGAGGGCTTCCAGATTGGCTTAAACTTGAAGTTCTGGAACCATTGCGAGACCTTTACAAAGATGAAGTGAGAAAGGCTGCAAAAATTCTTGATGTGCCAAACAATTTGATAATCCGACATCCATTTCCAGGCCCCGGACTTGCTGTTAGGATTATTGGTGAGGTAACACCAAAGAAATTGGAAATTGCCAAAGTTTCAAGCAAAATTGTTGAAGATGAGTTAATTGGAGCTGATCTGTATGATAAGGTTTGGCAAGCTTATGCTGCAGTTGGTGATGATAAAGCAGTTGGAGTTGTAGGTGATGAACGAAAATATGGTAACATTGTGATGGTCAGAATTGTTGATTCTATAGATGCAATGACCGCGGACTGGACTCGGGTTCCACATGGATTACTTGAAAAAATAAGCAATAGGATAACAAATGAGATTGAAGATGTAACGTGGGTAACATATGCAATTTCAAGCAAACCTCCTGCGACAATTGAACCACAGTAATATGTGTTAATTCAATTTTTGGAAAGTATTATTCAGAGTAAACAGGCTCCAAATACTCCAGCTGAATCTCCTAATTTGTTTTGTAATATTGGAGTATCAACTAAATCAGAAAATACTTTTTCRTAAACTGATTTTTTTCCTTCATCATAAAGRAAAGAAATATTTGAAACRCCACCACCTAAAACGATGACATCRGGATCTAAAATATCAATGACRTTTGCTAAAGCKGTTCCAAAATCTTCTAAAAATCCGTTCTTCCATSGTTTTGCTTCGTCATTATCAAGGTTGTAAATAATTTTTTTAAGTGRTTCATCWTTRCCMGTTAGTGCTRACCAACGTTTTTCAAGWGCRGGACCACTGATGTAAGTCTCAACACAGCCACGCTTACCACAAAAACAATTGTTTCCATTCGGATGCAGTATATGATGGCCCCATTCGCCAGCGATATTTGTTCTACCTTTGTGAATCTTATTATTTATCACAATACCGCCACCCACACCTGTTCCCAATATTACTCCAAAAACAACTTCAAARTTTGTAGCTGCTCCCATTTTTGCTTCTGCAATTGTAAAGCAATTKGCGTCATTTTCCATAGAAATTTTTTSCCCAAGAGCTTTTTCCAAATCTTCTTTGAATGGCATYSCAATAAGACATTGAGTATTACTGTTTTTRATACGRCCGGTCTTTTTTGAAATTGYCCCRGGAGTACAAATTCCAATTGAAAAATCATTAGCTTTTGTTTTTAATTCRTTCACTAATCCAACAACTGAATTTATGATTGTGTTGTAATYATTYTGTGGGGTTGGAATGCGTTTTCTTTCAATTACRTTAAGTTTTTCATCAAGTAGAATTCCTTCTGTTTTTGTACCACCTAGATCAATTCCWATTTTGTTCATGRTTTAGCMTAGTGAAGGTTTGTTTTAATTTTTCATAATKYTCTWNTARTYTNNAAAACTRAAAATTAGTACAACGTTTGTAATGATATTATCTTTTTATCCCATTGGTGGTGCACTGGGAGGACCACCACTACTGGGTGATCCTGAAATGGCAATAACATCATCAATTCTAAGAATCATGTTAGTAGTTTCCGTAGCTGATTTTATTATTTGCTCTTTTACTGAAACTGGTTCAACAACATCAAGTGCTAGCATATCACCAATCTTTGTATTTCTTGCATCAATRCCAGTCCACTTTTTTCCTTGACTTTGTTTTGCTCTTAGATTTACCATTGTGTCTATTGGATCCATCCCAGCATTCTCAGCAATAGTTAATGGGATTRYTTCYAATGCTTCTGCATATTTTTTGATGGCAAGTTGTTCTCTTCCKTCAAAGCTGTCAGCCCAATCCTTAAGCACAGTTGCRATATAAGCTTCTGGAGCCCCTCCACCAGCCACTATTGCTGGTTTTTCMATTACATCTTTGACAACCATAAGGGCATCATGCATAGAACGGTCAACCTCATCAAYRACTCTTTGAGAACCACCCCGTATTAGTAGAGAAACTGATCGTGGATTTCTGCATCCTTGAATGAATACCCATTTATCAGATTCAACTTTTTTCTGTTGAACTACATCTGCAGCACCAAGATCTTTTTCTGATAGATCATCAAGATTTGTTGTTATTCTACCTCCAGTTGCTTTAGCAAGTTTTGTCATATCACTTTCTTTTACTCGTCGAACAGCCAATATTCCATTTTTTGCTAGATAATGCTGAGCAATGTCATCAATTCCTTTTTGACAAAGTAAAACGTTGGCACCAACCTCACGAATTTTGTCTACCATTGTCTTTAGCATTCTTTGTTCTTCTTCAAGAAACAGTTGCATTTGAGTTGGATCAGTGATTCTAATCTCAGCGCTCATTTCAGTTTTTTCAACTTCAAGAGCTGTATTGATCAATGCAATCTTTGCCTTTTCAATTTTAGTTGGCATTCCACTGTGAACAACTTCTTTATCCAAAATAATTCCTTTGATAAGCTCAGTATCTTGAATTGAAGCCCCRGCCTTTTTCTCTAYTTTAATATTATCAAGATCAACAGYATATTTYTCTCCTTTTTTTGTTGCAATTTTTAAAATTGCATCAACAACTAGTTTTGATATAGRRCCRCTATCTTCTGAAATTAATTTTGATTGCATGCTTGTTTTACAAAYCTTAAGAAGTGATTCTTTATCATCAGGTTGTATTTTYATAGATATCTCCGAAAGAATTTCAAGAGTTTTTGCAGATGCTTCTCGATATCCTTCAACTATTACAGWGGAATGAACATCTTTTTTGAGAAGCYCTTGTGCTTTATCAAGCAAGGATCCTGCAAAAACAACAGCAGAGGTAGTTCCATCCCCAACCTCATTATCTATTGTTTTTGCTATTTCAACCATCATTTTTGCGGCGGGATGCTGAACATCAATCTCTTTGAGAATAGTAGCTCCATCATTTGTAATAGTAACATCGCCTAAAGGATCAACCAGCATCTTATCTAAACCACGTGGGCCCAAGCTAGATTTGACTAAATCGGCTACAAGTTTTGCAGCTGTGATATTGTTTTCCTGGGCATCCTTACCCTTTTGCTGAAGAGCACTTTCCTTTAGAACCAATACTGGTCCTTGTGGTGTTTGTTGAATTGATGCCATAATTCAGTTTRAATGCTAARAATACCCCTTTTTAAYATTRCTTAATTGATTGGAGGRATRAAAGATCTTTTTTTGATATCAACAATTCCAGAATGAAGAATTCTAATTGATGGAAGTGCYAAAAATGGCAAGAAAAGTGGAATTAGATGTGGTCTTCTAAATTTTGAACCAGCRTCTATTATTGAATCATTTAATGTTGAAAAAGATGAGGATACTTTCTCAAATGAATCTGTTGAAATGATTCCTCCAARTGGTAATGAAAGTGATGATAAAGGTSTACCATCTTTTATARCTACTAATCCACCTTGTGTTTTGATYAGGTGATTTGCAGCTACTGCCATATCTTTTTCATTTGAACCAATCACAATCATRTCATTTTCGTGAAAACACCAAGTAGATGCGAATGCACCAATTTGTGGACCAAAGTTATTCAAAAATCCAATTACATGYTTATTTGTRCCAAAARTTCTATCRAATGCAGCTACTTTCCAGACRTCTTTATCAAAYGAGGGCATAACATTTCCATTCCTTGTYTTAAGGTCTATGATATYGAGTTTTGTAATGATCTCAGTTGAAAGTTTAATTGAATTTRCAGAAACATTTGGTGATTTAGATTTTATRAAAAAATCTTTTTCTAAGAATTTTTTTGAAAGYTTTACTGTTTTTTTAATCCAGCTGGGAATAGATTTTTTCTTGATTTTTTTAACAATACTACCATTTGATGCAACAAGTTTGCCACCAACGAAAACTTTTCTTGGTTTAATTCTAGTCAAATCATCAAAAACTAAAATGTCAGCTAGTTTTCCAGGTGCAATTCCACCAAGGTCCTTTCCCATGTTATAATAGTCAAAACAGTTTTTTGATGCGATGGTGAATGCATCAATTGGATTTACACCATTTTGAATGGCTTCCCGTAYACAATGGTCAATGTGACCATAATTTTCTAAATCAARAGGATCAAGACCATCTGAGCAAAACATCAGTCGGTCAATRTAGGTACCATTTGACAAAACTTTAGTCATGATCTCTTTCAGATCACGTCGAATTGAYCCCTCACGAATCATAATCCACATCCCAAGTCGTARTCTTTCTAGCACCTGATCAAAGTCAATAGGTTCGTGACATGATAGGATGCCTGATGAAATGTAGGCATTTAGCTTTTTTCCTGAGGCGCCTGCAGTATGACCATTGATAATACAATCACYCTCAAGCATCAAAGAAAGAGACTTCATTGTTTTAGAATCACGTCYTGTAACCTTTGTCCATGAAAATACTTCTCCCAAACCTAACACATTATGTAGTTTTATTGCTGATTTTTGTTGAGACAGAGAAAGTGTTTTTCCATGGCTAAACTTTCTATCTACAGGAAGACCCCCAGGAAYMACATGAAAAATTCTTAATGGTAAATCTGTTGTTTGYCTTAGAAATTCTAGAAATCCCCTATAACCACAGACACTTACAATATCGATTGGATCAGAAAAAAATGAGGTAACACCACATAAAAGAGATTTTTTTATCATTTCTGATGGTAAAACGAATTGATCTATGTGTATATGTGCATCAGCAAAACCTGGAGAAACAAATTTTTCTTCCAAATCAATTACTGTAGTTTTTGGACCAGCTGTATGTGTTGCATCAGGACCGACAAAAGCAATTCTATCATTTAGAATAGCAATCTGAGTTTGTGGAATAATTTCTCTTGTGTATACATTAACTAATTTACAATTTTTAAAAATCATATCAGCTTTTTTTTCTCCCATTGCAACTGCATTCAATGATGAAATAGAAGAAGAGAGAGTAGAAGTCACAAATTTCAATTATGTTTTTCGGCCTATTATAGATTCAATRCTTAAATTACCGAAAAATTGGCTTGTTTGTTATGAACTATCCAAAGGAGATCAGACGATACTGTCCAAAGTGCAATACTCACACAGTACAAAAGGTCTCACTTTACAAAGCAGGRAAAAGAAGAGGTTCTGCACTTGGTGARMGACGYCACGCARAAGACAAAAARGGATATGGTGGACAAAAGTTCCCAAAACTAGCAAAGCCTGCAAAGACTACAAAGAAAGCAACCCGTATACTTACCTGTACTRTTTGTAAAAAGAAGTTCAATACATTAGGAATTAGAATTAGAAAATTTGAGTTGGTGGCAGTATGAAAAAAGATCATATTCCTATTCCAATACCAAGTAGTAAATTCCTAAAAATTGAGTGTAAGGAATGTGGTGAACAACAGATTGTTTTCTCTCATGTATCTACAAATGTAACCTGTAATTCATGTGGAAATACTATTGCAAAGCCAATGGGATCTAAAGCAAAATTTTTTGGAAAGCTTTCAGGAAGCGTTGAGTARTTCGTAATCCTGTTTTGTATTTAAATTAAAAGCAACTCGCTTATCATCAAGAATTTGAAATGTTTCCTTGACTTGTGTTAGATTATTGATCTTTTTTGTATTGATAAGTGAGATTCCAGTGAAAAAACACTTTTGATCATTAAATGTTACCATAAACTCAGAWRTTAAATTAAGTGAATCTAAAAATTYCTTTGTTACAATAATRYTTGTCCAAATATTTTCTGGRTTGTATAAAGATACAATATTCTTAATTATTTTGYCATCAAGAAAAGGAAGATCRCCTGATGTYACAAAAACAGGATCAGAAATTGAAKTTAAAACTTGGTTAAGATCAGTGACAAAACYKGTACCAYTSGAGTCAACRATTTYAATATTTGATTTGGTTAACAAAGCTTTGGTTTTTGGRGAATTTGGACTTGTTATAGCCATKACTTTTGAAAAACATTTTGATTCAWYAAGTGCATCAATAACATGAAGTATTACAGGTTTTTTGTATTTTAGAAGAAGTTTTTCTTGTTCTAATTCCATTCTGGTGCCTTTCCCACCAGCCATCACAATTCCAATCATATTGTTACAAAGATCAAAAGTGAAGTTAAACGAGTAAACTCGTTAGATGCTCCTAAAACATCACCWGTTATYCCACCAAAGCTCCTAGTGGATAATCYRACTAGAAACAATGTAACTATAACACCTGCTGCAAACACTATCATTCCTRTACTTCCAGCCACAATAACTAAGGGGATRATTGTTAGTGCAATTGAGGCAGCCAATTTTTTCTTATCTTTCATTAGTTGTACAAAARGTGAATTTGTGCCCAATGCTGCAGATTGRCCGGTACTAGCCATTAATACCATTGAGAATTTAGCCATAATTTCACTTACAAGAATTGCTTGAAACAAAAGATAGCCTTCGAATAATGAAAGTGCAATAATCATACCAATGATATACAAAACAACTGTCACAATTCCAGCTGAACCAGTTGAAAGATCCTTCATTGCTTGGAGTTTTTTCTCTTTTGTTCCCTTTGCCATCAATCCATCAGCAAAGTCAGCAAGACCATCTGTATGGTGAATTCCAGTGATTAGTGCAATTGATGCCATCACTAGTAGTCCGATAACTAATGGTTCTAATCCAATATATGATAAACCATAACCAAAACCACCAACAACAAGTCCGATTACAATTCCAACAATTGGAAAAAGATACATGTGTTTGGCAATTGTTTCAAGATTCGCGTTATTTGTTGGAATAATTGTTAAAAATGAAAATACTGAACTAATTTCCTTAAGCATGAATCCACCATCCAATGTATGATAATATAATAATGATTGGGATTACAACAATTCCACAGAAAATAATTGATGTCATTTTCATTAATATAATTGCGGATTTGATGTGATGTTTTGTAAGTTCAAAGCTTCCTTCTCCAAGTGAATAATGATCAATTTTTTCAAACTTGGTTTGTAGTGCACCTGCAAGAGCTGCCATTGGATATCCTGCGTTAAGTGATTCTGTTTTTGTTCCATCTCTTTTCATTATTTGGTATGAGTTTTTCCAATCAACGCCAACGATCAATGCACTTAGCACCATCACAAATGCTGTTAGTCTTGCAGGAATATAATTTAGAATTTTATCACAATTTGCGCCAAACCATCCCACATTTTTGAAAATTGGATTTTTGTATCCTATCATCGAATCAATTGTGTTTATTATTCTGTATACAAATGCGCCTGGTAAACCAAGCAATGCAAAGTAGAATAATGGGCCTGTTATTCCATCAACTGTATTTTCGCTTACACTTTCAAGAACGCCTGAGAGAATGTGATTTTTATCTAATTCCTTCGTATTTCGCTTTACAATCAAGGCTAGTTTGTCTCGTGCGACATCAAGGTTATCTTGATCAATTGATTCAACCACTGCCAACGCATGTTTTTCCATTCCTCTAATAGCAATGGTTGTCTTTAGAAGAATGCTTCCAACGATTATTGAAATGATAAATTCAATATAATTGACCGAGATGAGATTAATTCCAATATCTAATGCTACAAGTAAAGTTGAAACAAGAGCTGTAATGGCTAACACTAACAAAAAGCCACCAAGTTTTCCTAATTTTTTAGCATTTGGTGTTAGTTGCGCAATTAAACTACCAATCCAAGCAGTTGGATGATGTTTCGACTTTGGATCACCTGCTACAAAATCTAATACAAGTGCAAATACTACTATCATTATTGATTCAATTATCAATTAAACAGCCTCTCAATTGCTTTGATGTTTAGACTTTTCTTTACTAATTTACTTAACTTATCAATCTCTCTATCTATTTTGTCGACGTTTTTCTTATTCCAACTAAGTCCCTTTGCTTTACCACTTAAGGAATCTTCTTCCGGTAGATCTAGTTTTGTCATTGGAATAACTCCAAAAACAGGTTTCTTGGTAATCTGTGTTAGTTTCGAAAAGCCTGGTTTTAAAATATTAAGATCACCTCTGAATTTATTTATTACAAAACCTTTGACAAGTTTTTGATATTTTTTATCTAATAGAGCAAGTGTGCCAACAATGCTTGCAAATGAACCTCCTCTATCAATATCAGTTATTAAAAGAACGGGTGATTTTGTATGCTCTGCTATCTTCATGTTTGCAATATCAAATTTTTGTAGATTAATTTCCGCTGGAGACCCTGCTCCTTCCAAAATAATCAAATCATGATCTTTGGTTAATGTTTTCAAAGAACCTTTTACTAAATTGATTCCTTTGGTATTTACAAATTTATTGTAAAATTCTGTTGCGTGCATTTTACGAAATCGTTTTCCTCTCAAATAAACAAGACTATAGTAGTTCCCACGAGGTTTTAGCAAAATTGGGTTAAGATCATGTGTGATCTTGCACCTTGCCGCTATGGCCTGAATGGCCTGAGCACGTGAAATTTCAAAACCATTTCCTCGATAGACGTAATTTGACATATTTTGGGATTTGAATGGTGCTACATTATATCCTGCATCGGAAAAAATTCTACACAAAGCTACGACAAGTGTAGTCTTACCAGCTCCTGATGAAGTTCCTTGAACCATTAATGACTTCATTTCAGATTCATTAAGGCCTTGACAAGCTTTTGATTTTCTTTTCTTGTTTTAACTGCAATTCTAATGTAGTTGTTGTTTAACCCACGAAATGTAGATGCATCACGGATTAAAATTTTTTTCTTTAATAGTTTTTTTTGTATTGTTTTTGATTTTTGTTTTGTTTTAATTAGAATAAAATTTGCCGCAGCATTATGGCATTCAAATCCATCAATTTTAGCAATTGAGTTTTTCAGATATAGTGATTCTTTTTTAATTATTTTCTTGGTTTTGTCAAGATAAGATGTAGAACAAAGTGCAGCCCCTCCCGCATATTGTGCTAATCCGCTAACATTCCAAGGAATTTTTAGATTATTTAGAGTAAAAATGATTGGTTTACTTGCAATACCATATCCAATTCTAATTCCAGCAAGTCCAAAGGATTTAGTCATCGAACGCAAAATGAAAAGATTTGGAAATTTTTTGACTTGTTGGATTATTGATTCATTTGAGTCAGGTACAAGTTCTATAAACGATTCATCAACAAAAACAATTGTTGATTTTTTCTTTGAGGTTTTTATTATTTTCAATAATTTACTTTTTGAGAGTAATTCTCCTGTGGGGTTATTTGGATTACAAACAAAAACACATCCATTTTTTGGAATTTTTTGTACAAAATCAWSYAGAWSA
>LKGT01002273.1_pt1 | contig 17365 bp, 12 predicted proteins | sample 503861 | NCBI WGS metagenome assembly LKGT01 (sample SAMN04113194, study PRJNA297058) | marine sediment metagenome | biome: marine benthic biome; feature: marine benthic feature; material: marine sediment; isolation source: sediment sample collected at the water-sediment interface from the South......
ACCATTCGTGCTGGTAGTCATCTGATGATTCCGGTGGCTTCCAAACCACTGTCCGCGTACAGCCAAAGCGCCGATGAGCGCCGCACGAAAACGCAGAACAAAAAACGCCCAGGCAACCGCGTCGAACACATCGTCATTGCCGGCGAGAGTTTTTGGTCGATCGGCCGCCGCTACAGCGTGTCCGTTCGCAAGCTGGCGAGCTGGAACGGCATGGCCCCCAGGGACACCTTGTCCATCGGGCAAAAACTGATCGTCTGGACCTCGCAGACCGCAGCGAGCCAGGCTGTCAGCAGCAACGGCACGACCCGCAAACTGCGTTACACGGTGCGCAACGGCGACTCGCTGTACCTGATCGCCAGCCGCTTCCGCATATCGGTCGCCGATCTGCTGCGATGGAATAACATTGATAAGGCTAAGTATCTGCAGCCGGGACAAAAACTGACGATGTATGTCGACGTCACTCGCCAGTCGAGCTGACGCAACGCAGGGCATCGAAAATCGCCCGTCAGGACGGGGGGCTCCACAAGGTACGATTTATATGCGTAGGAGCTCGTCCTGACGGGCGAACAAGAATTGCAGGGGAAAGATTATGGGATTCATGGCCGGAAAGCGCGCTCTGATCGTGGGGCTCGCAAGCAAGCGTTCTATCGCCTGGGGCATTGCCCAGGCCTTCGCCCGTGAAGGCGCTGAGCTCGCCTTTAGCTATCAGAACGACAAGCTGAAACCACGCGTTGAGAAAATGGCCGCCGAACTCGGCTCGACCATGACCTATCCCCTGGATGTCGCGTTCGACGCCGAGATTGACGATCTCTTCAAGGCATTGCGCAAAGACTGGGACGACCTCGATGTGCTCGTCCACTCGGTCGGCTTCGCGCCCCGCGACCAGCTCGCCGGCACCTATATCGAGAGCGTCACGCGTGAGGGTTTTCAGATCGCTCATGACATCTCCAGTTACAGCCTGGCCGCCCTGGCGAAGGCCGCACTACCGATGATGGAAGACCGCAACTCGGCGATACTGACGCTCACGTATCTCGGTGCCGTGCGCGCCGTGCCGAACTACAATGTCATGGGTCTCGCCAAAGCAAGCCTCGAAGCAAATGTGCGTTTCCTCGCCGCCGACCTCGGCCCGAGGGGCATTCGCGTGAATGGAATATCTGCGGGTGCCATAAAAACGCTGGCAGCAGCCGGTATCGCCGGATTCCGAAAAATGCTGGCACACATGCAACAGGTGTCGCCGATTCGGCGCAATGTGACCACAGACGATGTCGGTAACGCCGCCGCGTTTTTGTGCTCCGATCTCGCCGCGGGAATCGCGGGTGAAATTCTTTATGTCGACGGCGGCTACAACACCATCGGCATGCACCTCGACGACGAATAAAACGAGGCAATCGCCCGTCAGGACGGGCTCCAACAAGTGGCAGTTGACGCCTCGTAGAAGCCTTTCCTGACGGCCGATCGAAACTAATCGCTAATCTTTGTCTCTGTGGCATTGACCAATACTGCAACCATCGCATCACCTGTCACGTTGGCAGTGGTACGCAACATATCCAGAATGCGATCTACCCCCAGTATCAACGCAACGCCGCCGCTCGGCACGCCGATAGCTTCGAGGATGATGACCAACATGATCAATCCGGCGCCAGGCACGGGTGCGGCACCGATGGAGGCAAGCAACGCCGTCAGGACGATGGTCAGCTGCGCCGCGAAATCCAACTCCATCCCCAGAGCCTGAGCAATAAAGACCGCTGCGATCGACTGATACATGGCGGTGCCATCAAGGTTGATAGTAGCCCCCAGTGGCAGTACAAAAGAGGCAACTTCCTTTTTCACGCCCAGGTTCTCTCTGGCGCATTCCATCGTAACCGGCAACGTGGCCGCGCTGGAACTGGTTGAAAAAGCCAGTAGCTGCGCCGGTGAAATCCCCCGGAAGAATTGCTTTAAGCTCAGTGGGCTAATGAAGTGAATCAGACCGCCATAGACAATAATGACGTGCAGCACTAACCCGAGACAAACAACCAGCGCATAGAAGCCCAGCGATCTCAGTAATTCAAGCACTGAAGCCAGGCTGTCGCCGGCGATCGAAGTGATCGTGCCGGCAATCAGGGCAAAGACGCCGATCGGGGCAATCAACATGATGACATCAACGAGTTTGATGATGACATCGTTGAGACCCTGAAAAAATCGCAGCACAACTTCCGTACGCTCGTTTCGAACCAGGATCAGACCGATGCCTATAAACAAGGCGAAAAATACAACCTGCAACATGTTGCGATTGCTGCCGGCCGCGCCGATGATGTTCTGTGGCACGATATCCACCAAAGGTTGCAGCGGCCCGCGTTCCTTAACCAGCTGAACATCGCCTGACCGCTGCTCCATTTCTTCCTGATACGTAGCCTGCAGGTTTGCAGCGACGTCGTCCGGAATCGACGCACCCGGTTGCAGGGCGTTGACCAGAATCAGGCCAATACAAATGGCCACGACAGTGGTTATCAAGTAGATCGCAATCGTTTTGCCGCCCATCCGCGATAACTTGGTGAGATCGGCCAGTGACGCCACGCCGGTCACCAGGGACGCCATCACGAGCGGCACTGCGATCAGCTTAAGGAGATTGACGAAAATCGTGCCGAATGGCGCGATCCAGTCCTGAGTGAATTGGCCCCAATGATTGATGGCGGCAACGATGCCAAACAACACACCCAATACCAAACCGATGATGATCTGCCAATGCAGCGCGAGCTTTTTCATGCAGCGTCCCCCGGCAGCGACCGTGTTATGCCTGTATTAATGCTGGCCGCCTGGCTAATGATTGTGTTGATTCTGGACGATCAGACGACCCGAATCAAAATAAATCCTGCCTGGCCAGTGCATCGTCGCTGATGACGACCGCCGCATCTTGCTCGAGTTGCGACACAAACGCGTTGTAGTCCTCGATGCCGGACTGTTGGGCCAACGCTACTTTGGCGGCATCACGTTCGGCAAGCGGTATCGTCTCGGGCCGCCCGGGAATGACTGCACTTACGCTATAAACGGCATACGCGCCCGCCCGCGAGATAGCAGTGCCCGTCGTGGGTTTATCCGGCGTCGGCTTCCTGGCGTTAAACACGGCGATGAGTATCGCCTGGTCGGGGCTTTCCGACTGGCGGGTTACGAGAGCCGACGGGGTAACCGTCGCTTCTACTTCGGTCGCGGCTTCTTCAAAGTTCGCGTCGTCCGCGAGCGCTGCTAGCAACTGGTCGACCTTGCCGCTAACGATGTTGCCTGTTTTTTCGGTTCGCACAGCGCCTTGGATCAGCTCACGTACCTCTTCGATGGTTTGCCGTGTCGCTGGGTAGTAATTGGACACTTTGAAAACGGCTGAACGATTCGCATCCAGTTCGATAATTTCCGAGATCTCGCCGTCATGCAAAACACGGTCGTCGAATATCGCATCGATGGCAGCCTGGTTGCTGCCGAATGGTTCGCCACCGATGCGCGGAAATCTTTCGACGGCCTTCACCTCGAGGCCGACAGCCTCGGCCATCGTGGCAAGCTCTGTCGCGTCGAACAACGCGTTGGACAGATCTCGTTCTACGTCGCGATACAGGGTCTCCACTTCGCTATCACGCAACTCGATTTCGAGCTCGGAGCGGACGTCAGCCAACGGCGCCGGGCCGCGCTCGAGAATCTCGTCAAGGCGGACGACATGGAAACCGAAATCGGTTTTGACCGGGCCCTCGATATCGCCTTCGAACATCGAGAAAATGGCATCGCCAAGTTCACCCGGCATCTGTGACTCCAGGATCAGGCCGAGATCGCCACCCTGTGCCGACGTACCACCGTCTTGCGAATACTGGCGCGCGAGGTCTTCGAATGGCTCGCCGGCGCGGATGCGTGCCGTCAGTGCCTCCGCCTGTTCCTGCGCCGCATCCTCGTCATCGCCGAAGGGGATAAGGATATGCCGCGCGCGGCGCTGCTCATCCTGCAGATAACGATTCTTGGAAACCTCGTAGTAGTTCGCAAGCGCCTCTTCGGAGATTTCAACTTGCTGGTTCAGCACATCGCGCCTGATTTCTATATATTCGATATCGGCCGTTTCCGGCAAGGTGAATTCGCCCGGTCGGGCGTCATAGAATGCGACGATTTCTTCTTCGCTGATGTCTATGGCTTCGGAAATAGCTGCTGAGTCAAACGTGGCAAGCGTCACGCGACGTTGTTCGCCCATCAGATTCAGATAACGGCGGTACTCTCCCGGTGTAACGAACGCCGTTGCTGCAATGGATCGCTGCAACTGACTTTGCTGCATGGCCCGTCGCTGCCTGGCTTCGTATTGCGCCGGAACCAGGCCATTGTCAGCCAACAACTCAAAATATCGTTCTTTGGAAAACGCGCCGTCAACCTGAAAATCCGCCGTGCGCTGGATTGACGTCGTGACCGTTTCATCGCTAATGCGGAATCCTTCGCCAACTACGTGAATATCGACAACCGTGTTACGAACCAGATTGTCGAGCACGCGTTCTCGAAGTGGCCGCCGAAAGCTCTCGGGTAGCTCGCCGAACTGCTCTACATACTGAGCGAGCTGGCGGCGGTAGTCCTGCTCCAGCTGGGCCAATGGGATTTCGACGCCATCCACCTTGGCGGCATAACCTCCGCCGATAAAGGGGGAGCTGACTCCCCAAAATACGAATGACACAGCAATCAGGGCAATCAAGCCGATCGCGAATTTACCCGTAAAATTATCTCGAATATTCTGCAGCATGGTGTTGTTGGGGCCTGAGGCACGCGACTGAAATCTGGCGAAGCATCATAGCCGAGGTGCTTGGCCAGGCCAAGCATACCAGCACTTCGTTGGCGCCCGTCCTGACGGGCGATCTGGCACCACTAYGRCCATACTCAGTGCTCTGTTGGAGCCCGTCCTGACGGGCGATCTGGCACCACTATGACCATACTCAGTGCCCTGTTGGAGCCCTTCCTGAGGGGCGATCTGGTACCACTATGACCATACTCAGTGCCCTGTTGGAGCCCGTCCTGACGGGCGATCTGGTACCACTACGGCCATACTCAGTGCCCTGTTGGAGCCCGCCCTGACGGGCGAAAAAGCCTCATATCCAGATCGCATCCCATAACGGGTAGTCGGCTACCTTCTCAACTATGTTCGCCCTGATCGGATTCGCAATGATGTATCTGGCAACCGAAACCACGTCTTCGTCGCGACGCAACCCCCGGTCGAAGAAACCTTTCTGCCAAATCGGCCCATGCCGACCAGTACCCAGATTAACTCCTCTTGCTGACAATGACTTGACTGTGTTGACAGTGACCGACAGCGGCTTGTTCCCTGTCAGTTGCATTAGCCAATGCAGATGATCCGGCATGACCACGAAAGCAAGTGTGTCTGCGTGACCAAGCATATGCGCCCGCCGAAGCGCGTTGACGACGGCTCTGCCGGCCATAAGGTTTTCAAATACTTTGCGACGATGATATGTCCTGGTCGTGATGTGATAGATCAGGTTTTGACCTGAGAAACGACCGCGGCGCAGACGGTGTGTGCCTTTTGGGGGTTCGTGGAGTGGTCGCTGCATGAATGAGATGATTCATGTCAGTGCGTTTTTTTGGAAACGTCGTTATTGAGACAAACGCACATTTTTGATTTCGCCCGTCAGGACGGGCTCCAACAACATGCGAGTCAATGTAAGTGCGTATTTCCATCGCCCGTCGGGACGGGCTCCAACAACATGCGAGTCAAAGTAAGTGCGTATTTCCATCGCCCGTCAGGACGGGCTCCAACAGGATACGAACGAAAGTCAGCGCGTATTTCCAGCGCCCGTCGGGATGGGTTCCTACAAACTACAAAAACGAGAAAGGGGACCCCAAAGGATCCCCTTTTCGTTTTGTTGGCGGAGTGGACGGGACTCGAACCCGCGACCCCCGGCGTGACAGGCCGGTATTCTAACCAGCTGAACTACCACTCCGTAAGTGGTGGGTGCTGAGGGGATCGAACCCCCGACCCTCGCCTTGTAAGGGCGATGCTCTCCCAGCTGAGCTAAGCACCCAGACGGTCCGCGATCAAKYCGCGAWATCGGTGTTCGATYTGCCGTAWTARMTCGCGCCAAATCAGCCGATTKGTCGCCCCAGAACCGAMGGGCGSGCTAGTTTACGGCATCCTTCAGGCCTTTGCCAGCCTTGAAACCAGGCACATTRCTGGCYTTGATATGGATYGCCTCACCCGTTCTYGGRTTGCGTCCCATWCGTGCTGCACGYGCCTTGACTTTGAAWGTGCCRAAGCCGACCAAYGAGACGTCGCCGCCCCCRGCCAGAGTCTTGGTAACGGTWTCRAGGAACGCGTCCACTGCCTTGGTTGAATCCGCACGYGAYAAACCCGACGAGCCCGCAACTGCCTCAATAAGTTCTCCCTTATTCATGCATTCACCCTTAAAGATTGATATTGGAAATAACAATGCGGACCATCCGCATCTCCGTTCCCGTCCGAGATGACTCTCGAACGAGTTTGCTTACCCGTGACRGTCTCCCTGGAAACCGCCAATGCCTTRCCACGCCAGAGSTRCAGCCTGAYYAAAGCACGCGTAGCTTATACCAACTGGCCCCRAGACCGTCAACAAGTCCAGTGTTTTCGCGGGTTKCGGAGCTAATGGGGTCTGACGAGATCGCYGGATTTCTGCTCWTYCGAAGCGCTGGACGCCTTCGATTTYTTGGYGTCGGATTTCGMTTTCGGAGTGGGCACTTGTASCAATGCCAGCTCCAGMACCTGATCGATCCATTTCACMGGAAGAATATTCAGTTTGTCTTTGATGTTCTTCGSTATTTCTACCAGGTCYTTYTCGTTTTCATGGGGTATCAGGACCGTGCTGATGCCGCCGCGGTGGGCCGCCAGGAGCTTCTCTTTGAGGCCGCCTATTGGCAGTACTTCACCGCGCAGAGTGATCTCTCCGGTCATCGCCACATCGCTCCTGACGGGGATGTCGGTTAATGCAGACACCAGGGCAGTACACATGCCAACTCCCGCACTCGGGCCGTCCTTTGGCGTCGCTCCTTCGGGCACGTGCACGTGCACATCGAACTTCTGATGAAAATCCTCATCTATCCCCAGGACCTCCGCCCGGCTTCTGACGACCGTCATTGCCGCCTGGATGGATTCAGTCATGACATCGCCCAACTGGCCGGTGTGGGTSAGCTTKCCCTTRCCCGGAACSACYGCTGCYTCGATCGTYAACAGCTCRCCGCCGACYTCYGTCCAKGCCAGRCCSGTRACCTGACCGACCTGATCGTTTTCTTCRGCCTTGCCGTAACGGAARCGSCGCACGCCRANGNATWYTTCNGNATRTTCTTSGGCGTGATYTTKACSGTGSWRCCYCKCGGYTTCARRAGCRRCGAYTTSACGACCTTRCGGCARATCTTGGAAATCTCKCGYTCSAGRTTGCGCACACCSGCCTCACGSGTGTAATGCTGAATGATGTCGRTKAYSGYRCYRCGRGWWATYYTSASCTCGKCTTCCTTGAGSCCGTTTKCCTTCATCTGYTTCGSMAYGAGATAKCGSTCGGCRATRTTGAGYTTCTCGTCYTCGGTGTAWCCGGGRAKGCGRATGACCTCCATGCGATCRAGCAACGGYGGCGGWATGTTGAGSGTRTTYGCCGTGCASACGAACATGACRTCCGACAAGTCGAARTCGACYTCSAGRTAATGATCGTTRAAGGTGGAGTTCTGYTCSGGATCSAGCACTTCGAGCAATGCCGAGGACGGRTCGCCWCGAAAATCCATSGCCATTTTRTCAACTTCATCAAGSAGAAAGAGCGGRTTYCTCACWSYYGTYTTAGCAAGGTTYTGRATGATCTTGCCMGGCATCGAGCCGATGTAAGTGCGYCTGTGRCCRCGGATCTCSGCCTCGTCGCGMACRCCGCCYAATGACATSCGWAYRAACTTTCKGTTGGTRGCGCGGGCGATGCTCTGCCCCAGCGASGTCTTGCCGACSCCYGGYGGACCGACCAGACARAGWATCGGRCCTTTCAGRCGTTTYACGCGCTGYTGCACGGCMAGGTAYTCRAGRATGCGTTCCTTAACTTTTTCGAGGCCGTAGTGGTCTTCTTCGAGCACCGTCTCTGCCCGAGTCAGGTCTCTGATGACTTTGCCGCGTTTTTTCCAGGGCGCTTTCAGGAGCCAGTCGACGTAGTTGCGAACCACGGTGGCTTCAGCCGACATCGGTGACATCATTTTCAGTTTGTTCAGTTCTGAGGTGGCTTTTTCTTTCGCCTCCTTCGTCATACCTGCTTTTTCAATCCTCGCTTCCAGGTCGGCGAGTTCATTGGGCGCATCTTCCATCTCGCCCAGTTCCTTCTGAATCGCCTTCATCTGTTCATTCAGGTAATACTCGCGCTGACTTTTCTCCATCTGGTGCTTGACGCGGCCACGGATGCGCTTCTCGACGTGCAGGACGTCGATCTCGCCTTCGATGATGCCCAGGATCTGCTCGAGGCGTACCTTAACGTCCAGGATCTCAAGGATTTTTTGCTTCTCGCTGAGCTTGAGCGCCATGTGCGCGGCGACCGTATCGGCAAGCCGGCCGGCTTCGTCGATGCCGGCAAGAGAGGTCAGAATCTCGGGCGGGACTTTCTTGTTCAGTTTCACATACTGTTCGAACTGGGCAATGATCGAACGCACCAATACGTCCATCTCGCGCCCGTCGTGCTCGCCTTCTTCGGTCAGGACTGTAACTGTGGCCAGGAAATGATCGTCGACTTGCAGCGTATCGACCTGGACTCGCTCGTCTCCTTCGACCAGCACTTTGACCGTGCCATCAGGCAACTTGAGAAGCTGCAGGATAGTCGCGAGCGTACCGACATCATAAAGGTCATCCACCGACGGATCGTCCAGGTCGGCCCGCTGTTGTGCAATCARCAGAATCTTCTTGCCGGCGTTCATGGCCAGATCGAGCGCGACAATCGATTTTTCCCGGCCGACAAAAAGCGGGATCACCATGTGCGGATAAACGACGACGTCTCTGAGCGGCAATACGGGTATGCCTGACGACTCGGTCGGTGCGTCGCTTTCTTCACTCTCGACCTGGTTTTCTGGTTCTTTCTCTGACACCGGATACGCCCTCACTCAAAAGAATCTGCCCAAATCTGCGCTCTCTTGGGTATTGCACTTGATGCCGGGGGAAATGCGTCCAGTTCGCCCTAATTCAAGTGAAACTGTTCGCTCCGTTTCAAGCGAAATCTCTGCAACCTGACCGTGCAACACGCGCCAGAGACCCTTGGCCGTCAGGCCGTCGTTGCTGCTCGACATTCGTGGTCGGCGGTTCCTCCGATTCATAAACCACGTACGGCTTGGTCTCCCCGAGGACCACCGCTTCATCGAGCACCACTTTTTTCGCGTCGGTTCTCGACGGCAGTTCGTACATCGTGTCGAGCAACACGCTTTCCAAAATCGTGCGAAGACCTCTCGCCCCGGTCTTGCGCTTCATCGCTCGTTTCGCCACGGCACGAAGCGCATCGTCGCGGAACTCGAGTTCGATGCCTTCCATGTCGAATAACTTACGATACTGTTTGGTCAGCGCATTCTTGGGCTCCATCAGGATGCTGACGAGCGCATCTTCATCGAGTTCCTCGAGCGTCGCCACGACGGGCAACCTGCCGACGAACTCCGGAATCAGGCCGTAGCGAATCAGGTCTTCCGGCTCCACTTCTTGCAGCAACTCGCCAAGGCTTTGCTCTTCCTCGCCCGTCCTAACCTCGGCGACGAAGCCGATGCCGCTCTTCGACGAGCGACTCAGAATTATTTTCTCGAGGCCAGCGAATGCACCACCACAGATAAAGAGAATGTTGCTGGTATCAACTTGCAGGAACTCCTGCTGCGGGTGTTTTCTGCCGCCTTGAGGCGGCACAGAAGCGATGGTTCCCTCAATAAGCTTGAGTAAGGCCTGTTGAACACCTTCGCCCGATACGTCTCGCGTGATTGACGGGTTGTCCGACTTTCTGGAGATCTTGTCGATCTCGTCGATATAGACAATGCCCGTCTGCGCCTTGTCGACGTCGTAATCACACTTCTGCAGCAACTTCTGAATGATGTTCTCGACGTCTTCGCCAACGTACCCGGCTTCGGTCAGCGTCGTCGCGTCGGCAATCGTGAACGGCACATTCAGAAGGCGCGCCAGGGTCTCGGCAAGCAGCGTTTTGCCGCAACCGGTGGGGCCTATTAATAGAATATTGCTCTTGGCGAGCTCAATATCGTCTTTGCCGCTCTCGCGGGCGCGCTCATCGAGACGCTTATAGTGGTTGTAGACGGCGACCGCGAGGACTTTCTTCGCAGTATCCTGGCCGATGACGTACTCGTCCAGGATACCCTTGATTTCCTGCGGTTTGGGCAGCTTCTCGTGGCCGGCCTCGCCCGCGTCCTCGAGTTCTTCCCGGATGATGTCCTTACAGAGTTCAACGCATTCGTCGCAGATAAAGACTGACGGGCCGGCAATCAGCTTGCGAACTTCGTGCTGGCTCTTGCCGCAAAAAGAACAATACAGCAGTTTGCCGTCCTCGTTCTTGCCGCGGGTGTCATCGCTCATGCGGAGCTTCCTCTGTATTTAAAAATCAATCTGTTACGACTGCATGTCTATATACCACGCGACCTCCAGGCATGCCAAGCACCATGTCTCAACTGGGAGTCTGTGCGGTAGAAAGCATGCCTACTGCGCAGACTCTCCTGGCCCGCAAGAAGCATATAAGCATCTGAAATTAATCAGATTCGCTGTCCCCGAAGCCGCTCATCTCGGAGCGCTTTCTGAGTACCGTGTCGATCAGGCCATAGTCGACCGCCTGGTCACCGCTCATGAAGTTGTCTCTGTCCAGGTCTTTCTCGATTGTCTCCACCGTCTGGCCTGTATGGTGAGCCATGATCTCGTTCAGGCGCCTCTTCAGTTCCAGCACCTCTTTCGCGTGGATACCAATGTCGGTTGCCTGGCCCTGGTAGCCGGCGCTCGGCTGATGAACCATGATCCTCGAATGCGGCAGTGCGAAACGTTTGCCGTTGGCGCCACCACCCAGGAGTAACGCACCCATGCTGGCCGCCTGGCCAACGCAGATCGTCGAGACATCAGAAGTAATAAACTGCATCGTGTCGTAAATCGCCAGCCCCGCGGTTACGGACCCGCCCGGCGAATTGATATAGAGATGAACATCCTTGTCCGGGTTTTCAGATTCCAGATACAGAAGCTGCGCCACGATAAGGTTGGCCATCTGATCCTCAAACGGCCCGACAATGAAGACCACTCGCTCCTTCAGAAGACGCGAGTAAATATCGTAGGCCCGCTCGCCCCTGGCGGTCTGCTCGACGACCATTGGGACAAGATTCAACGCTTTTATGCTCATAAGAATTCCCGTTGTCTTCTGTTCATAGACTTGTGTCTCCGATTAATGTTCAGAGACTGGCGTCTCTAGTTGATTCCCGAATCTTTGTTCATGTATTCCTGGAAACCGGCTTTCCTGGTCTTGACTACGCCGTTCTCGGTCAGCCATTCGACCGCCTGCTCTTCCAGCACTATCGGCTCTATCTGCGCGATGGCCTGTTCATTACGCATGTACATGGCGACCATGTCCTCGGCATTCTCGTAGCTGGCACACATCTCCTCGACGTGTTTGCGGACACGATCGGTATCGACGCTCAGATTATTGTCCTGAATAAGCTGCCGGACCAGCAAGCCGAGCCTTACGCGACGCTCGGCGGCCTCGGCGAAGTTTTCCGCCGGCGGTGCCTTGTCGTGATCCTCGATGCCGAGACGGCGCATGGCCTCGTGTTGCAGAGACTGGATCTCCCGTTCCTTGAGCGAGTTCGGAATCTCGATCGGATTAGCATCCACCAGGCCGTTGAGTGCCTGCTCCTTGATGTCGCCCGATACTCGCTGTTTCGCTTCCCGCTCCATGTTGGCACGCACGTCAGCACGGAGTGTTGCCAGGCCGCCCTCCTTCACATCATACAGCTCGGCCAACGTGTCATCGAGCGGCGGTAACTCCTCTTCTTCAACACGATGCACCTTGATCGTGAAATCGACTTTTTTCGAGGCAAGCTCCTCGTCGTGATAATCCTTCGGAAATTTCACTTTGATTGACTTTTCGTCACCAGCCTTCGACCCGATAAGCGCTTTTTCAAAGTCGGGCAGCATGCGGCCTTCGCCGAGGACGACCGGCACTTCTTTGCCCTGGCCGCCCTTTATCGGCTCACCCTTCAGCGTGCCATTGAAATCGACAATGACACGATCGCCTTCATTGCTTTGACGATCCACCGCTGACCAAACGGCTTTCTGCTTGCGAAGATTGTGGATCATTTCGTCGCAATCCTTATCGGCGATCTCGATTTCCGGTTTAGTCACCGCAATCTTGTCGAGACCTTGCAAAGTGATTTCGGGAAGTACTTCGAAGGTCGCTACGTACGCAAATCCCTTGTCGTTCTCTACGGCCTCCGGTTCGATCTTCGGCCCGCCGGCAGGATTCAGATTCTCCTGGATCACCGCATCGCTATAACTCTTTTGCATGAGATCGGAGAGAACTTCCTGCCGGATCTGTCCGCCATAACGCTGTCGAACGACCTTCGCCGGAATCTTGCCCGGGCGAAAGCCTTTAATTTTTGCAGTCCGCCCGACTGACTTCAGTCGCGACTCGATCTCTTTTTCAATGCGTTCGGCCGGCAGCTCGACGCGCATGCGCCGCTCCAATGTGCCCGTCGATTCCACAGTGACCAACATGTTTCTTGCCCTTCAGTTACGTCCGACCTTGCCTCCGAGCCTGATCGAGTATGCCCGATAAATTCTTTATTTTCAAAGAGTTAGTTTTCCGGAGAAGTATGGTGCGAAAGGAGAGACTCGAACTCTCACGGGTTGCCCCACAGGATCCTAAATCCAGCGCGTCTACCAATTCCGCCACTTTCGCAATGTTTCGGCCAACGGCACCGGCGCACCTTGTCCAGCCCGTCATTATAACGCGAATGGGGACAGACCACGTTTGATTTTAAATAATCGCCCGTCAGGACGGGCTCCAACAGAACATGGTTCAACGTCAGTGCGTGTTTCCATCGCCCGTCAGGATGGGCTCCAACAGAACATGGTTCAACGTCAGTGCGTGTTTCCATCGCCCGTCAGGACGGGCTCCAACAGAACATGATTCAACGTCAGTGCGTGTTTCCATCGCCCGTCAGGACGGGCTCCAACAGAACATGGTTCAACGTCAGTGCGCGTTTCCATCGCCCGTCAGGACGGGCTCCAACAGAACATGGTTCAACGTCAGTGCGTGTTTCCATCGCCCGTCAGGACGGGCTCCAACAGAACATGATTCAACGTCAGTGCGTATTGCCATCGCCCGTCGGGACGGGCTCCAAAAAAAGGCGGATTCTATTGTTTCACCGCGTTCATTTGCTTGGGGCCGCTGCAGAAGACAGTGCGGTTTCTGCCCGCATCTTTAGCGGAATACACGGCATCATCGGCAAGGCGAAGCAGTTTCTCATAGGTCTCCGTTCCATTGGATCTCGAGGCAACGCCGATACTTAAAGAAATCATACCGAGCGGTTGTTGTGCTGCATTCGGGAACGCATGCTCTGTGACTGCCTTTCTGATTCTTTCGGCGAGCATGCATGCGTCTTCCTCAGCCGTTTCGAGAGCGATAACGATGAATTCCTCGCCACCCCATCGGGCCAGAGTATCCGACTCTCTGACAGTCTTCGTCATTAGCCCGGACAGGATCTGCAAGACCTCATCGCCGGCCTGGTGCCCATGCGCGTCGTTGAAGAATTTGAAATGATCCAAATCTATGAATAACACCGAGAGTTCACGTTCGAATCTCGTTGCCCGATCAAATTCTTCCTCCAGTCGTTCCTGCGCATAGCGGTAATTGAAAAGACCGGTAAGCCCGTCCCGAATCGCCAGCTCCCTGAATTCCTTGTTCAGGCTCTCAAGATCCTGGTTCTTCCGGGCCAAAGTATTGACCAGATCCTGCTGCCGGCGAATACCGGACAGGTTGGCAATGGCACGATCTGCCGCATCTGTGACAACGTCCAGATCGTCGAATGGCTTGAGGATATAGTCGAAAGCACCCAACTTGAGGGCGTCAATGGAATTATTGATCGATGCATGGCTGGTCATAATGACGAACTGGGTATTTTCATTGATCTCTTTGATGGCGCCCAACAGCTCGATGCCGTTCATTTTGGGCATACGAAAGTCGCTGAACACGATTTCATGCCAGGTACGCTTGAACTTTTCCAGCGCGTCCTCGCCATCTTCAGCCAGGGTGACTAGGTGGCCCTCGCCCTCGAGAATTTCGCCAACCAATTCGCGAATCGCGATCTCATCGTCTACAATCAGAATATTCATGATGCTTTTTCCAAAGCGACAGTGCGCTTAGTTTCAAGCGGCAGTTTGATCACGAATTTCGCGCCTCCACTCTCGGCCCGCTCAACCGAAATATCGCCCCCGTGATCCTGAATGATGCCATATGTTACCGACAGACCGAGGCCGGTGCCCTCGCCCGCCGGTTTTGTCGTAAAGAAAGGTTCAAATATCTTCGCCGCAACGTCTTCATCGATGCCCGGCCCGGTATCGAGAACCGTTATCATGACAGACTCACCATTAACGAAGGTTACGATATCAACCTTGCCGCCGCCATCGCCCATGGCCTGCTGCGCGTTGATCATCAGGTTCATTAGCACCTGCTGTAACTGATTGGCGTTACCCGAAATAGCGGGAATATTCTCGCCCAGCTCGAAACTGATGTGAACCTTTGCCAGGGACAGCTGGTGATCGACGATGGCTGCGGATTTACTGACGACATCGTTAACAAAGATCTGACTGTGTTCACCTTTTTCCACTCGCGAGAACTGCATCAGGTTGCCGATGATCTCGTTGCAGCGCCGGGTTTCATTCTCGATCGTGTCCAGGTATCCCTTGAGCGCATCCGGATCCGTCAGTTTGCGTTTGGACAGCTGTGCATAGCCGAGTACGGCCGACAAAGGGTTCTTGACCTCGTGAGCCAGGCCTGCGCTCAGCGTGCCGACCGCGGCCATTTTCTCGGATTGAATGAGGGCGTGCTGTGCCTTCTTCAACGAGGCCTCGCGCTCCTTGAGTTCGGCGGCCATGTCGTTGAACGAGGTGGACAGCTCACCGATTTCATCGCTGGATTTGATTGCCACGTTGACATCGAAATCACCCTTGGCAATTTTGCGAACGGCATTTGACAGGCGCTCCAGCGGCCGCGTGATCCGCCGGGATGCGATGTCACCACAGATGGCTGCCACGAGGATAATCACCAGGCCCACGAAGACCAGATCGTCAAGGAGCTGACTCGCAGTCATATAGGCGGCAGTCGCGGATATTCGAGTAACGATGGTCAGATCCCCGATCGACGATTTTGCGACGGCCGCTATGTAATCGTGACCGTCGGCTGAATATTCAAACCCCCCGCTCGTACCGACACCCTCGAAACTCTCCAGTGCCAGGCGGGCCCAGGCCACGGCATTGTCAGTGTCGCCGATCGCCACGACCGGCCGCCAATCGGGATCGACCAACACCGAGTCAAACGGCCTGCCGCGGCTCAATACCTTTGAGATATCTGCAGGAGAGATGATCGCAACAACGGGCGACTCTTTTTCCTCGCCCGGCAGCCGGCGACCGAGCGTCAGGGTCACCGCTCCCGTGCCGCTGTCGTTATGGATACCGCGCACCCGGACTGTGCCTTCTTCGCGTGGGGTCGTAAGCGACGGCAGCTTGTGCAACTCATCCGGCTCGATGCCCGCATCGCGAAGGCCGACACTGTTGTACAGCGACAGCGGCTCTCCACCGGCGCCCGTCGTTACGAGGGCGAGCAGGCCCGGGTAGGCGACAAAAATCGGTTTCACGAGCCGTTCCCTGGCGGCCGGCTGCATATACTCTGCCAACAGCACTTCGGCAAGAACCCCGGCTGCACTCAGGTGGCTCGCCAGAATCGTCTCAATTTCGGCCCGCATGTTGAGCGTCTTGACGACACTGGAGTCCCGTACGTAAGCAGTCTTGTCCTGATGAAACAGGTTTGCCATCGTCGCCGTAATAACACCGACGACCAGCATGAGTATCACCAGTACGGCGACCAGTACTTTTAATCGAATGGGGAATGAATATTTATTCATGGTCTTATCACTTCGCGTTTACTAACAGTGGGGCATAGCTAATATTTCCAACATCATCGACAGCCGTTACGGTGATGACGTTGGCGCCTGGTTTTAATTCGACGGGGTGATCGATGCGGCCGCCCTGATGCTCGACGGGTATCTCATCGACGAATAAATTCGCGTCTGCGTCGGTGCGTCCACGCAGTCGCCAGGGACCGGCCTGGATGGTGTCGGGGGGCGGATCCAGTTCAAGCATCGGCGGAACGAGGTCCTGCGTCACGTAGAATCGACGCACCGGACTCCGGTCACTTTGTGACCAGCCGACGCGACTGCGCACATACCAGTAATAACTACCCGCACCGAGCGCACCGTGCGTAAAGGTCGTACCGATTACATCGTCATCGACAACGCGATCGGAAAATTCCCGATCCCGGGCGATGAGGATGTGATATCGGTCGGCACCGGCGATTGCGTTCCACGTAAATTGAATCTGCGCCGGCACATTACGGTAGGTCACAGCCATGTCGTTCGCCGGACCGGTGATTTTCGGAGCCCGTGAGAGCTCGGTCACCCAAAGTTCCGATCCGGACGAGCCGATCGTGACGGATTGCTGCTCGCCGATCGTCTTTTGCACGCCATCGCGACCGACGACCTTCGCCGTTCCTTCGTGGACATTGACCGTCGTCGATTTATCGTCATTGACGGTTATCAGGAATGCGACATCCTCGCCGGCCTTGTCGGGCCGCAGCGTGACATCGCTGTTGGGCAGATCGACGCCGAAGCGGAAGGACGATGCGCCACTACTGGAAAGTTTGCCGGACAATTCGCCGTTGACCATGATCAGCGCTGAGCTCCGGCCCGGCAGGGCGGATTCGCTTTCCCGCTCATCGAAGACAATCAGGGAGTTTTCGCCGATCGTTAATCGGCTATTCTTATTGACCTCCATAATTGCGGTGGAGCGGGCGAAAGTCTGCACGGCGTCATCACGCACAACCTTGTCGCCGACGCTGGCAGCGTTCCACGTCAGGGTATTGGCGCCGCGATGCTGCACGCGCCGTTGAATTCTGAGAATCCTGCCGACATACAATTGTTCAACCACGCCATTTTCGGTATTGATGTTGAGCTCTAGGTCATCGCCCCACGAGAAGTCGGGAAGTACACTCGCATCGGGGTCGACCATCAGCGACGTTCCCTGCGGAAAGTACACCCTGATCAATACCGTCAGAAACGCGAAAAATATGAGCACAGTCCCGGCCAC
>LKGT01002275.1_pt1 | contig 17350 bp, 12 predicted proteins | sample 503861 | NCBI WGS metagenome assembly LKGT01 (sample SAMN04113194, study PRJNA297058) | marine sediment metagenome | biome: marine benthic biome; feature: marine benthic feature; material: marine sediment; isolation source: sediment sample collected at the water-sediment interface from the South......
CGCCGGAACATCTCGTACTCTTCGGGCCGCCGCGGGTCGTTCTCGACGGTGCGCACGTGGCTCCCGTCGGGATTCTTGAATTCGAATCCGCTCACCATCAAACGCAAAATCCGATCGATGTTGTCGCCTCTGGGGAAGACAAAAAATTGAAGATCATTTTCGTCAAAAGGTTCCAAAATCTGTTTAGAGTATTCATTGCCGGAAATCGGGATAATCAGAAATGTCGGATTTTCCGAAGCGCTGACACCGAGGTCGAAGCTGAATAAATTCGTCCCCGGCGATTCCGCTAGCGTCCCACCCGCGCCAATCGAGGTGGTCCAATCGAACGTCGCGGCGATGCTCGACGTCGCGGTGAAATGAACGGGATGACCTCGCGATATCCGGGCGATGTTGAGTAACAGCAATTTTTGAGCGAGCGTCGAAGTGATTTCATCATACTCCAACACCTGCCGTTCCAGGACGGGCGGACCGACACAACCAATCGTGAATGCCGAAAATGCAACCGCGAAAAGTTGTTTCAAACGCATCGAGTAACTCTCAAACACGTGTAGGGCGCAAACACTTGATCTGTCATGTTATGCGGCAAGATCGTACACGTGATGTAGCCCGCCGAGTACGGATCTCGCGATGACTTGGACGCCCTCCTGGGCCTGGTCGTGCAATGGAGGCGCCTGGGCGCACGGCGCCCGTTGCCCGACCGACCGGTGGGGACGCCAACGGTTGAAGTACGCCACGTACTCGACCAGCACGCGACGCAGATGCCGCTCGTTCAGGATCAATAGGTGATCCAGACACTCGTTTCGGACCGATCTAACCCATCGCTCCGCGATGGCGTTGGCCTGGGGCGATCTGAAYGGGGTGCGGATCGATGTGATGCCCARGTTGCRGATCCGGCGATGGAAGGCCGTTCCGWARCGRCCGTCKCGGTCATGGAYGAGAAAGCGCGGTGGCTCACGATCCCAACCGCRAGCCTCGACGATTTGCTGTCCCGTCCAYTCGCTTGTCGGGTGGCACGTGGTTCGGACGTGCACGACCTCCCGACTGACGTGATGAATSATGAAAAAGACATAGATTGTCCGGAAGAAGACCGTCTGAACGCAGAAGAAGTCGCARGCCCAGRTTTCACGGGCATGCGAGGCGAGAAAATTGCGCCAGCCCGGCGATGGCTTTCCTCGATGGATGCCTCGCATGTACTTCGCGACGGTCCTGGCGGAGACCGTGATGCCCAATCTTGYCAGCTCCGCCTGGATACGTTTTTGTCCCCACAGGAAGTTCTCGGTCGCCATGCGACGAATKAGAAGCTTCACGTCCGGCGGRATGGTTTTTCGTCCCGATCGTTCTCTGYGTCGAGAACGCCAGCGCCAATAGGCTTTCCACCCCTTTCGGTGCCATCCCAGAACCGTTCCCGGTGTCACGATCACAAGCGATTTTCGCCAGTGCGGGCGCCACCGGGATGCCAGGATCCAGAACCGACGATCCTTGTCCTGCAATCGTGGCCGCGGATGCCTTCGTTGCAGAACCAGAATTTGCTGACGGAGGCATAGATTTTCAGCCATCAGCGACGCTTTCGGCTTGAAGAATGCCGCAACGGCCCGCACCACCCAGCCCATCAACCAAACCTCCCGCATCCGGTAATTCTATCGGAAGCATTTCACGACGGTTGGCCTATGGAAAGTGATGCGGATCGAGTTTTTGCGCCCTACAGCTATGGAACGGTGTGCCCGGGGTAACGTTGCACCGTCGGAAACTAGGTTTTGAGGAAGGACAGCCGAAGATAGACTTTTTGTGCCCTACAGCAGGTCACAGGCCATCAGTGGGCGCTTGATCGCCGATAGCGCCAAGACAGGCTGAGCCCCAAAATACTGTACACCACCCCCAAGAGGACAAGGGCAGGTGCTGCACCGATTAGCAGGACAGCGGCGGCGAAGGGCGCCAGGTGCCAGCGCGGCAACAATCCACGCAGATAGGAATTCACGAGATCCAGAAACGGCAACCGAGACACCATCAATATCGCGGTAACGAAACCGGCTGCGACGATCGACGGTGCTGCGAGCGTCGCCGTCTCAAGGCCAGCAAAACCGTGCCGATCGACGACAAGCAGCGCGCAGGCCGCAAGGATCATGGCCGCAGCCGGCGACGGCATGCCAGCAAAGACACGCGGGCCTTTGGGCGGGAATGACGGTGGTGCGGCTTTGGGTAGAATGGCCGCTGTCGTGAATCGCGAGAGCCGGAATATGACTGCCAGGAGGTAGATTGTCGCCACCAGTAGTGCCGCGATCAGCAGGGCCGAGCCAGGCCAGGCCGACCCCGCCACGACAACCAACATGACCGCAGGCGCGATCCCGAAGCTCACCACGTCGCAGAGGCTGTCGAGCATGGCACCCGATGGTCCGACGACACCGAGTCGCCGTGCCACCACACCGTCGATGCCATCGAAGGCATAAGCGACAAATATCAGGGTGGCGGCGGGCACCAGCCCCGGTGACCATTCCCCCGGAACAGCCGGATAGATCACCAGGAAGAGGATGGCGGCGAGCCCCGAGACGGCGTTAGCGAAGGTGAGCGAGTTCGTTAGCACGACTGCCCAACCGGCCTTTGGGGACTCCATGCCATGCCGATCCTGTCCGTCCATCGCGCTCATTCTCCCATCCGAGCCAGCCGGAGCAGCATCCATCACGCTGCGGTCCGCTGCGGATTGGCGGCAAGCTCCTGGCCGAATTCGTAGAGTCGCGCCCAGTTGGCGATAACGTGCGGCAGGAAAGGCTGTGGCTTGAATCTGTGTGCGATGGTGTACAGCGGCAGCCGCTCGATCGCGATTCGCTGCAGTGCGAGCAAGAAGCCCCGGACCCAGAGTGTGGGATCGATGGTCTGGTCGCAATTGGCGGCGAGTTCGCGCCGCTGCAGTGTCATCCAGCTCGCCACTTGGTCGAAGTCAGCCTCCTCTGGCAACACGAAGCATAGAAGCTCCGCCAGATCGTGCTGCGGAATGCCGATACGGGCGAGCTCCCAGTCGAACGCGCAGACCACCGGGCGCTCGCCCACCCGGCGGAAGGCGAGATTGCGCGGGTTGAAATCGTTGTGGATGAGGGTGCAAGGCATGGCGGCAAGCTCACCCCACCAATACTCGATGCCTTCCACGATGTGGCCCAAAATAGGCCGGAGAGAGTGACCGGCCCAGTCGGCGAAAGACTCGTCGGCAAAGTTAATCAGCGCATGCCAGAGCGGTCGCATTGCACGCGCCTCGTGCGGCCCTATTTCTGGTGCAATCCACGGCTCCGACCGCAGCTCGCGCTCGCGGCCATACCAGACTGAATGCATGGCTGCGGCACCCCGGATGGCCTCCTCGATATGCACCGTCGTCCAATGCTCCGCCGTCGCGGAACTATCCAGAAGCTCGACATTGGAGAGGTATTCGATCGCCAACGACCAGACGTGCTCGCCGTCATTGCACACGATGTCGTAACAACGTGGCAGATGCCGGGTGAACCGGCGGTCTGGCGTCCGATAGATCGCGGGCTCGCGCAAATGCGATCGTTCGAATCCGAACACTCGCGCGAAGCGGCCGAACTGCCGCCCCAACTCGGGGTCGCACAAGGAAGCGACCTCGGTCAGCAGACCCTGCGTGACGGCGTCTTCGGCCTTACTCTTAACGAGGATATCAAGCTCGCCGTCGCTACTGGCATCCGCGGTGGTATAGGCAATGCGAAATCGACGGATACCGATGTCAGCACCCAAGCGCACCGACGCGATCTCATTCATTAGGCCGCTGCTCGAATCAAACGGGACCGGTTCCCAGCCTTCGATGCGCAGGCTAGGATCACCGTGCTGGCAGCGCAAATATGCTTCGATACCGACACGATGACGATCGTCCGTCTTTCGCCGTGTCAATGGCTTGCGGCAAGGCAAACGTGGTAGCACGCCCGTCGACACGAAATGGCCGACGCAGCGATCGAAATAGTCGGCGTCCAGAAGAGGTTCCCTGATGCCAAGCTCGGCCAGCCTGGCCTCCGTTGCGGTACAGCTCACGCGCAACTGGCCGGCGATGCAAATCTCGAACGGCCGGAGGCCCTGTCGTGTTCCGGGCAAGCCCTTGAAGAAACGCCGGAATGGAAATAGCCGCCCCGCATGATCCCCGCGGTGGCCGAACATGCGATGGATCCAGTCCTCGGCCGGCTCGAGACGCACATGATAACCGAGAAGGTTCAACCACAACACGATCTCGCGCCAATGTCGTGGTTGCCGAGCTCGGAGATGGTAGACCTCGAAACTGCCCTGATTGGCCCCGCCGAGAGCAACGAGCGCGCGCGCTGCATAGTCGACCGGCACGCACTCGAAGAACCAGTCGAAGTCTGGAGCTGTGCCCTGTTTGACACAGCTCTCGAAGAGTGCGGGGATCAGATCGTTCGGTGCGGCTGTGCCGGTAGCGGAATCACCGGAAAGAATGGCGGTCCGAACGACCGTAACCGGCAGGCCGCGCGCCGCCGCTGCACGTAGGAGTTCTTCAGAGACGCATTTACTTTGTGAGTAGCCGAGTGGCATAGCGTGCATCCAGGGGAGCATGTTGGTACGCTCGGTGATGACCGCCGGCTCGTCCGGCGTATAGCAAACGGAGATCGTCGAAATGTAGGTGAAGGCCTTCGCACGGCGGTGAAAGGCAAAACGTAACGCCTCTAGTGTGCCGCCTACATTGGTGTGGCGAAGCTTTCGATAACTGCGCGCCCAGTTCACTTCGGCTGCGCAGTGATAGACAGCCTCGACCTGCAAAGCGATCTCATCGTAGCGCTCGGCCGATAGACCGAATCGCCGCTCTGTCACGTCGCCGCGTGCCACATGCAGGCGATTCTTGAAGGAGGCGCGGGAAAGGTGGACTGCCGCCAGACAGTCGTCCAGCCGCGATTCGGCGTCGACCTCGTTGTCGGCGCGCACGAGGCAGAAAAGCACAAGCTCGTCGATCGCCAGAAGCTGGCGCAAGAGCTGGCGGCCGACAAAGCCGGTGGCACCCGTGACGAAGATCACCCGCGGCTTCCGGACCGGCGGCAGTGACACCTCCAGCTCAGCGGGGAGGACGCAGTCCTTTAGCATCTCAGCTTGCCAAGGCAATCGGTTCGGTATTGGCGCCGCTTCGAAAGTGCTCGTGCCATCCGACATAGAGGTTCCTCACGCTGGTTCTGTTCCGATGAAGATTTTTGATGCTCCAGAAAGTCGTATCGATCGGCGGCATGACGAAGAGATCGACAAGGCCAGGTTTGGCATTCAGGCCCCTGCCAGGGTTGATCTCGGGCGGAATGTGGATGTAGAGCGGGATGATTGGAACACCGAGCGCAGTGGCGAGATGGAAGGCACCTTTATTGAAATGTCCGATCTCGCCGGATGTTATGCGCTCGCCCTCGGGGCTGAGAAAAACCGACTCGCCCGTATGCCTGAGGATTCGCTCGGCCTTCCTGAATATTCTCCGGCGCTTCTCTGGATAATCCTGAGGCACCGTCCAGATGACGCCAGTCATGTAACCGATCATGCCCAAGGGTAGTATTTGGCGTAGATAGCCGCTCAAGAAGAAGCGGGCGTTCGGTAACTTAAGTGCTGTCAGCACAAAGAGGTCGATTGTGGAGCTGTGGTTAGAGATGTAGATGACTTGGCCCCGCGGGAACGTCTCTTCCTGGTGAACGCGCAGTTTGATGCCGAATACACGAAGGATCAGCCGGCTGATGCCCGCGAGGATCTTCTCGCGGTACAATCGGCGCGCCTGGAAGCCTGTGACAATTGCGGCTACGAGCATTACTAGGGTGCCAACAACCAGGATCGACAGCGCGAGAGTCGCGCACAAGGAGATACGAAGCTTGTCCTTCATGCGTCGTCCCCTCCGCGCGCTCCGGACGGCGATGGCCGACAGACCACCGTCTGCATGGCGAGGTTGAGGCGGCGCTCAAAGAGAAGGAAGGGTGAGAGCAGGATTTGGCCCAAGAAATAGGGAAGAATTGCTCGGTCCAGATTAAGTCCTTTGCCCTTGAGCAATTTAAACGCGGCGCCGGCAAAGAGATAGAAGTAGGGGGGGAAAGCACCGTATGGCCGGTGATCGATAACCTCGAGGCCGGCTTGCGCCAACATGTCGAGTAGGCTCGCGCGACTCAGCAGCACGGTATGTTGCGGCGCTTGCAAGCCCGGCCATCGCTCGCGGTAGAGTCGCCAAGTTAGGCAGTCGAGCCGCGGCACCTCGATAACCAGCCGACCCTCCGGGGCCAACAAATCTCGGGCGAACTGCAGCGAGCGTGGCGGGTCGTAATCGTGCTCAAGGAAATGCCACATCGTGATGAGATCAAAACGGCGGTCGCCGAACGCCTGTTCGTAGAACAAGCCGCAGCGGAACTCGACTCCTTCGAGCCAGGGGCTGCCGGAAAGATCTTTGAAGTCAACGCCAGTGACAGCGGCGCCATACGTGCTGCGAAGTTTAGCGAGAAAGCTGCCGGCGCCGCAGCCGACGTCCAGAACTTTTGTCTCGGGTTCGAGCGCAATATTTTCGCCGACGGTGGCGATCTTGGCACGATCGAGCTTATCCATGGCGCGCCGATAGAGCGGTGTGAGCCAACCCCAGTTGGTCTTCCGCCGATGCGCGATGTACTCTTCGTCGTAGTAGGCGCCGATATGCTCGAGCTTCAGACGCGGGCTCTGGTAGGCGAGACCGCACCGTCGGCAGGTAACGAAGGTGAAGCGACCGGGCTTGCCAGTCAGATCGTCCTCGGCGGTGACCAGAGGAACCGTGTCGGTACCGCCGCAAAGATAGCAGCTCACGGGCTCGAACATGTCCGGCCGTGGCGGCGGCAGGATTGGACGACACGGGATTTTGGTCCTGGTCGCCGGTTGGGACGAAGCAAACTGGGCGGTCGCGGCCCGGTTCATGGTCGGCGCATCCTGCGAAGCGTGTGGTCGTCGAGCCATTCGTGTGCACTCAGCAGCGTGTAAGCGAGGAAGGAGGCGCCCAGAGTGCGAAGCAATCCTGGTGTCGGCACGCTCAGGACCAGCACAACCGGGTACTTCAGGAGGACGAGCTGCACTCTTAGCGAGCGGTTCGCCATCAAGCGACGGGAGCCCCGATAGACCAGGAGCAGGAAGGCCATAAGACCGACATAGAGCGCCAGCCAAGCGATGCCGCCGACAAGCGCAACAAGACATGCCGAGAGCAATATCGCCACCCCGAGCGTGAGCCAAAGGGGCTCCGATCTTGCCAGGTTCGGGAGCACGCGACTTGGGTGATGAAAGCGGTCGTAAGGCAGATCCTCGAGATCGTCCCAAAGTCGGAGATGAGAGACAAGAAGTGCGATGAGTGCGGCTCGTCCCACGAGCTCGACTGCGTCCTGCGTTGGCGCGGCGATCAGGCTGAGGCCCGTCACTAGAACGACAAGCAGACCCACTCGCGCGCTAAGCAGGCGCTCACGGGTGTAAGCCGTCGCGTCACCCATCACAGAGCTCCACGATGCCGCGATCGCCATTCACCCTCAGCCGGTCGCCCACCCGTATCCGCCGGATCGCTTCCGGCACGCCCACGACTGCGGGGATACCGTATTCCCGCGCGATGATGGCGCCGTGCGAGAGCATGCCGCCGCGCTCGATGACGAGCCCCTTGATCAGGAAGAATACGATCGCCCAACCTGGGTCGGTCTGCCTAGTGACGAGGATATCGCCGGCTCGCACCCGGTCGGCCTCGGTGACGTCGAGCACGACCGCTGCCTCCCCTTCGGCGATACCGCCGCACGCACCCGTGCCGTGCAGAACGACCGCCGCCGACGCCGACGCGTTACCGTCGGGCGTGTTGGTCCCGGGTTGCCAGTGCTCGCCCCAAGGCAGGACGAAGCTGTCGGGTGGGATCGCGACCCCGATCGCGGCTTGCTCCTCGCGCCTGAGCGCCACCAGCCTTGACATCATGTCGGGTAGCATCGCACCGCCGGCGAGCAGCGACTGTATCTCGCCGACCGTGATGAAAAAGACATCCTCGCGGCTCTCCAATTGTCCCTGTCGGACCAGGGTCTCGCCGATCCGCAGCATGACGTGGCGCAGGCGGGTATAAAGCAGCGCTTGCTTCATGCGCACCCGCTCGCGCAGCCTGATCGACTCCTGGGTGGCGCGCAGCAGGAACCGGAATCTGCTTGCCCGCGAGAATGGCGAGAGGCGCCATATGGACCCTGGGGTAAGCCGAGCGGCGCAACTATCTGTCGCACGCACTCGGTCAAGGGCCTGTACCTCACGGATCTCTTCGGGCCCTCGACCCATCTCGCGCACATATCTCTGCAGCACGCGGATCACCGGGATCGGGTCTTCCTGAGGCGTTGCGCAGGTCAGCATCAGCTCGCGAGAGTAGCGATAGCTCCATTCGTCGAAATAGCGATCGAGCCGCTCGCGAAAAATTCGCCAACTCGGTTTGTCGAGCTGGGCCAAGAGTGTTTCGGGCTCCTCTCCAAGAAAGAGACCCAAAAGCACCGGATCTTCGCGAACGACACGCGATAACCGCCATAGCTCAGCGACCGGCCGGGTACTGGCTATACCCGGCAGTCCCTTGAGCAAGTCATTGTGGAGGCTCGCGTCCTTGCTGCCGAACCACCTAGAAAGGATGAGTTTCAAGAGTCCGTAGCAGACCATCGCCGCGACGTCGGCGAGGGCGGCGTCGTTCCATCGGTTGAGTCGGATTTCGAGAAAGCCGCGAAGGTCCCGAAGAAGCTCCCGAGGGCTGCGCTCTGCGAGAGTCGACGGATGAGTAGCGGCGGCGTAATGATCGGCGGTATGCTCGAACCGTCGCACGCGCCGCTCTATCAAGAGATATTGCCAGCTCGTCTTGAGTACGATGCGTACCAGCTCGACCGCGCGGCGCAGCGGTCCGACGACGCGAAGATCGACATTTGGCAGCTCGCTAGCACCGATGAACTCGTTGAAACAGCGCGTGAGCCAGGAACCAAACGGAGCGAGGTAGATCAGTGTGTGGATGTTGGTGAGATTGTAGTAGAGCCGGCCGGCCTGGACCCCGACGATGTTGTCCAGCACCTCAGCCATGGCTGCGACGCGGTGGCGCGAGATGCCGAAGGAAAGGGCGAGATTGCGGAAATAGGCAGTATAGCCTTGCGCGACGAAGGAGTAGACGAACGGGGAAACCGGGTCGGGAAAGTTCTCGGCAATATTGGCGTTCGACCAGACGACACCGGTCGCGCTGTGGTCGATTGAGGTGATGGGGCGGGCCTGTAGCAGAACGATCCGTTCCTCTGCATCAATGCTCCACTCCACATCCTGCGGTCCGCCAAAGAAGCGCTCAAGGTCGAGCGCAATGCGTGCGAGCTCCCGCAGCTTGGCGTCGGACAGTGGCGTCCGAACGCCGTCCGAGTCGGTATCTTCGTGCACGATCGCGAGATCGTCGTGGCGGATGCGCAGCCGCGCCGGGTTAAGCTCGCCCGAGACGAGGCGGTCACCGAGCCCCTCGATGTACTCGATTACCAGCTCACCGCTCATACCGTCGGCACGGATGTCGCGGGTGAAAAGGACACCGGAATAGCGAGCCTCGACCATCTCTTGGACAATCACGCCCATTCGCCCTTCCTCCAGCCCCCGCCGTTGAGCATAAGAGAGGCAGCGATCGGACCAGAGGGACGCCCAAACCGTGCGGACGGCGTATTCAATGCCCGCGAGATCGCCCACACCCAGTATCGAGTCGAGCTGCCCGGCGAAGGATGCCCGGCCCGAATCCTCGCAGGCCGCCGAGCTACGCACGGCGAGTCGCTTTCCTCGCCACGTAAGTTCATAGGCCTGACCCAGGGCGGTACGAAGTTCGCTTGGTAGCAGCGTACCGGTGATGCACGCGCGGACCTGGCTGGCGCGCTTTAAGAGCTCCGTGGGCGCGAGCTCCTTGAGTTCAGCAACCAGATCGCGACAGGTTTCTAGCGCCCCGCTAGTGCGAAGATGTTGCTCAAGTGCTGCGTTCTCGATTACCAGGCCCCGCGGCACGGGATAGCCGGCGCGGGCGAGACGGGCCAGATTGAAGGCCTTGGCGCCGCAGGTGCGCGGGCTCTCGACCTTGTCCAAGGGGATGAGCCAGCCTGACTCCCTCATAACGCGCGCGCCTTCTCGCCAACTCGGTACAGCCAGAAGCTGAAGACGGCGTGGGCCGCAGGCCCGAGCAGGAAGGTCCAGAGCCAGGTCGCGGCGGCGACGGGCATGAGCATTGTCAACACCAGAAGAACGCCAACCACCGAGTCGAGCCGGTCGAGAGCTAGTACAAAGAGCCTCAGCGCATATTGATTGGGCACTTCACCGGGCAATACGTCGAGCTGGCGCTTGAGGAAGGAGTTCGGCAACTCGGCGAGCATGAAGGCGAGGCCGCAGACGAAGCCCAGATACGCGTAGTTCACGACCGAGAGGTCCCAAATGCCGGCCGCAACCGAAGACGGAAGCCAGTCGCGCAGACCGCCAAGAAGCGCGAAGGTGAATGCCGTCGCTGGGGGCATGACCATCAGCCCGCGCAGCATCTTGTTCTCGCCGAAGAGCCTTCGTCCTCGGATCGTTAGCCCGCCGTCGAGAGGCTGACGGAAGCGCCTTGAAAACGAGCTCTTGAGCCAGAGGACGTGGATGACGCCCGCTGTGCCGATTGCAAACACCAGCCAGACCGCTTGGGCGAACGGCGCGGGGCAGGCGACGCAGTCCGTCACATCCTGAAGCCCGTCCGCTCGCGGGAGCCAAAAAGAAATTCCACTCCGGAGAGTGCCTTGGCACCACGCAGCCAGACTAACCAATTGACCTCGTTGGCCGTTCGGTAGGGGATGCTGTGAAGGTCGTAGCCCGGGACGTGCACGTACATGTGGTGCAACTCGTGCAAATCGAAGTTGAGAAGGAGGCGCGAAAGCCAACCGGGCAGGAGCAGCGAGCGGGTGAACTCCTCCTGCTCGGCCGGCGAGAAGCAGCGCACCTTTTTCCCCTTGCTCAAATGTTGCGGCATATGGGTGTGTTGGCTTAACAGGATGACGTCCTGCGCCATAAGGCTGAGCACAAGCCCAAGGCCCACACTCCAGAGCAGCGTTAGCGGGCCCACAAGGACCACGAGCAGCAGATAGACGAGACCGAGGGCCGCGACGTTGATACGGGCCGCGCGCATGTCATTCGGGCGACTCAAATATCGGGCGAGCCGCGGCAGGTTCCAGAAGTTCTGGAAACGGTAGAGGATCGAGAACAGCGGTAGACTGGTAGCCCAGGAGAAGTTGACGGCGAACCGCTCCCAGGACTTTACTTCGCGCGGCACAAGCAAGGCCGTCGTCGCGTCGAGATCCTGCCAGCCCGTATACTTGTGATGACGAGCGTGGATTCGACGCCAGGTGAAGGATGGAATCACCGCGAACAGGCTCGCGAGATGCCCCACGAGAGAGTTCAGACGACCGCTGCGGAAAAGCGTCCTATGGCCGGCCTCATGGAGGATGACGAACCATTGCAGGAAGGCCAACGCTAGAATGGCCTGCCCGGCAAGCCAGGCCCACGTGAATGGCTGCAAGCTCAGTCCGAGACCCAGCGCCGTCATGCCGACGACAACACCCGTGGCGATGCAACCGGCCCCGTCGCGCGCGCGCATATGCTCCGTGCTCGGGGATGCGGCCAACGAATTCTGCCGCGCGACGGTCTCATCCGGCGCTCGGCTGATGGGCATGGCTTCGCCTCTCCTCCTCTTTCGTCTAGCTTCCAGTCCAATATTTCCCATTTTTTTGGATTTTGCCCAAATCAACTCAGCCGAAGGTGAGTTGCGGCGGGTCCTTGCGCCGGGATGCCTCCCCCACGCCGCCGATCCTGGCATGGGCCCCCATCGCCGCGCTCAGGGCCAGAGTGCGGTATGGTCCGCTAGTTCTTTGAGTTGTGCCACAGACATGCAGTCATGATGGCTGAGCGCATTTCGCCCCTCGCCTTTGACACTGAAATTCTTAAACCGCCATGGTGGGTCAGCGTAGATGACACTGTATTTATGGGCAGATATTGTACCCATGTCGTATACATACACAATATATTGAATGGGCACAATGCTTTTGTCTGGAACAAATACGGAACATTTTCGTTGGTGGCGGAACTGTGCCTCCCATTAATTCAATCCAGGCCGAAACAAGAGCGTCGATGGCTGCATCCGCGCCGGCATCATCTCTTTTTCAGCCGTGGGAACGGCAAGGCAGTCCCTGCAAACAGCGCGCAGATCAGAACCGCCGTGCGCCAGGCAAACGGAAAGGCTTGGTGAGGGCACGGTAATCCCCGGCGGCGCCTTCTTCACCACCACAAACCACGCCCAAAAACCGGCCCTGATCAGGCCGCGAGACGCTCGCAACGGTGATGAAGGCCACCGGGTCGCGGCACCCCCACAATCGTTCCGGAACCGGCTGGCCGAACGGGGCGGGTGTCGGGCGTGCGAAGCGTATACCGGGGCCTTTCCCGCTTCAGGACAGCCACCTGCTGGCGCAGGGCGAGTATCTCTGTCGGGAGTGCCGCGCGGCTAGGACAAGGCCTCGCGGTCGATGGTGAAGAAGATTTCGGTTGTCTTATCCATGCCGGCGAGGGTATCCGGCGGTGGGTGGAAATTCCAAGGTTTCCGCGGCGGATGGAAAAAATGGGAGGCACAGGTCCGATGACCGCTGGCCCTTTAGTTCTAAGGATGACGAATCGGTCGCAGGCAGCGAGTTTTTCGACGACCCGTTTGTTGGTGTTCATTACACAGAGTCAGGTTTTCCGTGGCGGATGAAATTTTCACACGCCACAGGTGCCGCAATTCAATCCACGCAAAATAACCAACGCCGGAAATGAGGCCGAACGCGTGGGCAATTGGCACGGACGGCCACGCTCCTACGCTTAAGAATCCTCCGCCCAACGAAATCTCGACCAAGACTTTCGCGACCACGCCGATACTGACAACAATCAAGGCCGGATTTCTTTGTCGACGCCAAGCGATGGCGAGGAACACGGACAACTGGGTGTTGAGAACACCGGAAAGGCCGCAATAGCGATCGAGACCGGGGACTGCCCACCATATGCCCGCCGTGATGACAACTGCGCCCAACGCAAGCAAAAGGGCATGGTCACCGGCAGACAGCCCCAGCTCGCGTTCGAGGAGCGTACCGAGCATCAGGAACGGGACCGTGTTCCAAATCAGATGCTCTCGGTCGCTGTGGACGAGATGCCCGCTGAGAACGCGCCACAGCTCCCCGGATGAAATCGCCGATCTGTCAAAAATCAAGGATTCGGGCGCCGGGCCAAGGAGCGCGTAAGTGGCGATGACGGCAGCCGCAAGCAAAAGGGTGAACCATGGCAGCGGACGGCCGCCATGGTTCACTCGCCAAGTTTCGCGGGACATCATTGCCGACATTCGCGGCCGCGACGAGACCGCCAGGCGAAGGCCRTTCCCGCCRACAACATCAGCAAGARAGCGRMCGGATCGACGGCAMSGCCGCCCGAGCCTCGTTGCCCYTTGTAAGACGCCYGGGCCRTTTTGAACGYCGGGGYGGTSTGGTCRACRCGGSSTGASCGAACCGGGGTCYGRGCCCTGGTCTGTCGAGCCGTGGCTTCCCGCACCAACCGSYSGCGATTGCCCCGCYYGATWCCGTRCYGGGCGAACACCTCCTCGCSAACGACGATCATCGAGGTGTACGGCGTGACSAGACCGTTTTCGAYGGCGGTATCGATCACGCCCTGCTTGATGTCGGCGTCCTCACCGAACATCTGCATTTCGCGYMTCATGTCCTCGATCGCCGCGAAGGCCCACAGTCGCTCGACTTCGGGGTTTCSCRYCTGGATATCGGGGAAAGCGAACCGTGTCYTRTAGATGACCGGTTTGCCCGAAATCTTGGCGGAGACGGTCACCGTAGCCTGGCCACTGCCCCAGTAATGTCCGAACAGAACGAGCTGTTGGCCACGATAGAGGCCRCCGAACCGCTTCGGGGYGATGTCGTTSGTGCGGACGCCGTCGATCTCCACGCGAACGYCATGSAGCGCTTSGTGGCTCAGYTTGSWRGTGGCGGACAGCACYGCGCCGATGATGTCGTCGCTGTTSGAAACRCTGAYSGCGGTACCGCCCGAGGCTTGGCTGATCGCCTTGAGCAAGGGACGRTTGGCGCTGTTGCCCATRACCAGCGWGAACAGGCGGACATCCTGCTTTTCGACCAGCCTGAGGAAGGCACGCTCATTGGTCTCGCCGACGTTGGCGACCCCATCGGTGATCAGCACCACGCCGCTACTGCGGTCCATATCGAGGCCTTTAAGACCACGGGCGAGGCCGGCATAGAGATTGGTGCCGCCATTGACCTGCGTTTGTCGCAGGGCGGTGATGGCGCGTGCCACATTTTCCGTCGTGGCACTGAGGAATCCGCTCTCGAACTCATGGGCTTGGTTGTTGAACCAGACGATCCGAAAACGATCCTCCGGGCGCAACGTCTTGAGTCCGCGCGCGACGCCTTCGGCGAGAGTTTGGAATTTCCGCGCCATCGAACCGGATTTGTCGAGAACGAAAACCCAATCTCGCCCGTCGGTGATCGATTGCAAGTCGTCACCCGGCGTCACCACCATCATGAATGTCCCGCGCTTGCCGGGGCCCTCCTTGTGCGCGACGAGGTCAATGCTCCCCGGCAATCCCGATTGCAGCCGCCAATAGACGACGATGTCGCGATCGAGCCGGTAAGCGGCCGCCTGGGCGTTAGAGGCCACGGGGGCGTTTTGGTCGCCGGCGGCCCTCGCCGGTCCGGTGCCCTCGTCTTCGGCCGTGACTGCCGACCCCGTCGTCGGAGACACCGGACCTGAGTTGTCGATGTGCAACAGCCAGTCGCCGGCCGCGTTACGCGTCGCAACCGCCTGAGGGTGGCTGGGAAGGCGCAACGCCTCCACCGGGTAAGCGGAACGCAGAACGAGATCGAAGCTGAAACGCCCCTTCACCTCTTCGTTGGCCGTCCAAAAGGCCAGCTTCTGTTCATCGACCCCCCCTTCCTCGAGCGGATAGACGTAACGACCGACGCCGGTATCGATGTGTGCGGGTTGCATGTAGGCGATCCGAATGCGGACGTCTTTACCGGCACGAACGGGCCACACCGAGATGTCGAACGTCCTGTAATCGTCCTGTTCCGTAACCGCTGCTTCTCGCCCAGCGGCCTTCTCATCCTCGTAGATCCGACGCGCCTTTTCCTTGGTAACGACCTCACCCGAGACTGGTTTGCCGTCGATCCAGTATGTGAATTCCGCGACCGCTGCGTTTTCCGGCACCGGGAACGAATAGATCGCCTCGAGGTCGCTCGGATGCGGGTTGCGGAACACCTGCTCCACGGTCGTGATCGCATAGCCGTCCTCGATCACCACTTTGACGACGTGATCCTGGATCTCCAGCGCCGGCCGACTGCCGTCCGCTGGTGTCAACAGGCCGGCGGCGTCGCCGTTCCGCGCGATGCCGATAAGCGCCACCCCGGCGACGATCACACCGAACGCCATGTTGCCAATCATTCTTAGAAGCTTGATGTTCATGATCTCCTCCTGTCTCAATAAAGAAATGAACAGTGTTCATTTCTTGTTGGCGAAACGTCCCGCACGTGACGAAGCTCAGTGGATGGGTGTGCGGGAAAAACTGAACGTTGTTCAATAATATATAGCTTGTAATTGAACAGATGTCAATATATTTTTTGAACGGCCATCAAAAAAAACGGGCAGGGCCGAGGATTCATGGGACGGCGCTCCGATCACAGCCGGGAAGAGCTCTACGAAATGACCGTGGCGGCCGCGAGAGGCATCGTGGAAGCCCACGGATATCGCGCTTTGACCGTCCGGAAGATTGCCGATGCGATCGGGTATTCGGCTGGCACGCTTTACAATCTGTTCGACAATCTCGACGATCTGATCATTCGCCTGAACGGAGGTACGTTGGACGAACTCTTTGATCGGCTCTCGGCGATCGAAGGATCAGGCGATCCAACATTGGATTTGGACCGACTGTTTGACGCGTATCTTGCCTACCTCGACGCACACCCGAATCTCTGGAACCTGCTGTTCGAACACACCCGGCCCGAGGGGCAGGTGCTTCCGAAGTGGTATGTCGATAGGGTCGCCAATGTCCTAGAACTCCTCGAAGAGGCTCTTTCGCCCCACTTCCCGCGGGATCGGGCGAATGAGAAGCGTCATGCCGCGCGCGTTCTATGGGCGAGCCTTCATGGCATTTGTTCGCTGTCACAAGCCGGCAAGCTCAAGGTCGTGACAACACAGACCCCGCGCGAGATGGCGCGGTTGCTGGTGAGCATCTTCCTGACAGGCCTTGAGACCACCTTCACACCGAACGTGCCAGGACGCTGACACCGTTCGCTTATCGAGTTCTTCCTGGGCCAGTTTCGGTGGCGGCGGGGGCAAAACCGGCTGTCCCTACCAAAAACTCTGTCCGCCGGAGGAATCCTTGGATTTTCACCCGACGGCCTTAACGATGAGCTTCCCGTGCGGGTACGGTTGGCCGCTGTTCGATACGACCTAAAATTCAGGCGGATGGAGTATTTGGTAGGCACAGGACAGAGTTTGCGGTAGGGATAGTTAACACGCCAAGGTTGGTCGGCCAAACGGGAGGAGGGCGTAGAGATGTCGACAGGCCCAATAACTGAGAATAACCCACCCGTATCAGAATTGCCGCGAAGCCAGTCAGACGGGACAAAAGCTTCCCAACGTTGGTTGGATATCCTGACTGATCCGCGAAATATCCAGTGGCTTTTCGCCTTGGGTGGAACTTTCGTTGTGGTCGGCACCCTCATTTGGCTAGGTAGCCAAAGGGTATTCGAAAATCCATTGGTTCAGGCGGCAGCCTTAGGGGCTGGCACACTCATCGCTCTCGTTGCTGGTTGGGTGACGTTTCTTTTCAGTCGCTATCGGATGGGTGCTCGCGCACTGGTTATTTTGGGCTCGGTTTTGCTACCGATAAATCCATGGTTCTATTTGGAGTCCGGCTTGGCCGCTAACCTGACACATCTTTGGGTGGCAGGTCTTATCGCCACAGTCATTTACGCTACCGTCGCCTACACCTTTCGTGAACCGGTCTTTGTGTATGTGGGCATCATCGGTGCCACACTTACGGTACTGTGGGCGCTGCTAGAGGAAAGGGGCGTACGGGAAGTCACCCCTGATACCCTTGTTTACGTGCTGATGGCGTGTTCGCTGCTCTACCTGGTGGCGGAGCGCGCATTTTCACCCAACATAGAGTCGCCGTTTTCGCGCCAACGATTCGGCATGCCCTTTTATTGGTGCTCTTTGGTGGGCATTTCCCTGGCGTTGTTAATTACCTATGGCCTCGATGCTGCCGCATGGGTCTCTGACTATTTTAATTTAGCCACTTTCGACATCATCGATA
>LKGT01011577.1_pt1 | contig 17268 bp, 17 predicted proteins | sample 503861 | NCBI WGS metagenome assembly LKGT01 (sample SAMN04113194, study PRJNA297058) | marine sediment metagenome | biome: marine benthic biome; feature: marine benthic feature; material: marine sediment; isolation source: sediment sample collected at the water-sediment interface from the South......
TCAACGACTTTTCCTTTCACTTTGACGTCGAAGCGCTCAAATGTGTAGGCAGGCGAGGGCAAATTCCCGCTAACATTCACCTGTAACKTTTCAGCTTCAGAAATGCTCGSCCCGGAATCAACTTTATCGAYATAAATTTTTTCAAGCCTWTCAGAATCTTGCATCGGAACACCGTTTTTCGAGGTTGTACAATTTAACATCGCAAATAGTAMGACTAAGGAAATCAGGCCAATGTYTAATTTACTGCCAAACATAGTATCACCTCTTTATWAATTCYTTTTTGCCTGTTTTAAAAAATCTTCCAAACCACCTACTATRGCATCCGCTGCATTTTGTYTATACTTCYGAGATCTAATTTSYATTTCTTCCTCCGGGTGCATAATAAAAGCGGGCTCTATTAGTACCGCSGGCATTTGCGGAATTCTACATACCGACAAATTAYCGTAATAAAGGCCAAAGTTTGGTAATTTTAATTTCTTCAGCAACCTATTCTGAATCGCCGCCGCCAAAGCATGGCTTTGGGGATGATAATAATAAGTGCTGCTGCCTCTGCTTGTAAAAGGGTTCACACCATCCGGGAGCGCATTGTGATGAATGCTGAGCAAAACATCCGCCTGCACAAAAGCGGCCAATTTTGTTCTAACCCCGAGACTTGCTCCATGATAATTTTTCCGAGTTAAAAAAACTTTTGCTCCTTTTTTTTCCAATTTTTCTTTCAAGGCTAAAGATAATTGCATGTTGGCGTCTTTTTCTTTAAAGCGGCTTGGGCCAACGGCTCCGTCATCCGGACCATGTCCGGGGTCAATGCAGATCGTCATGTTCTTTAGTGAAAATTTTGTCGGGGGTCTTTTTATTTCAACTTCCAGGTTCGTTTCGTCATAATACGGATTGTACCCCCATTGCTGCTTTTGGTCGAGTAGAATTTTTACTTCATAAACACCATTTGCAGGTTGTGACCAGCTCATTTCCCGAATCATCGGATCGTCGAAGTCGTACCTTATCCAATCCGTATTTGAAATCGCACCGTAAATSGAAACAACTAAMGCAGAAGGATCGTTTAGTTGAGTAATCTTAAATGGTAATCKYTCSCGCAAGTGAAAKGTAACTTTGACTTTTCTMTCCATGCTCMGCGACCTAACAAGTTCGATCGTGCTGGAYGGAATCGGCGTTCCTGAAGRCAGAAATCTCAAGTTACCTTCAGGGACCCAGATATCCTCCAAGCTATTTAAATGAGCACGATAATAAGCTCCTTTYTTGCCGGTAATCCACAATTTCACGCCATCGGGTAAAAACATTTGATAACCCAATCCGGCTCCCRCTCGAGCCACRGTCAATTCTTCTGTRAGYWCAGCRATWYTCGGGATGSTRTCAWTWCGAACCGTCAATCTTCCRKGRGCAATCGCASTTRCRYTGATTCCATTSGTYCCRCGYARTTCAAASKCRAYCTCMRCGGTGTCMATYTCWRTWYCTTGCTTGATAAARARACCRCCRCRGTATATTCCGGCMACKTCCGGKRKCGGSGWARWTTTRCCRACWCCAAATACMGATTCKCCCCAATMATKYSCTTTCCSGGGCGGCGCTTCCACCATCTCAGCATTTTCAATTACACCCGGGATGGTAAAAGAACCTGTCAGGCCGGGCGTGCCCTTAAATGCAACTTCAAAATAGTCGCCGGCGCGAAGTTCAATATACTGGCTCGGTAAAAAGTAAGTACTGTCAATTGCAATGGTATCATCCGGGCTCGTGGTTAAATAAGTGGGAATGACAACGTTAATAACAACTTCCGCCGAATCCGATTGTGTTTTAGCAACGCATCTAAATGAAAAATCTCCGGGCGTAACTGGAACAACGCCAATGAAGGCGCCATTAGGATACATCCGTATTGGTAGATTATTTACAAAAACTCGGGCGGTCGGATCACTAGCTGAGCCAAAAATAAACGTAGAATCTGACGCATTAACAACTTGCTCTTGACGGGGGTAAACAACATCAACAGTGAGCTGAGCCCATGCTTGAAAAGGCAGGAGAATTAAAAAAAAAATGAGATATTTTATTTTCAGCATTTAATTTACCAAGCCTTGAATCCCACCACTTTTCCAGAATTCAGGACGCAACATCACATCAACCGTATCGCCCGGGTTAAATTCTTGTTTTTCGTGAGTGGTAATCAAATATGAATTACTTTTTGCAAACGCTACTACATCTGCAGAGCCCTTCGATTGAATGGCAGTTGTACAAAAAAAATTGTCTCGTAAAAAAGTCCAGGCCAGCTGATAGTTCTCTCGCTTAGTTTTGGTGGCATATTTTTTTTCAAATGTGGCCTTCGTTTTGACATTGTGTAAATATGAAAACCCCATCATCTTACGCAGGGCAGGCCGGACGATAACTTCGAAAATGGTGCTGGCCGAAACCGGATTCCCCGGCAAACCGAAAACGAGTGTCTCGGAGGTTCGGCCAAAAACCGTTGGCTTTCCCGGTTTGATATTAACCTTGTCATAAAATATTTTTAAACCATGTTTCAGCATAACATCTTCGACAAAATCATAATCTCCCATAGAAACACCGCCGGAAATCAACAGCACATCTTTTTCTAATCCAAGCTCAATGCTTTCATTTAAATACTCAATATTATCCGGCGCTATTCCGAACAGTTCAGGCAATGCCCCAGACTCAACCACCTGACTATGTAGCGAATAACCGTTGCTATTTCTGATTTGGCCGGCTTCTGGCTTTCTATTAATTTCGACCAGTTCGTCGCCGGTAATCAGAATGCCGACTTTCGGTCTCTTAAAAATGCTGACCGTTGCTTTACCTACAGTTGCCAGGGCACCGGCGACGGCCGGACTAATAAATGTTCCTTTTGAGAGCACCTTAGAGTCTGCTTTAATGATCTCACTTTTTCTGGCGACGTTTCTTCCTAACGGAACCGGTTCTAAAATTGTAACCTTATTTTCGCCGATGGCTTGAGTTTTCTCAACCATCTGGACGCTATCGGCACCTTCCGGCAGCGGTGCACCCGTCATAATCTTAGCTGCCTGTCCTTTTTCGATTTCAAAATCTGGATAGACTCCGGCGGGGATAGAACCCACTACGTCTAAAACCGTCGAATTATTTTGACAATCAGCGGCTTTAAACGCATAACCATCCATTGAAGATTTTTCAAAAGGAGGCATGTCGATATCGGAAAAAATATCTTCAGCCAGGATGTAACCTGATGCATCTTTGAGATCAACCTCCGCAGCACCTAACCGGGTGGCCTCGTTTAATGTCATCTCAATTGCATCTTTTACAGCGATCATGGAAATAGAGTTGGGTGTTTAATTCTTATTAATAATCCGGTATGGCTTGTCGTACTTTTTTTGGAATTTAATACCAAACCTCTCGGCAGATTCACGGGTATCAAATGAGCCAACTGTCACAGTGTAAAAGGTGACTCCGTTTCTTTTTTTTTTGCGAATCTCTGTGGAAACCCCTAATTTGGAAAAATCGTTACGGAAATTTAAGGCGTTATTAATTTGCGAAAATGCGCCTATTTGCAAAGTAAGTCGACCTTTTGAATCTTTTGGTTTTTGTTTAACAATTTTGTTTTTTGCAGCCGATTTAATTTCCTTAAGGTCTTCTTTCGCTAATTTCGAAAACGGCGATCTGGGATATTTATTTAAAAACTTTTGCAATTCAGCACTAACGGATTCATATTTTCTCGCAGCCATCAAGCATATAGCAGCAAAATACATAGAATCATCTTCATATTCGGTTTGAGGATATTTTTCAATCAGTCCCAGGAAATATTTTCTGGCGGCAATATATAATCCCCGGGAAAAATAATACTGACCTACTCTAAATGTTGCCTCTTCCGCTTGCAGAGAACTTGGAAATTTTGTGAAGAGTTCTATATATTTATCAACTGCCTGCTGTGCATTAGCTTCCGTAAGCGCTTCCAAATAAAGAGCCAGAGGCGTACCTTTATTTTCATCAACGAATGCTGCCACTTTTTGTTTGATTTCAGAAGGTTTATAAGACTTCAGGGTCCGATTTAAATCGAATTGAGGTTTTTGCGCAAAAAGATAGTTTGCACAAAACAGGAAGAATAAAAGAGTAGTAGTAAGTACGGTTTTCATAGAAAAAGAAAAAGTCAAATTACATATCTCTTAGATTTACGAGAATAATTTGACTTTAAATTCATCAGTTCAAAGAGAGTCGGAAAATAGATTATTTACATAACACAACTAACTTCTTAGGCTATTTGTACTCTTAATTTTGAATTGCTGTCTCCCATTCAAAACAGCCGGGGCACCTCCAAAATGGCTTGTCAGATTCATGCCGACACTTACTACATCTGAACTTCTCCTTGTGTTTTGAAGATGCTTCGATTAACTCTATGGCTAAATTCAGGGCTTCATCTTTTTGGCCAGTATGATGATAAAGGCGGATCAAATATTGTTTCGCCGCTTTATTTGAGGGGTCGCTTTCCAAAATACTCGAACATAGATTAACGGCTTTTTCGATTTCACCTTTTTTCTTATAATTTTCCGCAAGCGCTAATTTAGCTTCATGGTTATCCGGCTGGCTGTTGATTATTTCAAGGTAAAAATTTTCGATTTCACCGTAAACGCCACCCTCATAAAGCAACTCTTTTATAAGCTCGAACGCCAGAAAAGATTGTGAAGGTACCTTTTCCACGAATTGCTTCAAAACTTTTAACGCATCCTCTTTTCGATCTTCATTCCGATAAGAGTCGGCAAGGTAAATATAGGCAGAAGGGCTTTGGAAATCAATTTTGATGGCGTCGCGAAATCGAGCTTGGGCGTCTTTTTCTTTGCCATTCTTACTCAACTGCAACCCCTCCTGCACTTTGTAAAGTGCCAATCTACCGTTTTTAAATTCCTTGCTTATTTTTTTGAGATTTTTGTAAACCTGAAAGGCATCCTCCCATTCTTCTTTTTGCTCGTAAAGCTTTAACTTCATTTCATGAGCCCAGGTGTTATTCTTATCCTCAGAAACAATTTTGCCCAACACATCAAAAGCTTTATCGTATTCCTGCGCAGCTTGATAATCCATTACCAAACTTTGATAAATTTCCCTCTTCTGCTTCGCAGTTAGTGTGGTACGAACAGTTAAATATTTGTGGACGTTTACAGCGCGATCGAATTGACCCGATTCCCGAAGAATATCACCAATTTTTAAGTAAGCGTCAATATTCTGGCTATTCTTTGTMACGGCCTCTTTGAATTTTTTCAAGGCCTTTTCCGTGTCGCCTGCCAAAAGTAAATTCAGRCCTTCTGCATAATCCGAAGATKCATCTTCGAGGCCGGCKGCRKATCTCTTTYTGAAAACAAAAATCATCATCAGCGCSGTAATAGCACTCAAAACCACAAAAATTAAAATTACGGTRAAATCCATTKTAGRCRACTATGTTTCTTCWTTGATATTAAAACCGGTGTCATCCTCTCCAATTGGAAGATTCCTGAGATTATCMAGCTCGATCTGCAATKCGTTTTGGYTYTTATTCAGACGGYGAATTTCACTTTTAWATTGCAGAACYTGGAACACAGAAACGATCARCCAGAATAAGACGCCGAACCCGAAAGAGGCATAAATCACCAACCACAACGGTACAGCAGTGTACTCCCAGGTCACAAARTTTACAGMAACTTTMTGGTCGACAYTATTATTTTGGAGTGCRAATCCGAAAACCAKCAAAATCAAGATAACGGCTAAAAACCAYTTAACTGCCCACATTGCATTTTCCTTATTTCAGTATCAAATACGCTAAGCACCTATTTTTCAAGCTAATCTGTCTCTTCTTCTCCTTCCTTTTCCTTCGATTTAGCGGMTTYWGYTKCMGCYTCYKCTTYRCTCTTTGTGGATTCAGCYTCATCARATGTTGCWTCAWCCRCASYCTCCTCCRAAACTTCAGCCTTTGCTKCTTCAGGTGYTTCTGTTACTTCTGCCGGAGTTTCAACCMTGGCTTCTGTTGCCGCCTCCGCTTTATCCTTTGTGGATTYAGRTTCATCRGAWGTTGCWTCAWCCGCAGYCTCCTCCRAAACTTCAGCCTTTGCTKCTTCAGGTGYTTCTGTTACTTCTKCCGGAGTTTCAACCSTGRCTTCTGYTGCCGCCKCSGCTTTGTCYGCYASCACTYYGCTTGAMTTTGCTTTGGAATCCCTCTTTACYYCGGCTGACCCAGGTGMTGAAAYCTCCTTCTCAAATTCGGCAATCGCKTCTTTGTCATCRACCRCAAGCTCCGGTTTGCCTTTCTCACCTTGGACTRCGTGTTTTTCGGACAAGATAATCTTTTTATTYTCTTTGTTRAACTCGATTACAAAAASCTCTAATTCATCACCAACCTGATATGCATCAGAGGGTTTTTGAATGCCTTCTTTCTTTAATTGCGAGAGAGGCACAAATCCATCAACAACTTCAGGCAACTCAACAATGACGCCTTTTTCAATCATGCGTACAATCTTGGCTTTSGTTAWTGTTTCCRGCTYATAAGCTTTTTCAAAATTATCCCACGGATTTTCCATTGTCTGTTTATAACCGAGGGAAATTCTGCGATTGBCTTTGTCCATTTTTAGAACCATGACTTCGACTTCGTCMCCTTTCTTGACCACYTCACCCGGATGCCTAACYTTTTTTGTCCADGAAAGATCGGAAATGTGAATCAATCCGTCTATCCCCTCTTCCAACTCAAYGAAAGCRCCAAAATTAGTTAAATTTCGCACGATTCCTTTCTGCTTCGATTCGACYGGATACTTGACRTCGATATCGSTCCARGGATCGGGCTCAAGCTGCTTCAACCCTAAGGAAATCTTKCGGCCCTCGAAATCGAGATTAAGTATTTTAGCTTCAACKRTTTCACCCAAAGAAAGAATCTTGGARGGATGCTTAATATGCTGCGTCCAGGACATCTCGGAAATGTGAATTAAACCTTCCACTCCTTTTTCCAGYTCGATAAATGAACCATAATCGGAAATGTTCACAACTTTTCCTTTGATAATTTCGCCTTCCGTATATTTATCTTTTACATTGTCCCACGGATGAGGCTGAAGCTGTTTCAATCCCAAAGAAATCCGATTTTTATCTTCATTAAAATCCAAAATCTGGATATTTATCTTTTCATCAAGCGCAACAACTTCGGAAGGATGACCTACGCGACCCCAGGCGAGATCATTAATGTGGAGCAGTCCGTCAACCCCTCCCAGATCGATAAAGACTCCGAAATCTGTGATGTTTTTAACTGTGCCTTCGAGTACCTGTCCTTTCTCGAGATTCTCAAGGATMTGGGCGCGCTGCTCTTTCATGCCTTCCTCGACCAGAGCCCGGTGCGAAACCACGATATTTTTGCGGAGCTCGTTTACTTTAACAATTTTRAAATCCATTGTTTTGCCAATTACCGCATCAAAATCCCGAATTGGTTTTACATCTATTTGAGAGCCKGGGAGAAAAGCGTCAACTCCCATCAAGTCAACCACAATWCCGCCCTTAATTCTACGCATGCAMGTRCCTTCAAGGATYTCGTTTTCRTCATGRCACYGGATAATTTTYTCCCAYACTCGTAGAAARTCSGCTTTCTTTTTTGAAAGGACAAGCTGACCATCCTTATTTTCGACGTTATCAAGAAATACCTCGATATCATCTCCAATCTGGATCGCTTTCGGATCGTTGAATTCTTCGATTGGGATTATACCTTCTGATTTAAAACCAATATCCACAGCCACATCTTTATCGTTGACTGCCAGAACCTTGCCAATGACCATTTCTCCTTCAACAAAATCGGTGAGTGTTTGCTCGTAGAGATTCACCATTTCTTTAAATTCATCTTCCGGGTATTCTTGCTCATCCTCAAGCTCCTCAAAAGTATAAGTTTTCTCAGCGGATTTTTTAGAATCAGCTGATTTCTCATTGTTTTCGACCTTTTCCGCTACCGCAGTTTCTCCTCCTTCCATTTGGTTTGATTCGTTTTCCTTTTCAGGAAATTGATCAGTGTTAGTTGACATGAAAAAGTACCTCCTTAAATATATTTGTTTTTGCTTATAGACAAAGTTTGGTTCGTGTTCAAGAGTTAATATTTGAAGTGCTGAATGAAAACCTATTTTAGAGTTATCTTGAAAACTTGAATGCGAACATACTCAAACACTTTTTTCTAAACCTATTGCCTTTTTTACAATAAAATCAACACACTCGTCAATTGTTAAATTCGTTGTATCTAAGAGAATTGCGGCATCCGGCTTCTGTAGTGGCGCGAGGTTGCGTTCCGAATCATGCTTATCTCTTCTTTGAATATCGTTCTTAATTTTCCCAAAATCAGTTTCAACACCTGGTGATTTTAACTCTTTCTTTCTGCGCCTGGCACGTTCATCTATCGAAGCTGTTAAGAAAATCTTTAGTTCCGCATCCGGAAATACCACTGTGCCGATGTCCCTGCCATCCATCACGACAGAATTATGTTCGGTTTCAATCCTCAATTTTCGTGTGACTCTGTCCCGAATGCTCGTGTTTTCGGAAATTGAAGAAACGCTTGCAGTCACCTCCGAAGATCGAATTTCTCTTGAGACGTTTTCTCCATTTACAAATACCTGAGTACTTGTTTTCTCATTTTCCAAATTAATTGTCAGTCGTTCCAGAAAAGCCGACAGGGCCTTCTGGTCCTCCAGTTTAATTCCTTCCCGTAAATATTGCAACGTATAAGCACGGTAAATTGCCCCAGAGTCAACATACAAAATCTTTAGTTTTTTCGCAACCAGTCTTGCAATGGTGCTCTTCCCTGACCCCGCTGGCCCATCAATCGCAATGACTACTCTTTTTTTCAATAAAGCATCTCATTTAGTCTTTCATCCTCAGTCCCTGTTCCTCATTGGAGAAAATCCATCCAACGACCTTACCAATATCTATCTCGTCATCTTCAAGCCAATAAGTGCGATCTCTAACAAATTGTGAACTGGTGTCATCCGCCGGGACAGATTCGATTTCATCAAAAATTTGATTCATTCTCTGCTGCCAGAAAGCTACATTGCTAGGCCTCAAATCAACCCAGCCATCTTTCGCCCAAATATCAATCGCTTCCGGATTAATCGTGAATTTATTTTCTCCCCGGTAAGCGGGAATTTTGATAATTGGCCCGCGCAGCAAATTTTTTCCGTCCTTCATAAGAATCGGGATACCAATTGATAAAATGGACGATCTAAGTTCCGCGTCATTTGATATCAAATCTTCGAGCTGACCTGACACTCTTGCTGCATCGGTGTCACGTAACTTTTCCATGCTACCGCAAACCTTTTTAAACAAATGTGCCTCATATAAAAGTTTGCTTAAACGCGGTGGTCCCAAAAGTTCAAAGGCTATGCTGTCACAGTTATTTTCTGCCATCAATTTCTGCATTTTCGTCAGAGCATGTTGGCGCATRAGACCGGCGCGATATGTAGGCCCCATRGTMGCATTATCCAAAGCATTAATGAYGTCRTGCCCGGTGTTACCGCCTTTGATTTCGTAGACTACGYTTTTGGCAATCTCTTCAGGAGTCACAAGCTCCATCTGTCCGGAAGAAGAAATYGCKGAAAACTCACCGTATGAAAAAGTGCCRTTTTCACCGGTATCAACGTAGACTGATTTRAGAACTTTAYCRTCGAGTTTAACCCAATTTTGCSGTCCATTTTTATCGAGGTGRCCATCTAACGTAAGCGCATTTTCAGGYGGGCAATCATACAATTYGACACTGTGGCTGYCCTGTTTTATTTCACCRTAAGCAATCTTTTTCCAGGCAATTGCCGCAGTTGGTTTAATTTCTTTTGTAATCGGTGCGTCCGGKGTGCGTGCCATGAGAAATAAGAGCAAACTGTGGGCGCCGGCTACAGAAGATTTACTTAACAAAGTTCGGGAAGGCTTCTCTTCAGAATGGGTATAAGGGATATTTAAACCCATCCCACCCGTACCGCTCGTTCCGATTTTGAGGTAGAATCCGGTTTTCGAGCGTCGCATTGCCTCGTACAGAATCTGCACATGCCGGATTAGCTGCGGTATGTAAAGCGTGCACAGAATCTTCTCAACTTCGGAAACAAGCGTGTCAGAATAAACCTTCTTTTCTTTAAATTGTTTCAACTCGCCTTTTAAATTGTAGTAGCCTGTAAAGACGTCCTGGTAAGCGACTGCTGTTGCCGAATTGACGCAGTCAATCAAAATATCCGGACGGACGCTACTTACGACCTGGAAAAGATAAGACCGCTGTAGTATTTCCTCAGTCAAATCATCCAAACCGTCTTCAATCAACCACGCCCGATATTGAGAATTCTCTAAAATTTCTGCGCGACTCAACCCTTGCATGGCCTCGCGCACGAACATATTACCCCAATTCGGTGTTATTTTTGTATTGGCAAGATTGTTTTTTTTAAGTTTCTCACAAGCCTCATTCGCTTCCCATTCGTTTAAAGAATGGACGATTAGCTCACCGGGTTCTTCTTCTAAAATGTTTCGGCAAATGGCAAATCCTACCAATCCCCAACCGCCGAGCACCATGATTTTTTTGCCCTTAACATCCATTAACAAACCCTCTTTAATTGCTCGACTTCCTTAGGGGCCAGGCTGCGTGAGGCTCCTGCCTTCAAACCCTGAAGGTTTAAAAAAGCCAAGCCTACCCTTTTTAGCATTAAAACTTTGTAATCAAATTTATCAAACATTCTTCGCACCTGACGTTTCCATCCCTGGTGCAAAGTCATTTTTACCCGGCTTCTATCTCCCGGGGTTGGAAATTTAATTGTACACTTTGAAGTTGTGCCTTCTTCCAAATCAATTCCGGATTCCAGTATTTTCTTATCCGCCGGTTCCAAATTGCGATCCAACCTGACGTCGTAAATCTTATCCACCTCAAATTTTGGATGAGTCAACTTATAAGTTAAGTCGCCGTCGTTTGTTAGAAGCAGGAGGCCGTTTGTATCGATATCTAAACGTCCAACCGGGAACAGCCTAATTTTTGAATTCACCAACTCTAAAACGGTCTTGCGTCCTTTTTCATCAGAAGCGGTGGTTACAAACCCTTTTGGTTTATTTAAAATAATATATTCGAAGCGTTTAAGCGGTTTCAGCAAGTTATCGTTGAACTTTATGGTGTCTGTAATTTCGTCTATTTTGATTCCGAGGCGGCTTTCAATATTGCCATTAACCGCGACCTTACCCTCGAAAATAAACTGATCGCATTTACGCCGGGAGCCTACCCCACAATCTGCCAAATATTTATTCAGTCGAATCATCTTTGTGATTGCTTTCCTCCTCAGAGGGCTCCATTTCCGTTAAAGTCTCCAGAATGCTTTCGCTAATTCCTTCTTCCTGATCCAACTTACCCATGATCTCCTCAATTTCCTTGGGTTTGGGTAAATCGGCAATATCATTGATGCCAAAATAGCGCAGAAACTCTTTCGTGGTTCCGTAGAGTAGCGGTTTGCCAGGACCATCTGACCGTCCGGCAAGGCAAATCAGGTTTCTTTCGAGGAGATTTTTTACTACACCGCTTGAGTTTACACCCCGAATCGCGTCAACCTCAACCCGGCTTAGGGGTTGCTTAAACGTAATAATCGCCAGAGATTCCAAGCTGGCCTGGCTTAACCTCGTCCTGAGTCGGCCTTTGAAAAGCTTCTTAAGCCAGGGTGTAAAATCCTTCCGTGTGTTTAATTGGAATCCACCGGCGACGTTTGCTATAAAAAATGCTCTTTTACTTTTTTGATAGTCGGAATTGAGCTCCTCGACTATCTTCTTGATTTTTCTTGTATCTAACGCTTCTTCAAAATCAGCTATCTTTTTCGCTGAAATCGGAACATCGCTTGCAAATATTAACGCCTCAACGATTTGCTTTTGAAAATCATGATCCATCAAATCTTTCTAATCCAAATTTCAGCGAAAGGGTTATTCTGATTTAATTGCAACTGTTTACTTTTCACCAAGTCAAGAAGGGCAATAAAAGTCACAATCACGACAATTCTCTCTTTTATTTTCTGCAACATCTCGGTCAATAAGACTCGTTCCTGCTTTTCTAGCAGGGCCATAATCACTTCCGCCTGTTCTTCAATCGTTACCGAAATTTGTTCGACAATGTGCTCTGTGCGGGGCGGAATCCTTTTTATTACCTCGGCAAATACCGACATTAAATCAAATATCGAGACCTCCTTGCCCAACAGCTCTTCTTCTTCAAGATCCTGGTCATCTTCAAAGTTAAAACTATAATCGCTTCTTGCAAAATGCTGCCGCTGCTCTTTTTCCAAATCCGAAATCTCCCAGGCAACTTCTTTGTAGCGCTGGTACTCGAGTAGTCTTCTTACCAGCTCTTCTCGCGGATCCTCAGCTTCTTCATCATCCTCTAATTCCGGTTTTGGCAACAGCATTTGCGCTTTGATTCGAATAAGAGTTGCCGCCATCAATACGAACTCACTGGCATTGTCCAAGTCTAGGAGTTCAATCATATTCAGATATGCCAGATATTGTTGCGTAATATCCGCCACCGGAATATCGTAGATCTCGACTTCGTTTTTTTTAATCAAAAACAGAAGCAGATCTAAAGGGCCTTCAAAGTTCTGTAATTGTACACGATACGGCATTAAAAAAGCCCTCGTTTTTCATTCAAGATAGGGCTTTTTTTAATTACCTTAAAAATTTTGAAGTCACGTAATAAGATGACTTGACTCCTAAAAACCAGATGACGTTTCATTCAAACCCTACTCGAAAAATTTTGGCCAATTTACAATAAAATATAAAAAGAGTCAAGTTGTTTTTAATTAAGACAGTTAAGCCGAATTTGGAGTTTGGACAACCTAAAACTTCTCGGCTTCATCAATAAGCATAATTGGAATATCGTTTTTGATATCGTACTTAAGACGGCAACTATTACAAATCAGTTTTTTATTTTCCTGATCGTATTCTAAATCGCCTTTACATTTTGGACAGGCTAAAATATCAAGGAGTTCTTTATCGAGCATTTCAATCTACCCTTCAGTTACTCTTCGTAAAAACCCATGTTTGAGTATTTTTCAATTCGTGCATCGACAAGTTGCTCCGGGGACAACTTTTCTAATTCCGTCAGTTCAACTTCGATTGAYTCWYGCAGTAATTTAGCCGCYTCGTCATAATTTTGATGTGCGCCTCCAATYGGCTCCYTTACAACCTTATCGATGACTCCCAACTCCAATAAATCGGGYGCCRTTGGCTTTAAAGCTTCRGCTGCCTGTTCAGCCTTGGTGCTGTCGTGCCACAAAATTGCGGCACAGCCCTCTGGCGAGATAACGGAATACCASGTATTCTCCAACATCAAAATGCGATCGCCAATACCTATGCCCAAAGCACCTCCGGAMGCTCCCTCACCGATAACTGCGATGATAATCGGTACCGGYAGATGAGACATCTCCAATAAATTACGMGCAATTGCTTCCGCCTGCCCCCGCTCTTCCGCYCCAATACCAGGAAAGGCTCCCGGCGTATCAATCAGTGAAATAATGGGYCGTTTAAACTTTGCTGCGAGGTTCATAATTCGCAACGCTTTTCGATACCCCTCAGGGTGMATCATTCCGAAATTTCGGTGCAGCTTCTGTTTGGTGGTCCGGCCTTTTTGTTGACCGATAATCACCACTTTTCTGCTTCCTATTCTCGCAATTCCGCCGACGATTGCCGGATCGTCCCCGAAAGCACGGTCACCGTGAATCTCAAAAAAACTGTCAGTCATATATTCAATATAATCACGAGTGTACGGGCGCTGTGGGTGCCGCGCCAAAAGTACGCGCTGCCACCGGGTTAATTTTGAATAAATTTCCTCGCGAAGTTTGGAAGCTTTTTCTTCTAAACGCCCAATTTCCTCTGAGAGCCCAACACTTTCGTTTTCCGATAACTCCTTCATTCCCTTGATTCGTTTTTCAAGCTCAATTATCGGCTTTTCGAATTCTAAAACGTAATCAGTCATGTTTATTCCGGTTTTGAAAAAAGGCCTTCAAAAGAATTTCGATGTCTAATAATGGTGAATAATTTTTCATGTAGTAAAGATAATATTTATCTTTGTCTTCTTCGGCAATTAGTTTATATCGGTTGATTTGCTGTAAACCGGTGAGCCCCGGTTTCAAATTTGGTTTTTCTGCTGTTCCTGAAAAATCGTCCGAAACTTCAACCAATTCCTTGCCAACAAAACTCACATCCCCTTTTAAAACAGCCCACAAATACGGAAACTTATTTGTAACTTGCGACTCAGGTCCGGAAAATTGATGAAGCAAAATTTGTTTGTTTTTTTCTCCATAAACAAATTTCTTTTGCATTCCCTGAGAAGTTACAAATTTTTTATATAAAAACAAGGGCAAACTAAGTGTTAATATAACTAATGCTAACGTAAAGTCAAACATCCTTTTTACCGCCAGGTATGCAGTTTGATGAAGCTTGTAATCAATCTCCAAAAGTGGGACATCACTTATTCGGTCGATTGAGGCTTTGCCTATAATGACATCGAGGTTACTGGGAATTAATTTGAAACTCACGCGCTGTTTTCCGGTTCTGGAAATAACCTTGAGGATTTGGTCATAGGAAAGACTATGGGTTGAGAAAATTACTTCCTGGACACTATTTTCTCTGATTATGAAATTTATGTCCTCGAAAGTGCCCAGAACTTTCACTCCGGCAACATTTTTACCTGTGTGCCTGCCATTCGTGCTGATCAAACCCAAAATTCTATAATCGCTGTCGATTTGTGAATTGAATTTTTCAATTAGCTTTTCACCTGATTTCAGGTCGCCGACTATGATCGTATTTCTGGCAAGGAACCTTTTACCAAGGGTCTCGCTAAAGGGAAAAAACCGGTTTCGTGACAAGGCTCGGAGCAGAAGTCTCCACCCCGGCACAGCAATCAGGCTGAAAATGCTCCCGGCCAGAACCACGATTCTTGAAAACGCATACTGGTTAAAGAAAAAGGTCAAACTGGTGTTCACCAGAAATCCTATAAACACAGCCATTCCGGCTTTTGAAAAAGAAAATTTGCTTTTGTCATAACACCCAAAAAGTTTCAGTAGTAAAAGCCAAATTAAGGAGTACGAGATGATAACCGGAATAAACGACGGCAACTTGCTCAAATCACCGAAACGCATCAAAATTCCCAGCGTCAAACTCAGGCTCAAAAACCCAAAATCGGTCAGGGGAATGGCTAAGTAGCTCATTAACTTTATAAAGATAGATATGCCTGCCCTAAACCAAATTGCTGCCTTAAGCAGCCAATACGGCATGAAAAAATATTTTCGTTTGAAATGCTTTTTGACGAACAGCTCCATTGCGATATAAAACTGCTTAAGGTTGTCAAATTGAGCCCGTTTGGAGCTTTCACCTTTAAAATGAATAATCTGGGTCTCCGGGAAATAGATGACCCTCCAATCTTGTTCACGGATTCGAAAACACCAATCCAGATCTTCTCCGTACATAAAAAAAGACTCGTCAAGGTTGCCTACATCTTCCAGCACCTGGCGCCGTAACATCATGAAAGATCCTGAAATCGCCTCAACTTCATAAGACATGTCAGGGTCGAGATAGGTCAAATTATATTTTCCGAAAAACCTATTTCCGGGAAAAAGGTAACTCAAACCGCTGAGTTTTGTAAACGCGACCCAGGGAGTTGGGAAACTTCTACGGCAAGAAAGTTGAATGGAACCGTCCGGGTTCAGAATCTTGCAGCCAAGCATTCCGGCTCTCGGTTGGGCCTTAAAAAAATCAAGCATCTTTGAGAAGGTGTCTTCCTGAACAAGTGTATCCGGATTCAAAAGAGCGATGAACTCGCCTTGTGCAATTTGCAATCCTTGATTAGAAGCTCTGGCGAATCCAGCATTTTTAGAATTAACGGTTATTTGAATGTCTGGAAACTTTTCTTGAATCAGCTCTGCGCTGCCATCGGAAGACGAATTATCGATGACTAAGATTTCTGCAGAGATTCCTTTAAGTGCGTTTCGAACAGAAATGAGGCACTGCTCAAGAAATTCTTTGACATTGTAGTTGACAATGATTATGGAGAGGCATATTTGAGCTCTAGCCTCAGAAGGTCTTTTAGGTGATTTTGTCTTTGCTGCTGTGCCCATAATTCAAGCTGGAGCTTGAACCCAATTAATTAATTTTTCCAATCAAACCCAAAAACCGGAGCTTCCAAACTATCCAGGCAGCTTCACGCATAATTTTTCGGGTCATCTTTGAGAAGGTGTCTTCCTGAACAAGTGTATCCGGATTCAAAAGAGCGATGAACTCGCCTTGTGCAATTTGCAATCCTTGATTAGAAGCTCTGGCGAATCCAGCATTTTTAGAATTAACGGTTATTTGAATGTCTGGAAACTTTTCTTGAATCAGCTCTGCGCTGCCATCGGAAGACGAATTATCGATGACTAAGATTTCGGCAGAGATTCCTTTAAGCGCGTTTTGAACAGAAATGAGGCACTGCTCAAGAAATTCTTTGACATTGTAGTTGACAATGATTATCGAGAGGTATATTTGAGCTCTAGGCTCAGAAGGTCTTTTAGGTGATTTTGTTTTTGCTGCTGTGCTCATAATTCAAGCTGGAGCTTGAACCCAATTAATTAATTTTTCCAATCAAACCCAAAAACCGGAGCTTCCAAACTATCCAGGCAGCTTCACGCATAATTTTTCGGGTCATCTTTGAGTTTCCTTTTACCCGGTCCGTAAACACGATCGGTAACTCAAAAATACGAAAGTTTTTTTTCCAGGTCTTGAAAGTCATCTCAATTTGAAAAGAATAACCATCGCTGTGAATTTCGTCTAARTCGATGCATTCCAGGACTGCTCTTCTGTAACAACGGTACCCCSCCGTGCAGTCMTGCACTGGTAAACCGGTAATCAAGCGGGTATACMAATTTGCYCCMAGGCTCAGTAAAAGGCGTGAAAGCGGCCAATTTASCACATTCACACCTGCAATATAACGTGAGCCGATTATTAAATCATACGACTCTGCCATCTCCAAAAATTTGGGAATATCTCCTGGATTGTGAGAAAAGTCGGCATCAATYTCAAAGATRTAATCAAAGCCTTCTTTTATTGCATATTTAAAGCCCGCTACATAAGCTGTACCGAGGCCAAATTTGCCYTCTCTTTTAATCAWACSAACCCGTGAATCTTTTTCGCATATTTTTGCTACAATTTYTCCRGTGCCATCMGGTGAATCGTCATCGACAACCARAATTKCCAGATCCGGAACGTTTAAKTTAACAACTTTAGAAATAATATTTTTAATATTATCTGCTWSATYRKAAGWKSGRWTMAKSAKKAAYG
>LKGT01013584.1_pt1 | contig 17255 bp, 18 predicted proteins | sample 503861 | NCBI WGS metagenome assembly LKGT01 (sample SAMN04113194, study PRJNA297058) | marine sediment metagenome | biome: marine benthic biome; feature: marine benthic feature; material: marine sediment; isolation source: sediment sample collected at the water-sediment interface from the South......
TCTTGTAGTTTGTCTTCTTGCACTCGCTGGTGTGCCTCCGCTAAATGGATTTTGGAGCAAACTGATCTTATTTGGTTCAGCACTTGAAGCTGGATCAGTTGTCTCATGGGCACCATGGCTTGCCGTAGCTGGAGTTCTAAACAGTGCTTTATCATTAGCTTACTATGCATGGATTATACGAAAAATGTACTTTGAAGGAGAGAATGAAAAACGAGTAAAGGAACCAAAATCAGTAATTGCAGTTATGATATTTTCAATTATTTTCATTGTTGGAATTGGAGTTTATCCTGAACCAATATTGCAGTTTACAGAAAGCGCAGTTCCAATAATTAGTACGGCAATTTCGCCTTAAACATAGTAAACTTGATTAAATTTTCTAAATGAGATTTTGCATCATTTTCTGGAATTTTTCTTAAACCATACTTTGCTTTTTCAGAATAATTTTTTAGTAATTCTTCCATTTTATTGAATACATCACGAGGATCCGTACTTTTTTTAATTAAAAGATTAAACAATTTATCTTCATTTTTCCAATCCTGAAGATCATCCTGAATTTGATAAGATATCCCAATATTTTTTCCATATTCTGACAAGGTCTCAATTTGTTCTTCTGTTCCACCAGCAATAATTGCACCAAGCCTTGCAGCAGTCTCAAAAGCAGTTGCTGTTTTGTATTCAATTACTTTAAGATAATCATCAAAGGTTACGTCCTCGCTTTCTTCCAAATGCCCCTCAAGAATTTCTCCCTCACTCATAAGCATTGCAGTAGTGGCCAAGTCCCTTGTTATTCTAGGATTGTTTAGTCTTGATGAAATGTTTAGAATAAGTCCTAAAACAAAATCGCCTGTTAGAATACTTGTGTTATATCCATATTTGATGTAGAAAGGATCCTTGTGTCTACGCAGAGTCTCATCATCAATTATGTCATCATGAATAACTGATTCTGTGTGTAATAGTTCAACTGCACATGAGGCAACATATGCATCTTCATTGGCTTTGCTAATGCTTTCTGTGGCTAATATCAGAATTATAGGTCTAATTCGTTTACCCCCATCCATAGCATATCTTAAAGGAACGATAAACTCAGATTCTGAATATATCTCCAATAATGAATTCAAAGAAGAATTAATTTTTTTAATATACATCCCATAATTTTCGAGTAGTGGATTTATCTCAAGATTTTTCCTGCTCAAAATAGCCCTTGAGGAAATGTCTTTTGTTTGTATATTAATAGTTGGTGCTCCTGTCGGGATTTTCATCTTCTAGATTTTGAACCCGAGATCACCGCCTTGAAAGGGCGGTATGCTTGACCGGTCTACACCACAGGAGCCCGATTGCATCCAATGTTTTTAACCTTAAAATCTTTTGGAACTTGCAAAGATTTTTTTATCTCGGTTCTACGATATCACACATGAATTCTCTCATCAAAAGAATTGATGATCTAATCGAGGAAAAAAGTTTGTTAAAACATAAATTTTATCAAATGTGGTCAGATGGAAAACTTTCCTTAGATTCTCTCTCAGGTTATTCAAAAGAATATTTTCAACTAGTTAAAGCAGTACCAGGATTTATGACTCCTATTATCCAATGTGCGCCAGAAACTGTTGTAAGTGAACTAACTGGTAATCAACAAGAAGAGATACAGCACATTAAACTTTGGATTGAATTTGCAGGGGCACTTGGTGTAACTGAGAAGGAATTAGACCAATACCAGGGCCTTGAAAAAACAAAGCAGGCAGTTTCTAACCTTTCTTCATTGATGAATTCCTATGAGGGTGGTTCATGTGCCATGTATGCCTTTGAAAAAGAAATTCCTAAGATCAGTCAAATAAAGTTAGATGGATTATCAGAATTTTATGGAATTACTAATACTGATGCAACGGAATACTTTAAGCAACACACTGAAGCTGATATTCGTCATGCAGCATCTTGGAGAAATATTGTTGAGAATTCTTCACAAGATGACAAAATGATCGATATTGCAGAAAAATCAATTTCKGCACAAAAYYTRTTRCTKGATAGTTGTTACGAAKCTTACTGTTAAWCTCTATAACATTTTANTNAKWSAWKMTARAMYSTTTKTTCGNRGGGCCCGTAACTCAGCTTGGTAGAGTAACCGGCTCATAACCGGTGAGCCAAGGGATCGAAGCCCTTCGGGCCCACCAAATTCAATTAGTTTTGCAACTTTTTCATTATTCCACAAAAAATTCCAGTTTTAGCCTCAAATTTTTGTTAAGGTATAATCCTGTATDGHTTACTTTTGATTTCTYATCTGTATTCAGCCCCACAATCCCCTATTRYCTCAAAGAGGTTGTTGGATTGTAYGGTAACTGATTTTATCTTTTCATGGTCTTCAGAGTCAAGCTCAAGCCCAAAGACTCKGGCATTCTCAACTCTATGTTCTGATATTCCAAGTCTTACCCCGATGATTACTCCTGCAACAGMCGGCTTATCYAAAATGAATCTTGTTGCAACATTTGCAATACCTACATTATGTTTTTGTGCAATTTGCTCTAGCACYRCAAGTAGTTTCTGAAAGAGTGACCATCCYCCCCAGGCATCAATCATGTTTTTGTATTTTTGYAAGCTTAGTGTATCAAGMTCTGCCCGTGTGGGTTCAGWTGYYCCAAGATATTTTTCCGATAAAAATCCCCCAAGTAAAGTTCCATAGGTTAGTAACTTBATGTCATGTTTTTGGCAAAATGGAGTCATCTTAACCTCAGGTCTTTGGTCTATTATCGAATACTGGACTTGGTTTGAGACAAGTGCGAATCCTTGCTCTACCATGATTTGAATTCGCTCTGTATCAAAATTAGTCAGACCAAGATGCTTTATCTTTCCTTCATCACGTAGTTTTGTTAGGTGATGCAAGACATCAAGGTAGCTTGTATCATTATAGTCCCACCAATGAAACTGTAACACATCAATTGATTTTACATTCATTCTTTGRATTGACTGGTCTATGTAGTGTTCTACAATTGATCTACTCATCTGTCCAGTATTTGGAACAAATTTTGTCAGRGCTTGCATTTTTGAAAGCTCATTTWCATCTAGTACTTTTCTGAATTTACCAAGAAACTCCTCTGCTGGTCCGTAAATATCTGCCATGTCCCATGTGSAAAATCCTGACCTGTGTTGYTCTAACATTTCTGAAATTGCAGAGTCACTATTGATTTGRCCGTGTCCTCCAGCTACTTGCCACATTCCATTTAGTATCCGGCAGATTTGCAGATCAGGTGCTAAYTGGATTGTTTGTGATTGTGGCATTGTTATTTTCTAAAACTTGGATATTATGTAATTTGCCATTYGTATCATTGTTTATTCAAAAATYGGATAATCCTGTATAGATTAACCGAATAATCTTCTATAGAAATGACTTGAAAAGTGAATYAAACAAGGAANTTTTTTCTTTTTTTGAAAAGCTAGTGCGAYAAACACTATAAGGAAYAACAAAWGAAYGRTRACATGGGRAAAATATTGGCTGGCAAGACMTCTGAYWTACCRCCTGGAAAAATGCTSAAAGTAGAATCYGATGGAAAAGCAATTCTCGTAGCTAACATRGATGGAAACTATTTCGCAATGGATGATATCTGTACTCATCAAGGTGCAAACCTTTCTGAAGGAACATTAGACGGTTCTACTCTTACCTGTCCTTGGCATGGATCAACATGGGATTGTAAAACTGGCAAGCTAATTGCGTTTGGTACGGAGCTKAAGGATTTAGCATCATACAAAGTTCTGGTAGAGTCAGATAGCGTCTTCGTAGAGACATAAATCAAAAAGGCTTCATGTCAGCAGAAAAYAAAGCAGAACTGATTAAGCAACTTGGGAAAAATATAGAGCTAAACAAGCAGATATTRAATAGTTTAAAGGAATTTTTYGGAACCTATCTTTCTGATTTTCTTAAAACGTACAGAAATGCTDATGAAGAAGGAGACGAAGAGCTCAAAGAAATACTTGCCCACCAAGACCAAATTTTTTCAAAGTTTCATGAGCTGATGAAGGAGAAATAAATGTCAGADGCTAATCAAGATCAAATCATACAAGAATTGAAAAAAGAAATTGAAATCCAACTCAGGGTTATAGCTATGATTAAGGAGTTTTTTAGCTCAAACTCTGAATTTATGAAATTGTATCGCCAAAGGCCTGAAGGTTACTCCCAAARRATGAAGACTATTCTTGATAATCAAGAGAAAATTTTTTCAGGGTTGTCAGAACTAGTTAAAAGTACRTGAATCTTGTCAAGAATAGTATTCTTTGAATCCTTTATCAGTAGCATAAAGTTGAACCTTAGGACCAAAGGGACCACTTTTTTCTTCTACTCTCATCAGKCCTCTCTTTTCTAAATCGTCCAAGATTGAAATTAGTTCGTCGCGCTTAAGACCAATAATTTTTTGCATCTTTTCAAAACTTTTYACTCCGCGATTTAGTTCTCCYAAAACTAGCATGTCTTTTGTTTCAGGTCTTGYTAAATTTCGSRCAGGCYTTTCYATTGTATTTGTTGAAGTTTTTTCCAATTGCATTTCAACACGTTTTTCGGAAGATGTGTAGTAATCTGGATTATTACGTTTTCTAATGTAACGCTGAATWACTCGAACAAGGGGAATCATCAAAAAAATWAGCCAAATCCAATAAAAATGGTCACTCATCTATCATCAACTTTTGTCCAGTTTGTCATAAATTTGTTCAGTATTTTTGTCAAAAAAGCTTTGAACGTTTTAAGGTTTCTTTCGACATCTTTCGTGRTAATTGTRAAGATATTGTAAAAACCTRTTTGGATACAATCATATACYGATGTTRWYRCCGAAWCAATGATTATAGTTGTCTARATACGAAGGGCCAAAAMTTAACRTAAAYRYGRGTGCAGCCAAASYRGTTGGARTTGGCATTRTAMTACTAATTATYATTGGAGTAGTAGCGGCAGCATCTGTWCAAATAGTRGATGCAGGCCACAGGGGCGTGTTACTTCATTGGAATGCAGTTGATGTARCTTCTCCRCCTCTAGATGAAGGGCTTCATTTTGTAGTACCATTTCAAGATCAGGTGGTAAATATGGAAGTTAGAACACTATTGTTTGTAAAAGGAACATCCTCAGCCTCTAAAGACCTTCAGACAGTTACYACTGAAGTGACRGTTAACTATGCTCCAAATCCTGAAACARTTAACACCCTCTACAAAGAAGTCGGTCTTRACTATCAAAATAGAATTATTGCGCCAGCAGTAGAGGAGGTTGTAAAACAGGTTACAGCAAATTATAACGCAGAGGAATTGATCACAAAAAGACCTCTAGTAAAAGCCGATATTGAAAATGAGATCACTAWACGTCTAAATGTATACAACATCCAAACTCAAGTCATCTCAATTACAGACTTTCAGTTCTCAGATCTCTTTTCTCGAGCAATCGAATCTAAAGTAGAAGCAGAACAAAAGGCACTAAAGGCAGAAAACGATCTCAGAAGAATTCAGGTAGAAGCACTACAATCTGAAGCAATTGCACAAGGTAGAGCGAAAGCCAACGTTGCCCAAGCCGAAGGTGAAGCTGAAGCAATTAGAGTTATCAACCAAGCACTATCGAATAATCCACACTACTTGGAATGGCTAAAAACGCAAGCATGGGATGGCAAACTACCACTGGTAGTAGGCTCAGGTGGAACTCCTTTCATTCAGATACCAACTCAATAACTAAATTTTTTTTAAAGATGATCTTAATTTTCAGAGAAAAAAATCGTGCTTAATCACAAGTGGGTAATCATAGTAAGATTACCCGAAAGGAAGTTATTTTTTCACATGCCACAATTAGCTACAATTCATAGCTGTTTGTTATAGCTAGAGCTTTTTGTAGATAGCATAAAGCTCGCATATACGCTAGTATCATTTGCTATGTCGGAGCTTTTCAAGCTTTTACGCATAAGATAGCTAGCTATATCATGCCTGAAAAGTAGCTCACACAATAACATAGCAAAAGTATAGCAAATTGTAACTAACTTGATCTAGAAAGCTACATTGAGAATTAAATTTGTGCAACAGAAAATCTAGTTAGCAGATGACATTATAACAAAGCAGGCCTGATTTTGYYMAWYKYTWSMYCKTRASWGKAAAYYTKWWRTWTAGTAGTAGGTCTAATCTGTCAACTCTAGTCCCTTTAAGCTAATTTTTAATTTAAAATTAAATGTCTCTTGCTGAAAGAAAATTCATGAAAGAATTAGATGAAATGATTCTAAATGCCTCAGAACYTCAACTMAAAAAAATTCAGGAATTGGACATTAAGACGCAAWTGGATGGTTCAAACTTTTATGATGTGTTTTCAAAAAATGACAAAAAGTCRAYTCTGATGTCAAAAGCACCTTCAATAAAAAAGAAGAGAAAATAGCRATTTTAATTTAAATNGAGGGYCATTTAATGATTCGTCCATATGGCTTCTAAAAAAATTGTCAAAAAAACTAAAACTACAAARGCAAAACAGAAAAAAACCAAATTAGTTTGTCTTTCACATAAAGAAGAYGCAGACGGAATAAGCTCTGCCGCACTAATTCGTGAAGCACTTGGTGGWGACACAGTTCTTGCTGATTATCCTGGACAAATGGAAGCACTACAACAGATTGCAAGTGATCAAAAACTAAAAACACTATTCATYTGTGACTTGGGTTTGAGCAAAAAAAATCAAGATGAGTTTGTTCAAATCCTTAGTGATCTTAGAAAGCGTAAAATATCAATTACATACATTGATCATCATGATATAGATCCTAAAATTTTCAAACTACTTGAAAAAATTGGAGTYAAAATGATTCACAACATCAATGAATGTACCACCGTTTTAGCGTATGATAAATTTAAAACAAAATTATCGGATCATGCCGCATTTATTGCTGCATGTGCTGCAATCACTGATTATATGGAAGACAGACCACTTGGTTCAAAACTATTACAAATTTTTGACAGACAATTTGCCCTAATTAGCGCAACAGTTCTTACTTACAATATCGTYGGRCATCAAAAAGATCYTGACTATCTTTTGTATTTAGTTGAAGAGCTTTCAGAATCAAAATATCCMCATGAAATTCCAAATACTTATGAATTTGCACAAATCCAAGTAGAAAAATTAGCCAAAATGATAAYAAAAGTCAAAAAGGATATGAAAAYAATGAAGAATTTTGGTTAYATGGAACTTTCAGATTCTGGTGCAAGTGGCGCTGTAAACTTCGTTCTTGGACTTTCTGGCAAAGATGTTGGAGTAGCATTCAAAGAACGAGTTGATCATGGAATTTATGCTGTTTCTGTTAGAGGTTCCAAGAATTGCAAGGCACATCTTGGMAGAATTATTAATGATTTAGCTACTGATCTTGGAGGTTCTGGWGGCGGACACAATAAAGCATGTGGTGCCGTAATTCCAAAAGCAAAGATTAAGACATTTCTTAAAGAATTCAATAAAAAACTAAATTAAAAAATTAATTGGATANNTTTTTAGGCTGAAACTTGGATGAAATGTGGAACAATTTTTTAATAATTTRAAAGGCAATTTTTATCTGAATWTGAACCCAARATATGTTATTCCAGCAATAGCTGCAGGTATTGCAATTGTTGCTATTATTGTAATGATRAATGSCGAATCTCAATTTTCAGAAAACCAAGTAGTTACACAATCTCCTGATGAAAACCAAATAACAATTCCRACACYACAACCTGTACAAGAAAATGAAATTGAACCAATCCCRCAATCTATYCCAATAGAAGAAAATGAAYCCGCCCCAGAAGTTGAACAAACTGTTCAATCAATTGAATATGAAATATTTGTCACAAATGGCGAAAAGCACATTGTACCTCTTGATAAAATAAAAAGTGGAGGCCCTCCTCCAGATGGAATTCCATCAATTGATGATCCAAAATTTACAGAAGCAGACAATGAAAATCATGTTGCAGATTCAGACATTGTACTTGGTTTAGAAATAAATGGCGAAGCAAAGGCATAYCCTCTTTCAATTTTAGTTTGGCATGAAATTGTAAATGAYAATGTTGGTGGAGTTCCRGTAGCTGTTACCTATTGCCCTCTATGTTTTACGAATCAGGTTTTTGAGAGAGTTTTAGATGGCCAATCTGTAGARTTTGGAACATCAGGMAAATTATACAACAGTAATTTAGTGATGTATGACAGGATGACAGGAACTTACTGGAGTCAAGGATTAGGRCTTGCAATAAARGGAGAACTTACTGGTCAGAGCTTAAACATCATTCCRTTTGATGTAATWACTTGGGGTGATTGGAAAAAACTTYATCCKGAYACTGTMGTRTTRACYACAAACACTGGRCACATACGTGCCTATGGGGTTGACCCATATGGGGACTATTACACAGACCCAAGAATAMTTTTCCCAGTAGAATATAGAGATGACAGAATGCATCCAAAAGAGATCATTTTGGGATTTCATGAAGGTCTAGTTTTCAAGGCATACAAGCAACAGGATGTAGAATCTTCAATAGTAATTAATGATCAAGTAAATAATGAACCAATTTTGCTAGTATCACTTTATTCTGGAAATGCTAGATCATTTGATAGAATGGTAGATGGTGAAATTCTTGAATTTACATACAARGATAACAAAATTGTTGATATCAATACAAATTCTGAATGGAATTATGATGGAGTTGCGATATCTGGAGAACTCGAAGGAACAGAACTTGAACGCCTTGCCTTTAATCCTGGATTCTGGTTTGAATGGATTGCATTTCATCCTGAAACACAAGTGTATGGTGKAACTACTTGAAGCCAATTAAAAAAGGAATTCTTGTTGGAATAATCACAATAATTGCTTATCTGACAGTAGTTATAGTTACTACTCCAGCATTGCCTCCTGATGCCGCAATTAGTGCAGCGTTTGAGATAAACTCTATTGTAATTATYGGCATGGGTGTTGGAGTTGGATTACAAATGTAYCTTAYRGGAAAAAGCAAAATGCTKGGCTGCAAATTAAATGTCAAGAAAAAAGCGTTTGKTGGAAAYKCTGGWAGCACCGCTGCAACCTCATTCTTTTCATTCTTTTCCCTAGTCCCACTRGGATGCTGTGGTTGGTGGCTGTATGTATTATCTTTACTKCCAAGTGTAGTTGGCACAGGAGTTTCTGCMGTATTGATTGAATATAGTCAGACATTGGCATATCTTGGTTTGGCAATAATTTTTGGATTTAATGCACTAACMGCAATCAAATTRCAAAAAGAAAAAAAGTTACGAAAAATTAGCATGRCCTAACCTTTTTCCGAATATTAATACTATGTGAAAATGTTAGTATCTTTGTTTACAAACACAAGCTTAGATACTAAAGTATTCTAGTTCCAATGAAATAAAATGAAACATCTTGATAATTCAAACATTCAGATAGATTTTGATAAATATCTTAACTGTCCATATTGTAAAAAATCTGGACTATATTGTCCTGAACATAGAAGTGAAGTAGAACAGATTCTTAAACAAAACTAGTATTATTTGCGCATTTTTCTAACTAATTTTTTTACTTGTCTATATGCTAATACWGGTGGTATRCAATATAGACATCCAATTTGTTTAATTGAGCAACAACAAAAACAATCACACTTTCCTTTTTCATGTTTGCAATCTTCACATATCATATTTCTTACTCCTTGRTTTTGATCTTAGTCGTGTTTTACAACATGGACACATTATTTCACTTGAAAAGAAAAAYAATGCACATAAAGAACACCACTTTTGACCAATCTTATACCTTAGATTACTTGAAAATGATTCCTTCTTGAATCTAATACATAGTCCCTTACACGTTTGAGCCATAATGATAAAAGCTTCTGTAATGTATTTAAGAAAATTTCCAAATTCCAGTCTTAACTTTTTTCAATTTCAACAACTGCATCAATTTCTGTCATGGAGTTTAATGGCAAACTTGAAACTCCTACGGCAATTCTTGCATGTTGTCCCTTTTCTCCAAAAATTTCAAAAAAAAGATCTGATGCTGCATCGATAACTTTTGGATGTTGAGTAAAATTTGATTCYGAATTTACAAACCCTGAAACTTTGACAATTTTTRAAATCTTATCTAAATCTCCAATCTCACTTTTTAGCTGTGCTAAAATGTTAATTGCGCAAAGTTTTGCAGATTTTCTAGCCTCYTCTAGGTTTTCATCATTTACTTTGCCTTCATGGATTACTTTGCCRTCTTTYATCGGAATCTGCCCAGACACATAAGCCAAATTATTAGAAATTACCACTGGAASATATGCCCCCGCTGGTTTTGGYGGAGYAGATAATTCAATTCCTAAGGATTTTAGTTTYTCATCTATCATGAAAATTCTAAAAAATTGACTAGTTTTAGTTTTTACGAATTAATCTTGATGTGTACCTTTTCTCCTTTATGTGCCTGATTCTGATACACTAATCTAGGCCTGTGACCCTGTTTTTGGAGATATCCCGTAATTATGGCTGCCCATGGAAGTGAATGACYACTATTCATTCTTGATTCAATCGTAATGTTTTTTGTTCCTGGCTCCAAATCTGCCCTTCCAGAACAGACCATTTGCAATGAAGARTCAATAATTGTAATCAATTCTTCAAGTGATTTTGATCTAAGATTTATTCCATTTTTTTCAAGAAACTCTAACATGTCAATATCATGGTTTTTTGAAACTAGAGATGCGTTTAGAATATGTCCTAAAGCATCCTCGTTAACTAATCGTATAATTCTGTAAACTTCTTGAGCYTCTGATTTTGTCATGTCATACAAGCTATCAATTTTCATTGAATTCTTCCAAACATGAGAAAATACTTTCATCTGATTYACTCCCAAAATTTCTGTAGAAGAAAATATAGCACCTTTACCATTGTTGCTGTCAATCAGCATTAATTCTGTTTCATCAAAAATGAAACAGTTCTGAATAATATCAGAAATTCTAATCTTCRCDCCATCAGGAATTGCCTTAATCGATTCAGAACCAAGCAAAGATGGTGGAATGATAATTTTTACTTCCAAATCACGTCTTAATACCGTTAACATCTGATCTTTACATTCRGCAAGAAGACCAAGGCCCCACTGATCAACCATGATGTWAATTCTTGATTTAGAGCCTTCAACCATTGTTCTTAGCTGAYTTAAAACAGCATTTGCACTGAGATCAAAATATCTCTTCTCTACTGCACCTCTMGATTTCTTACTATCTTCACTCATTTTTTTTAGATTTGTAACCAAAGTGTTCATTGCATTTACCTTGTTGATCTGCTCTTGAATAATATCATCAAATGCGTCTACAGGCGCAATTGMAGTACACATTCTTGGTTTGCTTTTTGAAATAATTGCCAACTTTTTCTTTTCTAGTTTTAACAAAATTGGATATACCTTTGTTCTTGGYAATTCAGAATAATATGCTAATTCACTAGCTGAAATRGTTCCTTTTGCTACCAATGTAACATAAGCGCGTGCCTCATAGTTGCTYAAGCCAAATTCTTCAAGACTAACTGTAAGAGCATGTTCGTTAAYCACATGCTCTACTGAATTTAGAATAGGTAAAATCRAGAGCTAAAATTCTTAGCACATCTACTCAAATACTGTCCCCTCTGTATGGTGTCACTGCRGTTAAAATCCGYGCTAGAAATGGATTAAGCAAAATTGATCGTAGGCTCTAAAATTAGCGAGTCCTCTCCTAATGTACAATTCCTAATAGYACACAATCCTTGAGGGCTCTTAWACCAAATAGAAATCTGAAAAAGGATTTGGAGAAGGTACGGAAATTATCGTCCATAGTAGATAAAAAAATGGAAAATTATAGGCAAAAAAACAATCAAAAAATTGAAAAACTCACTMCTGCKGAATTACAGGATTTACATGAAATTCTTAGAATTGCTGATTTTATCTTAACAAAACATGAAATGAACAAAGATTTTCATTCTATTTTGAAAGAATTTGTTGGGATCATAAACAACTCTGCAAACTCTGTCGAAAYAYTGGATGATGAAATCAGCGAACTAGTAATTACAGCTGAAAGCACAATAACTCRCATCAAAACCCTTCAGGCCAAGGTATCTRATGATTTTGATTTTGAAGCGAATCAAAAAGAGGTCAAAATTGAAGAAATTACCTCAGAATCAAGTGGAAATAATTTAACCAATTCTTCTACAGGCGTTTACMCTCAAGGATACCAACACAATTCTGCAGTTGAGGCTGAACAGGTAATCTAGATGAGTTTAGCCCCACAAGAGTTAGAAAATAGCGCAAGCAAATATGCTTCTGACGCAATCAAGTTTGATTCCCAGGGAGCTAGGGGTATGGCAATTGCCAATTATCAAAARGCCATAGATTCTCTTGTAAGATTAATGCGACTTTATCCAAATAGCAAACTAAATCCAATYTACAAAGAACGAACWCTTTCTTATCAAACAAGAATCAAAGCACTAAAAGAAACTCATGGTGTAGAACCTGCAATTGATCCTAGTGCTTCACCAGAAGARCAAAGGGCTAATCTAAAGAAACATCAAGACAAAACTGATGTTGAAGACCTCATTATGAAAGAAAAACCCAACGTTCGTTGGGAWGAAGTTATAGGAGTAGATGACGCWAAAAATGCATTACGTGAATCAATTGTTTATCCAACTAAAAGACCTGATTTGTTTCCACTTGGCTGGCCTAAAGGACTGTTACTTTAYGGRCCACCTGGYTGTGGTAAAACAATTCTAGCAGCTGCAATTGCAAGTGAGCTTGATGGTTATTTCATAAACGTTGATGCRGCATCTATGATGAGTAAATGGCTTGGCGAAGCTGAGAAAAATGTTGCCAAACTGTTTAACATGGCAAGAGATTATGCGGAAAAAGAAGGAAAACCAGTAATATTGTTTGTAGATGAAGTTGATTCTCTTTTAGGTRCAAGAAATAGTGAAATCGGTGGAGAAGTTAGAGTTAGAAACCAATTCCTTACAGAAATGGATGGAGTAAATGAAAAGGGAAAAAATTTGAAAATGTATGTTATTGGGGCAACAAACAAACCCTGGAGTCTTGATTGGCCATTTCTTAGAAGATTCCAAAAAAGAATTTAYGTTACACTACCAACACAAGYGGCTAGAGAAAAATTATTTGATCTTTACACTKCTCCATTAAGAACAGACAACAAGTTACGAAGTACTGAACTTGCAAAATTATTTGATGGCTATAGTGCAAGTGATATCAAAGACGTTTGTCAGGCTGGTCAGCTCAAAGCAGTAAATGAATTATTTAGCTCACCTGASTACAAAGAACCTGTTTCTGGACAAGACCCACCTCAACCAAGAAATCTAACAATGGCAGATTTTAGAGCYATAATGACTAGAAGAAAACCAAGCGTTTCCACAGAAATGATTCGTGCATACTTCAAGTGGAGCGAAGAATTCAAGGCATTATAGATAWTCTMCACGCCTAAGTGTAATTTCAAAAYAAAATTTACATCTAYTTATGATCTACTGGCTCGAATGTRATTCATGGTAAAGYTAAGCTGTAGCCACTACGGTTATGATTGTGATTTTGAAACAGATGGYGATGCAGACGATGTAATCTCCAAATTTGGAGRMCATACATTAAAKGAACACGGAATTGATTATTCCAAAGAAACACTGATGCAATTTATTCTGAGAATACGAGTATAACAAAACYCYATAAGCATTGYATCTTTTTTCTTGATYCRATCACACTTCAAAACCCTTAAATCCGTAATCGAAACCACTTTTCGAGGGTCACAATAACCACWAAAAAATCCAAATATGTAAACAAATTTGGAAAGCTGATCYTTGATGATGRYACCGTTCTTGACGGAATGGGGTTTGGTTATTCYWCTACTGWTGTTGGCGAGATAGTTTTCAACACTGGAATGGTTGGTTATACAGAAACACTTACTGATCCATCGTACAGCGGGCAAATTTTGACRCTAACTTATCCATTAGTTGGAAACTATGGHGTCCCAAATCCTGAATCAAAGGATGABGATGGAATTCCAAAATACTTTGAATCAGATAAAATCCAAGTTCGYGGTCTTGTAATTCACGAATTATCACTAGYCGCAAGTCACTGGAATATCTCAATGACGCTAGATGAATGGCTATACAACGAAAAAATTCCTGGAATATCKGGAATTGATACTCGTGCTCTAACAAAAAAACTCAGAGAAAAAGGAGTTATGATGGCGGCTCTTRCAGTTTCTGATAAAGAAATTGATGTAGAAGAAATAAAGAAAAAACTTTCTTCTGCAACAAATTACAATTCAGAAGAATTCATGGACGTTGTTTCTACAAAATCTGAACARACCTACGGAAAAGAAAAACAGTCTGTTGTWGTTATTGATACTGGAACAAAAAATGCAATATTGCGAAACATTCGAGATATTGGTTACAAAGTTATCAAAGTTCCTTGGAATACYCCAATTGAGAAAATTCTTTCAYACAAACCAAAAGGAGTTGTATTTAGTAATGGCCCAGGCGACCCGMAGAATTGTCCTGATACTATTAAAGTAGCAAAATCATTAATTGAAAAAAATATTCCCACTCTAGGAATTTGTCTGGGTGCTCAAATCATYGGCCTTGCAGGAAACGCAGATACTTACAAACTAAAGTATGGKCATCGTGGACAGAACAAACCATGCCTAAATTTRGATAATAATCAAGTTTATGTTACTAGTCAGAATCACGGTTACTGCATAAATCCAGAATCTTTRAAAAATTCTGATTTTGATTTATGGTTTTYAAAYACAGATGATAAAACYGTTGAAGGTATCAAACATAAAAAACAAAAATGCATAGCTGTACAATTYCACCCAGAAGCATCGCCTGGACCTTATGATTGTAAGTTCATTTTTGAAGAGCTGAAGAACCTRATGGAGGAGGGAAAGTCTGCCAAAAAATGAGTCGATAAAAAAAGTTCTTGTTTTAGGTAGTGGGGCAATAAAAATCGGAGAAGCAGGCGAAAGTCGWTAAACGACCGTCAATTYGACTACTCCGGAAGCCAATGCCTCAAAGCAATTCGAGAAGAAGGACTGAAAAGTATTCTCATAAATCCAAACATTGCAACAATTCAAACGGATACAARATTTGCTGATCAAGTSTACTTGTTACCAGTAAATCCAGAGTATGTTGAGTCCATAATTGAATCAGAACGACCGGATGGGATTATGCTAGCATATGGTGGACAAACTGCATTAAACTGTGGTATAAAACTAGACGAAACTGACRTTCTAAAAAAATATGGAATTAATGTACTTGGAACTCAAGTTCCAGGAATTAAGAAAGCTGAGAACCGTCAATTCTTCAAAGATTCAATGAATGAATGTAATGTTCCAGTTCTTAAAAGCAAAACTGTAACAAATTTTGAAGAGGCAAAAAAGGTACCCRAAGAACTTGGATAYCCAGTGATAATTCGAGTGGCTTACACACTTGGAGGAAAGGGGGGAGGAATTGCTCACAACGAAATCGAATTGCATGAAATTGTTGAGCGAGGAATTAATGCAAGTTTAGTGGGGCAGGTTCTGATTGAGGAATATGTTGGAAGCTGGAAACAAATTGAATATGAAGTAATGCRRGATTATGCCGGAAATAACATAATTGTCTGTAATATGGAAAATGTCCTCTCCATGAAAGTCCACACCGGGGATAATATCGTAGTGGCTCCTTCACAAACTATCAGTAACCATGAATATCATATGCTGCGTTCAGCCTCACTTCGTGCATCAAAACACGTTGGTATTGTTGGAGAATGCAATATTCAGTTTGCTTTAGAACCTAGCTCAGAACAATATGCTGCTATAGAGATTAATCCTCGACTTTCACGCTCATCTGCACTAGCGAGCAAAGCAACTGGATATCCATTAGCATACATGTCTGCAAAAATAGGACTGGGATATTCACTTCCAGAACTTGTTAACCATATTACAAAATCAACAACTGCATGTTTTGAACCATCTTTAGATTATATTGTATGTAAACATCCTCGTTGGGATTTTGCAAAATTTGAACTAGTTAACAGGAAACTTGGTCCTGCAATGAAGTCTGTTGGCGAAGTAATGGCTGTGGGAAGAACATTTGAAGAATCTCTTCAAAAATCTATCAGGATGCTTGACATTGGAAATGATGGATTAGTATTAAATCGATTTAATGGAAAAACATACGACGAAGAAGAAATTGAAGAACATCTATCTCATCCCGACGATTTAATTTTATACTATGTAGCGGCTGCTCTAAAGAAAGGAATTTCTGTTGAAAAGATTTACGATTTATCAGCAATTGATCCTTGGTTTATCGAAAAAATAAAAAACATTGTCGAAACTGAAGTAAAACTAAAAGAAAAATCATTAGAAAAATCATTACTTAAGGATGCAAAACGCTTTGGCTTTTCTGATAAACAAATTGCACGGGCAACAGAAAAAGAACCATTAGAAATACGAAAAATTAGAAAAGACTTTGGAATTGTCCCTGTAGTAAAACAAATTGATACGCTCGCAGCTGAATGGCCTGCAAAAACAAATTACTTATACTTAACTTATGGTGGAGACAAAAATGATCTAGAGGTATCAATTAACGAAACAGGAATTATAATTCTTGGTGCTGGCCCTTATCGAATTGGAAGCAGTGTTGAATTTGATTGGGGAACTGTAAACATGGTTTGGGGATTGCAAGAACATGGAGAAAAAAATGTCATAGTTGTTAATTGTAATCCTGAAACAGTTTCAACTGATTATGATATTTGCAGTAGGCTTTACTTTGAAGAACTAACTCAAGAACGAATTCTTGACATTACTGAATTTGAAAATCCAAAAGGCGTTGTTACTTGTGTCGGTGGTCAAACAGCAAATAATCTTACACCAACCTTGGCCAAAAATGGCGTTAACATACTAGGCACAAAAGCAGAGGATATWGATAGGGCTGAAAATCGTTCAAAATTCAGTAGTGTTCTTGATGAATTGCATATYCCGCARCCACAATGGCARGCATTTTCAAGCCTAATTGATGCTAAAACATTTGCGCAAGATGTAGGATATCCAGTAATCGTTCGACCRTCCTATGTGCTGAGTGGYGCTGCTATGAGAGTGGTATGGTCRCAAAATGAATTAAAGACCTATGTAAAAGMGGCAACAACGGTTTCTCCTGATCATCCAGTTGTAATTTCAAAATTCATGCTAAAYTCTCTTGAAGTAGATGTTGATGGAGTTTGTGATGGAAAAAATGTGATTATAGGAGCAATAGTTGAGCATATTGACAGTGCTGGTGTACATTCAGGAGATGCTATGATGTG
>LKGT01002084.1_pt1 | contig 17251 bp, 16 predicted proteins | sample 503861 | NCBI WGS metagenome assembly LKGT01 (sample SAMN04113194, study PRJNA297058) | marine sediment metagenome | biome: marine benthic biome; feature: marine benthic feature; material: marine sediment; isolation source: sediment sample collected at the water-sediment interface from the South......
CCACAATCCTTTCCGGATGCGGGGTGTACGTTGTCCTTTACCTGGATACGCGCTACCCGCACTTTCTCCTGAGAAGAAGCAGCAGGTCAGTTACGGAATCGCGTACCGCAGCATTCATGAGTTGTGCACGTATTGCATTCATAAGGTGGCATGATCTTGCAACACCGGGTTGATGTCAACCGCCGAAATATCAGTTACTTGTGTTACCAGTTTACTCTATCAGGCGATCATAAATTGCGACTTGAAGCGTTCAATACCGGCCCGAATCTTATGACTATAACGGGCTGGCGATATGCCAAGCATGTGTTATTCTCTGCTGAAGGTAGCAGGGGCCTGATAAATTACAGGTATAAATGGCGGGAAAGCCGGGGTTACGTTGCTACATAGACCCATAGAAAAAGAGAGAGCTGAAAAAAGTTTCCACAATAATTTATCGCCGCGGCGAATGTGGAGGGGGCTGTGCGCGCAGGCGGAATCGCAATCTGCGATGTCCGTTTTTCTATATTGCAGGTATTCGATAGATGCCTGACATCCTCTTCCGCATACAACTAGTTCATTACACGGAACTCGAAAGGAGCGTTCATGAAACGGTGCAAAAGCAGCAGTCGGCGCATTAGCGTTGCATTCCTTGCAACGGCAGTAATTGCGGCATCCGGCAGCGTATTCGCCCAGACTGTCGATGCGGTGCTTCAAGCGCAGGAACGGCGCCTGGACCTGGCACAACAATCGCAGGAACGAATCAACACTATTGTTGAAGGCAAACGGTCACTTGCGGACCAATACCGAGCCATTAACAAGGAAATCGACGGTCTGAAGGTTTACAACCGCCTGATGACGGCGCAAACCAATGGTCAGTCCGCGGTGCTCGAGGACATTTCCCTGTCGATGGATCAAGTCGATGTCATTAATCGTCAGATCTTTCCGCTCATGGAACGCATGATTGACGGCCTGGAACAGTCGATCAATCTCGATATACCGTTCCTGAGTGACGAACGAACCGATCGAGTCAATGACCTCAAGAACATCATGGAACGCTCCGACGTCAGCGTTGCGGAAAAATTCCGCAAGGTCATGGAGGCGTACCAGATTGAGAACGACTATGGCACGACTGTTGATCAGTATCGCGAGACCATCGAACTCGATGACGGCTCAACACGTGATTACAACGTGCTGCGAATAGGGCGGGTTGGATTGTACTTCCAGTCGGATGACACGCGGATAACAGGACGTTGGTCCATGGAAGAGAAAAAATGGGTGATTGACGATTCGGCGCGCAATGAGGTCCGCAAGGGCATACGAATGGCCAAGCAGTTGATCGCACCGGAATTGATCCTGATTCCGATACCGGCAGCAACAGCAGCGGGGGCTTCCTAAATGAAACGTTCAATAATAATTATTGCGGCCAGCATGCTGGCCCTCGCAATGGGTACGGCCACCGCTCAGGATGATGCTGCCAGCATGTCGGAACTGCTTCGTTTGATCGAGCAAGGCCAGGCAAGAGATAACCAGGAAGCACGACGCCGTGAAGCAGAATTTCAGCAACAGAAGAGCCAGCAGCAACAGCTGCTCAATCGTGCTCGCGCCGAGCGTACTCGTCAGGAAAACCAGAGCGCACGTCTCGAACAACTTTTTGAAGATAACCAGACCAAGATCGTTGCAGCGCGGACCGCACTCGACGAGCGTCTCGGGGCCCTGAAGGAGTTATTCGGTGTACTGCAAACAGTTTCTGGTGATGCGCAAGGCCGTTTCACGGGTTCGCTGACGAATATCCATTTTCCGGACCGCGTGAGCTTCCTCGTCGAGCTCGGCAGCAAGATGGCCAGTGCCAATACACTGGCGTCCATCGGGGATATCGAGCGATTGTGGTTCGAACTGCAACGTGAAATCACTGAATCAGGCCGCATCGTGCGTTTCACCGATACGGTTACGCTCGCCAACGGCGATAAGGCCGAAATCGAGATCGTACGCGTCGGTGCGTTCAATATTGTGTTTGAAGACGGCTACCTGCTATACGATGGTCAGACAAAATCGCTCAGCGAACTGCAGCGGCAGCCTGAACAAGGTCGGTATACCAATTCGGCTGGCGACATGATTGATGCCACATCCGGCATCGTGACGTTTGGACTTGATGTGACACGCGGCAGTATTCTGTCCTTGTTGGTTGAGTCACCAACGGTCATGGATCGAATCCATCAGGGCGGCATCGTAGGTTATTGCATCATCGGTTTGGGGTTTGTCGGACTGTTAATCGCGATATGGCGTTTCATGGGCCTGTCGACTGACAGCCGCAAGGTCACCGCGCAGCTCAAACGTGATTCGGCGAGCACGGATAACCCGCTCGGACGGGTGCTGGCAGCCTATGAGAGCAATCGTAATGCAGATACCGAGACCATAGAACTCAAGCTCAGTGAAGCGGCATTGAAGGAAATGCCAGGTCTCACAAAAGGCCTGTTGTTTATCAAGGTAATTTCGGTTGTGGCCCCGCTCATGGGTCTGCTCGGTACGGTTACCGGCATGATCAAGACCTTCCAGGTCATTACGCTGTATGGCGCGGGTGATCCGAAGATGATGGCGGGCGGTATCTCGCAGGCGCTCATGACCACCGTACTTGGTCTGGTCGTGGCGATTCCAATGGTCCTTCTGCACACCGTTGTCAGTGGCCAAAGTCGCAAGATCATCAACATTCTCCAGTCGCAGAGCGCAGGTCTCATTGCCCAGCACTCTGAACGTAGCGACTAGAATCACAGGGAGAAATCATGCTTTGGCTAGCTGATAGTTTTGAAGCCATCCGCGACTTCATGGAGTTGGGCGGACAGGTGTTGACCTGGATAGCCTTCACGATCTTCCTGATGTGGGTACTCATCGTCGAGCGGCTGATGTATTTCCGCTCGACGATGAAGACCATGTCCAGGGAGATCCATGATGCATGGGAAAATCGCAGCGAGCGCCGTTCATGGAATGCCCATCAGATTCGTGAAATGATGATTTCTCGATTCGATCTGGCCACCAACAAGGGAATTGACATGATTCAAACCTTGGTGGCTTTGTGCCCGTTGCTGGGTCTTATGGGTACTGTTACCGGCATGATCAAGGTGTTTGGAGTTCTCGCGGTATCGGGGTCAGGCAATGTACGAGCGATGGCTGGTGGCGTGTCTCAGGCGACTGTGCCGACGATGGCCGGAATGGTAGGAGCACTTTCGGGTGTTTTGCTGGTCACAATACTTACGCGTCGCGCGGCTCGTGAAGTCGAGTTCCTGGAAGACTCGCTGACGATGGATCACTAAGGAATCTATCATGCGTAGACATCATTTTGACGATTTAGGTGGGAAAGAGGAAGAAAACGAGATCAACCTCACCCCCATGTTGGACGTCGTCTTCATCATGTTGATTTTCTTTATCGTGACGGCTTCCTTTGTCAAGGAAGCGGGACTCGATGTGAATCGTCCGGATGCACCGGTTACCGAATCAAAACCCGAAGATGCCAACATACTGATATCGATCAACGCAAATGATGAGATATGGATCGATCGCCGTTTGATTGACCCGCGAGCAGTGCGCGCAAACATCGAGCGCCTGCACGCCGAAAATCCGAACGGTTCGGTTGTTATTATGCCGAGCAAGAAGTCGACCAATAAGATGCTTGTCACCATAATGGATGCTTCGCGGCTTGCCGGCGTTTACAGTATCTCGATTGCGGACGACACCCGCTGATCAACAAAGGATAGAGAAATGCGTAGGAAACACGGTGCACTAGGCGGCGAAGAGGAAGACAATGAGATCAACCTGACGCCGATGCTGGATGTCGTATTCATCATGCTCATTTTCTTTATCGTGACTGCGTCTTTCATCAAGGAAGCCGGTATCGAGGTCAACCGCCCATCAGCTTTCACCTCTGAGAAGCAGCCGGACGCCAACATACTCATCGCAATCGGTCCGACTGACGAAATCTGGATTGACAAGAAACTAGTCGATCCGCGCGGCGTTCGCCCGGTCATCGAGCGCTTGCACTCTGAAAATCCGAAAGGTTCGATCGTTATCCAGGCGGATGCCGAGTCGACAAATGAAGCGCTCACAATCGTCATGGAAGCCGCGAAACTGGCGGGTGTCGCCAACGTTGCGATTTCGGCTCTCGAGCTGTAGCAACTACGCAGCAGCAATAGACGCTGGGGAGATTTGAATCATGATAGGCCGTTATGCATTTTCAATAGTCTTAGGCAGCTTTGTAACGCTGAGCTTGCTTTTTGTGATGCACTTGCTAATCGAGTACGGCGAATCGGCAGTTACCAAAGAACGGACGCGCCACAATCTCGACTTTGTCCGCGTCAAACGTAACGAATCGTTGAACACTGAGGATTTCACGCCGGAAAAGCCGCCAAAACCGCCCGAAACACCTCCTGAAACGCCACCTCAGGACATGGATAACCTCGATCCGAACACGCCGACTATTAATATCGCGCCACCCCCAATATCGGCAAATACCACTATTGGCGGTCCTGGCGGCATGAACATTGCGGAGGGCGATTACCTGCCGATTGTCCGGGTTGCACCTGTATACCCTGCCCGTGCACTCTCCCGTGGACTGGAAGGTCATGTGGACCTCTCATTCACAGTAACGGCTGCGGGCACGGTTCGCGATCCCATCATCCTGTTCTCGACCAGCAGCTTGTTTGAACGTGCGGCAACCCGCGCTGTACTCAAGTTCAAATACAAGCCCAGGGTTGTTGACGGTATTCCGGTTGATGTGCCAGGCGTAAAAACGCGCATCACGTTCAGAATTGAGGAATAGTTTCCCTGGCGGGATTGAGTTGATCGAACAGGACCCATTTCGATATGCATAACAAAATTCATTTATCCCTGCAGTTAGCCATAGCATTGCTCTGCACGCTGATGGTGACGGACGCCGTTTTGGCCAAAGATGACGATTCCGAGGCCGAACGTCGCTCGAAACAGCAACAGACCAAACAAGCACAGGCGGTCAGCAAGGCGGTGTACGACAAAATCACGAAGGCGCAGGAAGCCGTTGACGCGGAGGACTACACAGGTGCTCTGAAGCTGCTCAACAACCTGTACAATCCTGACAAGCTGACAGAGTACGAGCAATCCAACGTCCTTAATTATATCGGTTACGTCTACTACAACATGGACGACATCGTTAATGCGATGCGTACCTACGAAAAGATGATCGCTATTCCAAGCCTTGAGGAGCAACAGCGAAAACAAACCACCTATACGCTCGCGCAGCTGTATATGATGGAAGAGCAGTACCCGAAAGCTTTGTCGACAATTAATACTTGGTTCCTGCTGGAGATCAATCCGGCCCCGGAACCGTTCATTCTAAAAGCGCAGCTTCTGTACCAGCTGAACCGCTCTGGCGACATGGTTGAGCCGATCGAAAACGCCATGCAGGTCGCTGAGAAACGCAACAAGCCGGTGAAGGAAGACTGGTATGTGCTGCTAAACTTCGCGTACTTCAGCACGGAAAACTATCTCAAGGTGCGTGACATTCAAAAAATCTTGCTCGTGAACTGGCCGAAAAAACGATACTGGTTCGCTCTCGCTGGCGCGTTCACAGAGTTGGGCGAAGATGAAAAACTAATTACGGCCTATGCCTCTGCCCATACCCAGGGAATGCTGGAGAAAGAATCGGAGCTGGTCACGATGGCGCAGCTCTTTATGCAGCGCGAAGTTCCCTACAAAGCAGCAACGCTGATTGAAAAAGAAATGGCAGCCGGTCGGATCAGCAAGTCGGGCAAGAATTACCGGCTGCTGTCGCAGGCATGGCAACTTTCCATGGAGGACGAGAAAGCGATTCCTGCATTGAAAGAATCTGCCAGGCAGGCTGATGACGGCGAACTGGATGTGCGGCTTGGAAATGCATTCCTGAACACCGGCAAATATGATGAGTGTGTCGCGTCTGTTCGTACCGGAATTCGCAAAGGCGGACTCAAGAGTCCCGATAACGCACAGATCTCGCTGGGCATGTGTCTTTACAATCTTCGCCAATACAACGCGTCTATTAAGTCCTTCCAGGTCGCTGCACGCACCACGCGTTCCAGAAGGGTCTCGAATCAGTGGATCAACGTTATCCGTGCAGATATTGAACGCAACAAACAAATTCGTGATGCCGAAGAAAATGCGCGCAGGCAGCGCGAAGCAATCGACGAACGTCGCCGGCGCAGCGGCAGAGCCTGATTTACCTGGATCAACGGACAATAAGATCAATCGACAAGGGCGTTGACGGGGGACCGTCAACGCCCTTATAGTGCCCGCCGTCAAATTCTGAATTAGTCGACCAATGCCTAAAATCACCTACATAACGCCCGCCGGAACCCGTCACGAAATCGATGTCGATAACGGGTACTCCGTCATGGAAGGCGCCATCAATAATGATATTGACGGTATTGTTGCCGAATGCGGCGGCGCCTGCGCCTGTGCTACCTGCCACAGCTACGTAGACGATGCGTGGCTCGACAAGCTACCACCCATGGATGACATGGAAGACAGTATGCTCGACGCCGCATACGAGCGTAAGAATAATAGCCGGCTCACATGCCAGATCGAAGTCAATGATGATCTTGATGGACTCGTCATCCATGTTGCGGACAACGAATACTAGAGCTTTCGAGGAGAAAAAATGACGATTGTAGCTGGTCAGAAAATGCCATCCGGTAGCTTCGGTGTGATGACGCAATCGGGTCCGGATCAGGTGTCCACCGACACCCTGTTTGCTGGCAAAAAGGTCGTGCTGGTGTCGGTACCGGGCGCTTTTACGCCAACTTGCTCAAAAGGTCACTTGCCTGGATATATCAATCTGGCCGACGACCTAAGGTCAAAAGGCATCGATACCGTTGCATGCTTGGCGGTCAATGACGTGTTTGTCATGAGCGCCTGGGGCAAGGACCGCGACGTTGGTGACAGAGTCATGATGCTTGCTGACGGGAATGCGGATTACGCCAAGGCATTAGGGCTTGATTTCGACGCGTCAGCACATGGAATGGGGATCCGCGGCCAGCGTTTCGCCATCGTCGTCGATGATGGCGTCGCAACACACGTCGCCGTCGAAGCTGCAGGCGAATTCGACGTCAGTAAAGCCGAATCTATCCTAGCGACTCTGTAAGCTCCGGAACGAGCTTGAAGAGATCTCCGACCAGGCCGATATCAGCCACTTCGAAGATCGGCGCTTCGCCATCTTTGTTGATCGCGACGATTGTGCCGGCGTCCTTAATACCCGTCAGGTGTTGAATCGCGCCTGAAATGCCTATCGCCAGATACAGATCAGGTGCAATAATCTTGCCTGTCTGGCCGACCTGCATTTCATTAGGAACATATCCGGCATCAACGGCCGCCCGTGAGGCGCCAACCCCGGCGCCCAGTTTGTCAGCCAGCGCATAGATGATGTCAAAATTCTCGGCGCTTCCCAGCGCACGGCCGCCCGAAACAACTTTCGCGGCGGACTGAAGATCAGGCCGATCTGACGAGCCTGCCTGCAGACCAACGTAGCGTGTGTGTGACGGTAGCTCGGCCGTACAGCTGACACTTTCAATATCCGCGGAGTTACTACTCGCAACGGACTGATAGGAAGCGATCCGTACGGTCGCAACGACCGGCAGATCTGCCGGTGCCTCGACCGTTAACACAACGTTGCCGGCGTAGATCGGGCGCTTGAAAGTGTGTGATCCGTGGACACTCATGATATCGCTGATCTGGTTTACACCAATCAATGCCGCAATCCGCGGCATCAAATCCTTGCCGAAGGTCGTTGAAGGGCCGAATACATGCGTGTATTCGTCGGCCAGCGCGACCACCTGTGGTGCAATAACAGCAGCCAACGCGTTTGTGTTCACCACGTTTTCAACGGTCAGGACCCGCGCCACCGAGTCCAGCTTGGCGGCTTGTGCCGCAACATCGACAGGGGACTCGGCAAAAACTACAACGTCGATCGTCGCACCGTCGATTTCTGCGGCGCAGGCAACAGTCTTGGCCGTACTTGGATTCAGTGTCTGGCCATCATGCTCGGCGATGATGAGTATTTTCGACATTACAGTAGTCCTTTGTCCTTAAGCGCAGTTATCAGCCCGGCAACATCATCAACCATGATGCCTTTCTCACGTTCGGCGGGTGATTCGAACGATGCCTCAACCAGCGGTGGGCYGGCTTCGACGCCGAGATCACCGAATGGAATCACGTCCAATGGTTTTTTCTTCGCTTTCATGATATCCGGAAGCTTTACGTATCGCGGCTCATTTAACCGCAGGTCGGTCGTAATGACTGCTGGCAGGTCGATGTCGATGGTTTCGAGACCGACGTCCACCTCACGCGTCACGCGCGCCGTGTCCCCATTCAATTCAAGCTTCGATGCAAACGTCGCCTGAGGTCGTTTCCACAAGGCTGCAAGCATCGGCCCTGTCTGACTGTTGTCATCGTCTATAGCCTGTTTGCCAAGGATGACGAGACCAGGACTCTCGCGATTAACGATCTCAAGCAGTGCACGGGCACGACCTAGCGCGTCGGTGGTCTGATCGGTCTGGACCAGGATGGCGCGGTCGGCGCCCATCGCCAATCCGGTCCGCAATTGCTGTTGGGCCGCTTCACTTCCGATGGATACAACTATGACCTCGCTTGCCTCGCCACGCTCCTTAATGCGCAAGGCCTCCTCCAGGGCGATCTCATCGAACGGGTTGATGCTCATCTTGACACCGTCCGTGTCAACGCCGGTTCCGTCACTCTTGACGCGAACACGCACGTTGTAATCAACGACCCGCTTGAGGCCGACCAATATCTTGTCCACGAATGGATTCCCCAGTACTTGAATTTAGAATATGCGAGCGCGACGCTCGCGGCCCGCTATTGTCCACGAGGATTTGGCGGTGTACAAGACCTCTTGGGCGACAGGTTCGCGGAAGCTGCCTGAACTTAATCCCGTTTTTCGGAGTCAAATTTCCCCAGAGGAAGGATGATCTGCGTGTACCTCGAACCACTCATCGGAGGAAAAGTTGATCTATAAACCTTTTTTTAAACAATTAGTTATAATATTTTATTCAAGTGGTTTAGTAGCCTGTGCGGGTACCTCCGAACCCTCGGGAGGCGGGTCCTACGCGGACGAGCCCGCCGGTTCGGATTGCATATCGCAGGCGAGTGTTCGAGACTACAAAGTACTGGACGACGCCAATTTGATTGTCACCGCCGGGGCCAGCAGAAAGTACCATGTTCTGCTGAGCCGAAGAGCGATGAATTTGCGGTCGAGCAGGGCCATTGCATTTGATTCGGCTACAGGTCGTATCTGCAGCAATTTCAGTGACTTGATCGTCGATAGTAGCTTTGGACCCGATAGAATTCGTATTACGTCGGTGCGACGGCTGACCCCAGAGGACGAAAACGATTTGTTGATTCGGTTTGGCAAGAAAGAACCGGAATACGTAGAACCCCGGCAGACCCAACAGGTTGACGGTGCCGAGGTTGAAGAGCTGGACTAGGTTGTCGACCGGTTTCCGGTGAGACGACCCAGTCACGCAATCCGCAATCTCCGTGCGGACCCGCCCGGCTAGCCGCAAGGCTGGCCGGGTTTTATTTAGGATCCTTACCCGAGCGAGCAACCTGATTGATGTATGACTGGCTGAATGCTGCGCTTTGCAATTCGTCGCACGTGCTCACAGCCAGCCGCCGCCTTGCTCGCGTTCTTAAAGCAGAATATTCGGACCAACAACTCGCCGCCGGTGAACTCGCGTGGCGAAGCCCATCGATCCAATCGTGGCAGGACTGGCTGGGCACCCTGATTGCCAGCGCCAAAGATCAGGAATTGCTGCCAACGTCGATCAATTCCTACCAGAGCAGGTGCTTGTGGGAACGGTGCCTGCGTCGAGAGATCAGCGACCCATTGATGAATATTACAATGTTGGCCCGGCAATCACGCGATTCGTGGATGCGGTTGCAGGAGTGGCGTGTACCGCTCCGCGAATGCCAACAACAGGCCCGAAATCGTGATCAACATTTGTTCGCCAACGTCGCGAAAAGCTATCAATCGATACTGGATCGCGAAGGCTGGGTCGACGAGGCGGGTCGTGCGAATCTTGCAACGGAATTGATTTGCCAGGGGCAGGTGACCTTACCCGCCCGCGTCACTGTTGCGGGGTTCGATCGCCTGACGCCACAATTGGAGGTCCTGTTGGCCGCATTGGGCGATGCGGGTTGTGTGATCGAACAGCTTGCTTCGCGAGATCAGGCGGCGCACGTCGCACTCTGCACTTCCGAGACCAGCGATACGGAACTCCGGTCAGCCGGTGCGTGGGCGAAGGCCGAGTTATCTCACGATCCCCGTTTGCGCCTGGCCGTTGTTGTTACGCATCTGGAGCAGGACGCGCAACGGAATCTTCGGCTAATCAAGGAGGGCCTGATTCCAGGTTGGCAGAATGCCGGCCAGAAACACAATGCCGTTGTCGATATTTCCTACGGCCGCAAGCTCGCCAATTACCCAGCCATTTCTACTGCCTTGCTCGTGCTTCGCTGGTTGCACAGTGATATGTCCACACGAGACGTTTGCCTTTTGTTGCGCTCAACATTGCTCGCGCCACAATCGGGTGACGAGCGCGTACGTCTTGAGATGCGTTTACGGCAACTGCCCGATAGGTCCTGGTCGCCGACCCTATTGCTTGCCGAAACAAGTGCATGGCGCAAAACGGCTGACGGGCACGACACCCTTGATTACGTAGCGACGATTGCAAGGCGACGCGCCGAATTGCCAAAGCGCCAATCACCCGAAAACTGGGTCTCAACGTTTCACGAGATTCTGCAGGAACTCGACTGGCCCGGCCACGAAACCTTGAATAGCGCCGAATTCCAGCTCATAAATCGCTGGCGCGAGCTGCTTAACGACGTTGCCAGGCTTTCGCTGGTGAGTTCGTCAATGACAGCATCCGAAGCTCTTGGACACGTTTCAAGCATCTCGGCCGAGGTCGTTTTTCAGCCAGAGGCGAAWGGCGCCGTTCTTCAGGTCATTGGACCGCTGGAGGCAGCTGGCATGGAWTTCGACAAACTCTGGGTRACGGGRTTGAGTGCCAATAATTGGCCCCCTCCAGGGARACCATTAGTGCTGRTATCCCGCGAACTACAGCGTGACTACGGAATGCCCGATGCAGACCCTGGCGATACGCTCGAATACTCGGAGCGCGTCATTGGCCGGCTTGCAAGCAGTGGCACACACACGATTTTTAGCTATCCGCAGACAGAGAAAGACGTCCAACAATCGGTCAGCGGATTATTGACCGCGCTTGAGCTAACTGAAGTCAATACCACCGCAGATCCAGGATGGAATGCCAGGGCTTTGCAAGCCGCGGCTTCAACCAGGTTGGTGGAAGCGGATCCCGTTCCAGGCGTTGGCGACAACGAGTTTGTTGCCGGTGGAGCGGCGACCATACAGCGACAGCTTCAGGAACCGTTTGCGGCTTTTGTGACCGGGCGACTTGGCGTACGGATTCTGTCGCCAATTGCGAGTGGCTTGACGGCAAGCATACGTGGCAGCCTGATTCACAGCGCTCTACAGCATTTGTACGCGGACTGCCCATCCCGCGACGGCATTCGAGGCTGGAGCACGAATGCAATCGGCGAACGAACATCGAATGCAGTGCACGCAGCATTCAGGCAGCAGGAACGAAATGCCGATCCCGTCTTGCAGATTCTGCTGAGTCTCGAGAAGGAGCGAGTACAGCACTTGCTTCAGGGCGTTATCGCACTGGATGCAGAGCGTGAACAGTTTCAGATAAAGAGCGTGGAAGAGAACGTCGATGCGAGCATCGGCGGTATCAGGATTCGCCTGCGCATCGATCGCGTTGATTGTGATACAGATGGCGAAATACTGATACTCGACTACAAAACCGGCGCCCCCAAAAGATTGCTCGATCGGTCTGGCGATCCCAAAGAGTTGCAACTTGTCGTTTATGCTTTCGCACTCGCCGGACCGGTTTCCGGAATCGGCTTGCTGAACGTCGATACTCGTTCCATTGCATTGGACGGAGTCGGTAGAGAGCTTTCGCCTAAATTGGACTGGGACGATGCACTCGCTCGTTGGAAGGAGATAGTTGCAGCCGCCGCCAGTGCAATCGCGGCCGGCGATGTACGCGTAAACGTGTTACAGAACACACAAGCCGCCAGGCCATTGAGCATTCTAAGCCGGTATCGGGAGTTGCTCCGTGACAGATGAGGCGGCACGTCAAGCCGCCCTTAATGTCGAGCGCTCGTTCATCGTGCAGGCGCCGGCAGGATCTGGAAAAACAGAACTCCTGATTCAGCGTTATTTGAAACTTCTCGCGACGGTCGATAATCCTGAGGAGATTCTCGCGATTACCTTCACTCGCAAAGCTGCAGCAGAGATGCAACTGCGCATATTGCAGGCGTTGCAAAAAGCGGCGGCTGGCGAACCGGCCATCGAACCGCATCAGCGCGTTACGGCAGAAGCGGCAAAGGCAGTGCTCGTCAAAGACCGCGCACTACAGTGGAATCTCGTAACGAATGCCCGGCGCATGCGGATACTGACATTGGACGCACTTAATGCGTCGATCGCCCGAATGCAACCGATGTCCTCGAACAGCGGTGCAGCAAACAATGCGATCGTCGCCGATGCGGAAATGCGCTCTCTTTACCGCAGCGCGGCGATGCTGACGCTAGACCAGCTCGCAGAAACGGGCGCCATGCATGACGCAACTGAACAGGTTCTGCGACACGTCGACAACAATACGTCGCTGTACGTCAACTATGTTTCACACATGCTGGCAACGCGCGACCAGTGGTTGCCATTTGTTGGCAGCGGGCTGGTCGATACGACGGAAGAGGCCGGGCTTCGGCTTCGTTTCGAAGACAATCTGGAAGGCGCGGTGCGCAGTTACTTGCAGCGTACACGAGTGGCTTTGCCGGATTCACTAACTGTGCCGATGCTCGAATCAGGACGTTACGCAGCCGAGCAACTGATTGCAGGTGGTCAGCCTGACGCTACAATCCGGTCGTTGAATTCCCTCGGTCAATTTCCGGAGGCAAACGTAGAGTGCGCAACGCAATGGCAGGCGTTGGCCGAACTATTGCTGACGGGCAAGGGACAATGGCGCAGAACGGTGACCAAGGCCCAGGGATTTCCGACCGGAGACCAGGGACAGAAACAACGGATGCTCGACCTGCTCGAGTCTCTGCAGTCCAACACACTGTTTCGTGACCTCCTGCATGGGGTACGCGATCTGCCACCCGTTCGTTACAGCGACGTGCAGTGGTCCGTGTTGCTGGCGCTGTTTCGGCTACTACCGCTCGCCGTTACGGAGCTTAAGCGATTGTTTGGTGAGCGAGGCATCAGCGATTACATTGAAGTGGCGCTGACTGCGGCAAACGCGCTGGGTACTGCCGATAATCCCGGTGATGTCGCGTTGTTACTCGATTACCAGATTCGGCACTTGCTCGTGGATGAAATGCAGGACACGTCAAGTGCACAGTACCGCATGCTCGAAGCGTTGACAGGAGGCTGGCAAGAGGAGGACGGCCGTACCCTGTTTTGTGTTGGAGATCCGATGCAATCGATTTACCGCTTCCGAAATGCCGAGGTTGGGCAGTTTCTGATGGCAAAAAAGGCCGGTGTTGGCAGTCTTCCGCTCGAACCGCTTACGCTACGCCGAAACTTTAGATCAGGGCAACACCTGGTCGACTGGTTCAATGCCGTATTCCCGAACGTCCTTGCCGCGACAGACAATGCTACGCAGGGTGCAGTCGCTTATTCGGACGCGGTGTCTGTTCCGGGCCTGGCAGGGCAAGGCGCCTGCGTTGTGCACCCGGTATTCGGCAGTGACGCAGCGACCGAAGCAGAGCATGGTTGCCGAGTCATTCGTGACACGCTTGCGGCGCATCCTGAMGATGACATGGCWGTCCTGGTTCGTGGYCGCAACCACCTGCACAACTTGCTGTCRCAACTGCGCAACGACGGAGTCCCTTATCGAGCCGTCGAAATTGACCGACTAACAGACCTCCCCGAGATCATTGACATTCTCGCGCTGACCCGCGCTCTGGTGCATCGTGGTGACCGGCTCGCCTGGCTTGCGATATTGCGGTCTCCATGGGTCGGACTCGACTGGCGCGATCTACACGCGCTGGTCGACGGCAGGTCCAATGCAACTGTGTGGGAGTTGCTGCACGCTGACCAGCAACTCGCCCAGCTTAGTTCGTTCGGCGGCGATGCCGTGCGACGAATGCGTGAGAAATTAGCGACTGCCATGCGAGCCAATCGCGTCGAATCGTTGCGCGATACGGTCGAAAGTACCTGGCTGGCGCTCGGTGGGCCTGCCATCCTCGGCGACGCACAATCGGTCGAAAATGTTTATCGATTCCTGGATGTCATTGAGACACTGGAGGAGGGCGGTACGCTTTCGGATGTGGCCGAACTTGAAGATGCGCTGGATCTTGAGCACGTATCGACCGATAGCACCGCGCGTCTGCAGATAATGACCATGCATCGTGCCAAAGGGCTGCAGTTCGATCATGTGTTGTTGTACGGCCTTGGGCGGGCACCTGGGAGGCAAGAACGAACCGTGCTGAGCTGGTTCGATGTTCCCGGACCGCACGGTGCCGACGAGAAGGTCATCAGCCCGGTCGGACCACGAGCAGAGATCGAGAACGATCCGTTGCATCGATTTATCGAACGTATTGAAGCAACAAAATTTCGGCACGAACTTTCGCGTCTGTTGTATGTTGCATGTACCCGAACGCGACGTTCGTTACATCTGCTCGGACATGTCGAAATCTCTGCTGATGGGAGCGAGTTCAAGCCACCCCGTGCCGGCAGTCTCCTTAACTTGCTCTGGACCTCGGTTGCTGACGATTTTGAGAACGCATTTGATCCGGATGCGATTCAATCGAGGGAATCGTCGGTCGAAAGTTGGATAACACCTGAGTTACGTCGATTCGAGTCGGATTGGGTATTGCCTGATTTCCAGGGTTTGAATCAAGCGACCAAGAATTCGGACAATGTCGACAATGACACAGAAGTCGAATTCTATTGGGTGGGGTCGGCGGCCAGACTGGCTGGCACACTCGTTCACCGCTGGTTGCAAATGGTCGCGGACGATCGAGTGCAGCTTGAGACCGGGCAGATGGAAAACATGCGGATTATTAGCACACGCTGGCTACGCGGGATGGGTATTGGCATAGAATCCTTGCCACCCATTATCGAACGTGTTGAAGCGGCGCTGAATGGAGTGCTCGATGACAAGCATGGGCGCTGGTTACTCGCAGGCAACGGTCATGCCGAATTGCCGTTAACCGGCGTGTACGACGGGCAGATCACGTCTGTCGTGCTGGATCGGGTTCGCATCGACGAGCAGGGTACACACTGGATTATCGACTACAAGACCAGTTCGCACGAGGGCGGGGACCTGCGAGGTTTTCTACGCGCCGAGGTGGATCGATACAGACCGCAATTGCACAAATATGTCGACCTGTACCGAAACTTTTCTAACGCCGAGGTTCGATGTGCGCTTTACTTCCCGCTGTTGCAGGAGTTTGTCGAAGTTCCTCTATAGCTGGCCTTCAATACGCAATTCATGCTGGCCGCGATCGTTTACCGATCCCAGGAACTGCATCTGCTGCCGAAGGTTGGGTGGTGTCTCGGGCTTCGCGCTTATCTGCGCTATGAACACGTAACTTCGATCTGTTGATATTTGCAAACTGCCAGCCAGGTCAACAACGCCGTCGGTGTCCTCGACACTTGCGAATACCCCGGATTCCTGAGTAAGAAACTCTGCTTTGTACCCTCCGATGGAATTTCGATCGATCAGTGGCGCAATGAGGTCCGCAACTTCAAGTACACCGTCGGCTGTTACGAGTAAGCCGTCCTCCAGTTTGAGTACGCTGAATTGCGCCGAAATGTTTCCTTGCAGGCCTGGCATTCCGATAACGGCCTGCAGAGTTGCTAATGGCAACGAAGCGCTAATATTGCGAGCAATAATTGACCCTGTGACGCCGAACGCGATATCGCCTTCGATGAATCCGGACGCGAGCACCGTGTTGACCGCGAATCCGAGCTTCAATGTCGCAAAATCGAGCGGACGAATGTGCCATTGCAGATCACGCAGATAGACTCCGTTGGCGTCACCTTCCCTGGCGCGGCCGTTCCAAATTGATCCGCTGATGCCACTCAGGCTGAGCCCGGCGGGGGCGAACCATTGATAAGCAACGCGTGCCGGGAAAAACAGAATAGCGCCGACGACAAATGTGAGCACCCCGATCTGGATCAGACGCGATCGGGATTGCATCTTGTATTCCGTCACGGTGTGCTAGTTGCGCTCTAGGGTGAAAGTCGCGTTGATACGTCCGGGACCGGCCTGGCTGGTTGCTGACATGCTGCCGGTCGTTACGTGCATGCCAAATTGCGTGCTCAGATCGCCCAGCCACAGCACCAGATCATCAAACGCGATGCTGTCGAATTCAACTCGAATACCGTTGGTTGTTGTCGGTTGACTGCGTTTCAGCGAGTTATCCAGGCCCCGCGCGCGCAGAGTCTGGTCGATGATAACAACCGGTGTCTGCTGTGAATTTACTCCAGCGGCCGAACCTGTGTTTGGATTGCCCGAACGCAAACCACTGAGCGGCTGAAGATCGGCGAGCGACCGCTCCCAGATCGCGATACTCGYGGACATGCTYTGCTGCCCTTTGTCGAGCGGCAACCAGACAAACGCATAGACCAWAGCYACCAGCAGAACAGCRCCTCCGCCCGAAACGAACAGGCGTTCCCGTTGCGCCAGCGATTCGAACCAATTTCTCATGCACCRGCCTCCCGAATCTGGATACGGCTGCTGACCTTMTCGCCAACCTGGTCCGTCGATTGAATTGACGCATTGAACCGACCGGAGCYACTGACAATTTTCTGAATGCTATCCAGTGTTGCGACATCCGGTGCGGTAAGCCGCACATCGATRACACCCGCGCGATAGCTGATAGCCTCAAGCTCCGCCGACGAATTCTGTTGCAATGCCAGGCTCARCTGGTGCAACGAGGGCAGGAATGTGTCGCTGGACGATGAGGTACCGAGGCTGCGCCGTATCGAATTGACGATACTGACCGGATCCACGATTTCGCGATTGTCACCGGGTCGAATTTGTCGGTATTCCTGTGTAAATTGATCCTTGATGGCAGTTTGTCCCTGTGCAAGCCGATAGTAATCAACCGCCTTGCCACCGAACCCGACCAGGACCAGTGCCAGCAGCAACGCTGCCGCGTGACGCCAGGGCCG
>LKGT01002082.1_pt1 | contig 17248 bp, 21 predicted proteins | sample 503861 | NCBI WGS metagenome assembly LKGT01 (sample SAMN04113194, study PRJNA297058) | marine sediment metagenome | biome: marine benthic biome; feature: marine benthic feature; material: marine sediment; isolation source: sediment sample collected at the water-sediment interface from the South......
CTCACCAACTCTCTACTCGATCGCTGTTCCGGCAACTGTTTCTCGACCGCTGTTGCAGACGCGGTTCTACCTCCTGCATCCATGGAGTCGTGCGTTGTTCTAACTTCCAGCGTCTCGGCGATCGCTCCTGCATTGCCCTACTTTCCTACGTCCGTGTAGGTCACCTGCCAGTCGCCTGCGTTGCTCTCGGTTGCTGCTCCTGACGCAACTCTACCTCCTGCATCCCTGCAGTCGTCCTCCATCTGACCGCCAGGGACGGTGGAAATGCAATAGGATTGTAGGACCAATCCTTGCCCTGGAGTCGTGCGTTGCTCTAACTTCCTACTTCCCTGTCGGTCGCAGGCAATGGAGGAAATGCAAAAGGATTGTAGGCCGCTTGTGCGCATCTCGGCAATTACTCCCTGCGTTGCTCTCGGTTGCTGCTCCCGGCGCAACTCTACCTCCTGCATCCCTGCAGTCGTCCTCCATCTGACCGCCAGGGACGGTGGAAATGCAATAGGATTGTAGGACCAATCCTTGCCCTGGAGTCGTGCGTTGCTCTAMCTTCCTACTTCCCTGTMGGTCGCANGNGCAATGGWGGAAATGCAAARGGATTGTWGGCCGCTYSTACTCGTCCCGAACTTGCGGCACTTGGGCTTCCTGCCCATCGGGAACAATCCTTGCCTTGCACATCGCGTCGGCCGTGAGCCGTTAAGCGTCAGACGGCAGACAAGGGGCAAGGCCCGAGCAGCTTCGTCGTCTTCTGACGCGTTTCCTAATGACTGACTAACAAACTAATCACAAGATTTCGATTCCCTCATTCTTGAGCATTTGTACCAGGCGAATAAGTGGTAGGCCGATGATGACGCTCGGATCGTCACCTTCCACTCGAGATAACAATGCAATCCCTAAGCCTTCTACTTTCACGCTACCGGTGCAATCGTAGGGTTGTTCGGCGCGAAGGTAGTTTTCGATCTCGCTCTCAGTAAGTTCTCGAAACAGCACCCTGATCGGTACCGTATCGCACTGGATGTGTCCGCTTTGGTTATTCAACAAGGCCAACCCCGTGTGCAAGGTAGTCCAGTTTGCCGATGCTTGACGCAACTGTTCAACTGCATGCTCGTGACTGTTGGGCTTGCCGATTGGAGCGCCGGTGGCGTTGACGGCCACTTGGTCGGCGCCGATTATCAGCGCGTTGCCCACGCTGGCGGCAACCGCGCGCGCCTTGGCCACTGCAAGTCGCTTGACCAGTGCCTCCGGACCCTCGCCGGGGTTAGGTGATTCGTCTACATCGGGGGCAACGACGTCAAAGGTGAGGCGCAGACGCTCGAGTAGCTTTTTACGATAAGGTGACGACGAAGCAAGGACAATTTTTGGATAAGGCATGTTAGTGGCTAGTAGCGAGTAAGAGCACCTGCAGGCGAGTATAGCCCTCGCTACTCGATCCCATATTTTGACATAGATTACGGGCAGTTATATGATGCGCGGCCAAGTTACGAGGGCGCCTAGGATAGATGCGGGCTGGTAGTTTGCCAGCGGTGGTGGAGCCCATAAAGTTGGCCGACTCTGGTACCCGCTTGACGGGCCAGTTGCCGGTAAAGGCTATGGGCCGCCTGCGGGCGCTGTGTCTGGATGAGAGCGACAAGGTGAGTATCGATCTGTCGTTCGAACGCAGCAGCGATCGCACTCTAGGGCGGATGCAGGGTACTATTGTAGCCAGCCTGCAAGTTGTATGTCAGCGGTGTCTGGAGAAGATGACGCTGGTCCTCAGGGCAGAACCATCGGTAATACTGATTAGGGCCCAAGACCGGGAGGATATAATAGGGCGAGATACTGATTCGCTTGTCGTAGACGGCCCCATCTTGTTAAGCAATATTGTCGAGGACGAGTTGTTATTAGCGATGCCGATGGTGCCAATGCATGATATCGATGCATGTCTAGCTGGTGAATATCGACACCGCCAGGAGAGACCCAATCCGTTTTCGGTTTTGGGCCAACTAAAACATAGGGACTAATTGTAGCGTTTTTTGAGAGGATCTGGCATGGCCGTACAGAAAAGCCGAAAAACCCCATCGCGGCGCGGAATGCGCCGTTCACACGACGCCTTAGATAAGCCGACATTGTCGATTGATTCGACTAGCGGTGAGACGCATCGTCGCCACCACGTGACAGCCGATGGATTTTATCGTGGTCGAAAGGTTGTTGAGACACCCGAGAGCGACGTAGACGCCGACTAACGATACGCGGCCAAGGAGAATTTTAAACCTTTGACGGCTACCATTGCCTTGGACGCTATGGGTGGCGACCATGGTCCGGGTGTTACGGTACCGGCAGCCTTGGCAGCCCTGCGTCGCCACGCCTCGATAAAACTTATCCTTGTCGGCCAGCGCGATGCGCTGGTGCCAGAGCTCCAAAAACAGCGCGCGGGGGAGAGTGAACGGCTTTCCATTCATCATGCGTCACAGCTAGTTGGCATGGATGAGCCGCCAGCGCAGGCGCTGCGCACGAAAAAGGACTCTTCTATGCGCGTGGCGATCAACCTTGTAAAGACAGGAGGCGCCCAGGCATGTGTCAGCGCCGGTAATACGGGCGCACTGATGGCAACAGCGCGCTTCGTCCTGAAGACGCTTCCGGGAATTGATCGACCGGCGATTATTGCAACCTTGCCTACAATCCAGGGGCATGTTCATGTGCTGGATCTTGGCGCCAATGTTGACTGTACCGCCGAGCAATTACTGCAGTTCGCGATCATGGGTTCAATATTGGTTAGTTCTATAGAAGATAATCCGAGCCCACGCGTAGGCTTGTTAAATATCGGCGAGGAAGACATTAAGGGCAATGAGACGGTAAAGGGTGCGGCCGAGTTGTTGCGAAACAGCAAAGTCAATTATTGTGGTTACGTGGAGGGTGATGCGATTTATACTGGTGATATGGACGTGGTGATCTGCGATGGATTTGTCGGGAACGTGGCACTGAAAACTAGCGAGGGCCTAGCCAAGATGATCACTCATTTCATGCGCCAGGAATTTCGACGTAACATACTTACTAAAGTGGCCGGATTGGTCTCGCTGCCCGTCTTGAAGAGCTTTCACAGGCGGGTTGATCCGCGACGTTACAATGGAGCCAGTCTCGCCGGCCTTAATGGAGTCGTTATAAAAAGTCATGGCGGCGCTGATACTCTAGCCTTCAGATATGCTATTGAGGAAGCATTGAATGAGGTAACCAAACATTTCCCGGAACAGATCAACGAGAAATTGGAATCGATGTTGGTAAAAGAGGGAGTAACTTGAAGTATTCACGTGTGATTGGCAGCGGCGGTTACTTACCGGAGAAGGTAATGACCAATGCCGACTTGGAAAAGATGGTCGACACTTCCGATGAGTGGATTGTGTCGCGTACCGGTGTGCGCGAACGTCGTATAGCCGCAGACGGAGAGCACACCGTTGATCTCGCAGAGCATGCAACCCGTCGTGCCATCGAAACAGCCGGCATCGACGTTGGCGACATCGATCTGATTGTGGTAGCAACAACTACGCCGGACCAAGTCTTTCCGAGTACTGCTTGTCTTTTGCAGAAACGCCTGGGAATCCACGGGTGTCCAGCCTTTGATGTGCAGGCAGTATGCACGGGTTTCGTTTACGCGTTGGATGTGGCCGACAAGTTTGTACGTACCAACAGCGCCGAGTGTGCGCTAGTAGTGGGGGCAGAAACGTTTTCTCGAATCATAGACTGGACTGATCGAAACACTTGCGTGCTGTTTGGCGACGGCGCAGGGGCGGTGCTGTTGAAAGCGGCCGATGAACCGGGAATCATATCATCGCATTTACATGCGGATGGGCAATATACCGAATTGCTCGAGGTGCCGGCCGGTGTTTCCAAGAGCTACGACAAAGTAATTAACGGCGAGGCCTACGTGACTATGGGGGGAGCCGAGGTGTTTAAGGTAGCTGTCAAACGACTTGGCAGCATCGTTGATGAGACCTTGGAAGCAAACAATATGAAGAAATCGGATGTGACCTGGCTGGTACCGCACCAGGCGAACATTCGCATTATCACGGCCACCGCCAAGAAGCTCGGTTTGTCGATGGACCACGTAGTGGTCACTATTGATCGGCATGGCAACACGTCAGCCGCATCGATACCGCTCGCATTCGACGAGGCGGTGCGCGATGGGCGCATCAAACGAGGTGATATCGTCTTAATGGAGGCGTTCGGCGGCGGTTTCACTTGGGGTTCGGTACTTCTTAACTACTGAGAACTACTCAACGCAGAGAGGCAAAGGGGGCAAAGTTTTTTGCTACCTTCAAAAACTCCTCATTTGGAATTTCTTCGTGTTTTCGGGCCTTTGCGTTGCGTTGTTTTTGATCATCTAGATCTGGTTGTTCGGTAACGGTAGTGTCGCTTGCTTTTGTTTTTCCTGGACAGGGATCCCAATCGGTTGGGATGTTGGCTGCGATGGCGGCGGATTACGTCGATATCGAGCGTACATTTGCCGAAGCGTCAGAAGCGCTTGGTTTTGATCTTTGGCAGCTTGTCCAGAATGGCCCAGAGGACAGTCTCAATAAGACGACGAACACCCAACCAGCGATGTTAGCAGCCGGTGTAGCAGTATGGCGTGTATGGCAATCTCGCGGCGGACCTTTGCCAGATTACATGGCTGGCCACAGCCTAGGCGAATATACAGCGCTTGTATGCGCGCGCGCTATCGAGTTTAAGGAGGCTGTACAATTAGTCGCGGATCGAGGGCGATTTATGCAAGAGGCTGTACCAATCGGCGAAGGTGCAATGGCGGCGATCATCGGCCTTGATGATGATGCCGTACGACAAGTCTGTGAACAGGTTGCTGCTGGCGACGTCGTGGCGCCGGTCAACTTCAATGCTCCCGGACAAGTAGTGGTTGCCGGTGCCACAGCGGCGGTAGAACGCGTTGTTGATCAAGCCAAATCAGCGGGCGCACGTCGCGCGGTGTTGTTACCGGTAAGCGGACCGTTTCACAGTGCTTTGATGCACCCGGCGGTCGGACGTATGGCAGAGCGTTTGCGCGAAACGGATATTCGCAATCCGAAAATACCCGTGATCCACAATTCGCATGTTGAAACGGAGACTGATCCAACCGCGATTCGAAACGTGCTTGTGCAACAGATTGAGTCACCGGTGCGCTGGGTGGAAACCATACAGAAAATGATTACGCTGGGTGTCGATAGGATCGTTGAATGTGGTCCAGGCAAGGTGCTGGCCGGCTTGAACAAACGCATCGCGCGTGACGCGCGATCATTGGCGGTGTCTGATACCGATAGTCTTGCTGCCGCATTATCCGCGGTAGGCGGAGACACCTAATTTTTGTGCAAGAAAAATGGAAAAACTTTTGAAAGATGAAGTCGCCCTAATAACGGGTGCGAGTCGAGGTATCGGGCTTGCGATTGCACTGGAACTTGGGCGACAAGGAGCGTTTGTTGTCGGCACATCTAGGTCGACCGGTGGCGCGGAAAGTATTGATAGTCGCTTTAAAGAGAACGCGATTGAAGGTCAAGGTATGGTCTTGAATGTCACCGATGCAGATTCTATCGAGCAGGTATTGGCAAAAATGGCACAGACTTGTGGGTCGGCGTCGATTCTTGTGAACAATGCTGGCATCACACGTGACAATCTGCTCATGCGAATGAAAGAAGAAGACTGGGATGTTATTGTCGATACTAATCTCAAATCTGTATTTCGACTGTCGCGGGCGTGTATCAGGCCCATGATCAAGGCGCGGGGCGGGCGGATTATCAATATCAGTTCGGTTGTCGCTGCTACCGGTAACCCTGGGCAAGCAAACTACGCTGCCGCCAAAGCGGGCGTGGTGGGTTTTACGCGAGCGCTTGCGCGTGAACTTGGCGGACGTAACATCACGGTCAATGCGGTAGCACCCGGGTTTATCGATACCGATATGACCCGGGCCTTACCGGCGGAGCAGGCGCAGGCACTATTGCAGCAAATACCCTTAGGACGCCTGGGGCTGGTGGAAGAGGTAGCGTACGCTGTGGCCTTTCTGGCGTCGCCACGCGCTGCCTATATCACCGGTGCCACGGTGCACGTGAATGGCGGCATGTATATGAATTAAAAGGCGTTTATTTGCTAGAGACTGTATCGTAGACGGGATGATGCAATTATGATACCTATGCGCCGTTGCAGAGACGTCAAACTAGGATGTCGTGGAGGAATAGGCTGATATGAGCAGCGTCGAAGAACGCGTCAAGAAGATCGTTGTCGAGCAACTGGGGGTTAACGAGAACGAAGTAAGTTTGGGGTCGTCTTTTGTTGATGATCTAGGCGCAGATTCTCTAGATACGGTCGAGTTGGTGATGGCTTTGGAGGAAGAGTTCGGAACTGAGATTACGGACGAACAAGCAGAAAAAATCACCACGGTGCAACACGCGGTCGAGTACATCAACTCGAAAATGAACTGATCGCATTTTCCTACCCCACAGGGGCCGTGACCACGGGGGTGGGTGCGGCCCTTCGGTTTATCTCTAACCCTGTCATCATGGGTATCATCGCATCAACGACGAGGATCCGTTTTTGAGTAGGCGGCGTGTTGTCATCACTGGACTGGGCATTCTTTCGCCGCTTGGCATAGGCGTAGAAGAAAATTGGCGTAATCTCTGTGCTGGGCACAGTGGAATCGGGCCGGTGACCCATTTCGACGCGACCGTGTTTCGCTGCCGTATCGCGGGCGAGGTTAAAGACTTCGAGGTCACGAATTATCTTCCGGCGAAGGAAGCGCGACGAATGGATCGATTTATCCAACTCGGGATGGCGGCAAGTATTGAAGCGATTCAAGCATCAGGCCTCGAAGTAACTGACGCCAACGCTTCACGTATTGGCGTACACCTTGGTTCGGGTATCGGTGGGGTAGGAACCATAGAGTCGACTACCCAACTCTATTTGGAGAAAGGCCCACGCCGCGTATCGCCTTTCTATGTCCCAATGAGTATTGCCAACATGTTGTCGGGCGACGTGTCTATCATGTTTGGATTCAAGGGCCCAAACTTGACTATCGTTACTGCCTGTTCGACTGCGACCCATTCTATTGGTGATGCCGGGCGGTTAATCGAATATGGTGATGCTGATGTTATGGTGGCCGGTGGTGCAGAAGCGGCGATAACGCCTACCGGCCTCGCCGGTTTTGGCAATGCCAAAGCACTTAGTACCCGTAACGATGATCCAACCGCAGCAAGTCGTCCATGGGACAAGGACCGCGATGGTTTTGTACTCAGTGAAGGTGCTGGTGTCGTAATACTTGAAGAGCTCAGTCATGCCCAAAGGCGTGGCGCCACCATTTATGCAGAGTTGGCGGGTTTCGGTCTAAGTGGTGACGCCTATCATATGACTAGCCCGTCCGAAGATGGCGAGGGCGCAATGCGCTGCATGCAAAATGCCATGCGCAATGCTGGTATAAACCCGGAACAGGTGGACTACATCAACGCCCATGGGACCTCGACGGATGCCGGCGATCGGGCAGAGACCATGGCAATCAAGACCACGTTTGGTGAATATGCGTACAAGATTCCGATCAGCTCCACAAAGTCTATGACTGGCCATTTACTCGGTGCGGCAGGTGGGGTCGAGGCGGTGTATACCGCACTTTCGATATATCATCATACTATTCCTGCAACAATAAACCTTGTAACGCCTGGGAAAGACTGCGACTTAGATTTTGTACCTGGGAGTGCGCGCGAGAAAAATATTAAGGTCGCGTTGTCTAATTCCTTCGGCTTTGGCGGAACCAATGGCACACTTGTAATGTGCCAGGCTACGTGAGTCAATTAAGTTTACAAAAAAAATCCAGCGTATCTCCGGACTACACGTGCCAGACGCTGGAGTTCTCGCCTGACTTGCTCGCCGTGCATCGGGCGCACCCACAGCGCTACCCACATTTGTTGGAAAGCGTTGCTTATGGTACCTCGCAAGCACGCTACGATATTCTGTTTGCGTTTCCAGAAGACACGCTATCGTTGCAATCAGGTGAGCGGCTGTTGCACGATGGTCGCACCAACGTCGGCGATTTTTTAGATGAGTTCGAACGTACGTGGAGGGCGACCTCAGCCGGTCTGCCCAAACCATACGATCCCAGACCACTTGTGCCATTTACCGGCGGCTGGTTTGTGTACCTGGGCTACGAGCTGGCAGGACAGGTTGAGCCGAAACTTGGATTTGTTGTGACTGATCCGAACTTGCCAGTCGCATGTATGGTCCGCGTGCCAGCGGCGATAATTCGAGATCATCTCACGGGTGAAACATATTTGATGGCGGAATCGAATCGGGCGCAGACGCTCATTCCCGAAATGTGCCGGGATGCGCAACGCCGTGTTTCGAGTACGGATATCCCCATTGATCTGTTAGACCTTGTCGAGGACGATCCAGCTCGCTATCTCAGTGGTGTCGAACGCATACTTGCGTATATACAGGCCGGCGATGTGTTTCAGGTCAATCTCGCGCGCGCCTGGCAGGCGACACTACGAGACCCAGTCAACGCCGCCACCCTCTACGATCGGCTGCGTAGAGCCAACCCGGCGCCATTCGCTGGACTTATGACCCTCGGGCCGAATAGCGCGATCATTAGTTCTTCGCCAGAGCGTCTGGTGACGGTCCGCCAAAGAAGAATTAGTGCACGCCCTATTGCAGGTACTTATCCACGTAGTGATAACGAACGACAAGACCAACATTGGTCGCACGAGTTGCTGCGGCATCCAAAAGAACGGGCCGAACACGTCATGTTAATAGATTTGGAGCGCAACGACTTGGGACGGGTTTGCCAAACGGGGAGCGTGGAGGTGAAAGACTTCATGGTATTGGAGTCGTATCGGCACGTGCACCATATCGTTTCTGAAGTGGTTGGTGTCGTACGCGATGATGTGACACCAGGGCAGATTATTCGTGCCGTATTCCCCGGCGGGACCATAACCGGGTGTCCCAAGGTTCGATGTATGGAGATCATAGCGGAGCTGGAGTCTGACCCGCGTGGGCCGTATACAGGCTCGATGGGCTATATTAATCGTGATGGCAGCATGGACTTGAATATCCTGATTCGCACCATGGTGCTGCAGGATGACCGGGTGCACGTGCGTGCCGGCGCTGGCATTGTCGCCGACTCCAAACCGGACAGAGAGTTACAGGAAACACGGGCTAAGGCCAAAGGCATGCTGGCCGCCTTGGAAGTATGAGAGCACCGCCCACGATCTTAATTAACGGCGAGATTGGCGAGCACATATCGATTTCGGATCGGGCCCTGCAATACGGTGACGGTGTGTTCGAGACCATCGCCGTGCATCACGGGCGACCGTTACTTTGGCAGCAGCATATAGCGCGTTTGCTTGACGGTTGTGAGCGTTTGAGTATTAGACCGGCACCCGATCCAGAATCCCTGAGATGCGACGCTGACGAGCTTTGCGTGGATGCACAAAAGGCCGTCTTGAAAGTCCTGGTGACGCGTGGCGAATCCGGGCGCGGTTACGCAATATCGGCGCAAAACCGACCCAACCGGATTGCCATGCTATTGCCGTGGCCGACCTATCCGCGTGAATATGCCGATACCGGCGTGGAAGTGCGGATCTGCGATACGCGTATTTCACGCAACCCAGCGCTGGCCGGTATCAAACACCTCAATCGCTTGGAGCAAGTGTTAGCGCGATCCGAGTGGCAGTCGGAGTACGCCGAAGGTCTAATGTTAGATGAGGCAGGTAATATCATTGAAGGGACCATGACCAACCTCTTTCTGTGTTTACAGGGAACGTTGCTAGCCCCCGATCTGTCACAGTCTGGGGTAACCGGCATTATGCGCGCCGCCGTGCTTGATCGCGCTAGAAAAATGTCGTTACCATGCCAAGTCACTTCAATTACGCATGAGATGCTCGATGGTGCAGAAGAGGTTTTTCTCACCAATAGCATAATCGGCATTTGGCCGGTCAGGCGAATCGAATCTATACAATACAATATCGGTGGTACGACTCGACGGCTGCAAAAGGAAATAGAGGGCTCGCATTGTTTTGGTCAGGCTAGTTAAGTCTATCGTTGCCATTTCACTGATAGCGTTGGTTGCTATCGGTTCTTATTTGGCTTGGGCCTGGAACCATGAATTGGTACTTGGGTCGGACCGGCGGGTTGTTAAAACCGGCGTTTCGATGCATGCGTTCGCTCGCGAGTTACATCGCGAAGGTGTATTACCAGATAGATACTCGCTAGTATTGCTGGCACTTCTAAAAGGACAGGGGCGTGCCTTGAAGGCCGGTGAATACCAATTCGAGCCCGGTATGACGCAGCGGGCACTACTCGACCAAGTGGTTTCCGGCAAGGTAATCGAGTATCCGTTGGCGCTTATCGAAGGTTGGACGTTTCAGCAGGTCTTGCAGGCCATACATCAGGCACCAAAGATAGAAAACACGCTGGGCGAATCCAGCCCCGAACAAATCATGGACAAACTCGGCTATCCTGGATTGCATCCGGAAGGCCAGTTTTACCCCGATACGTACTACTACTCCGTTGGTACGTCTGATGTCAGTCTATTACGACGCGCATTCACCAGAATGCAGTCGCGGGTACACGCGGAATGGGCTGACCGAGAATCGGGGCTACCGCTGAACGATCCCTATGATGCGCTAAAGCTTGCCTCGATCGTAGAAAAGGAAACCGGCTTGACTAGCGAGCGACAGCTTATTGCCGGCGTATTCATCAATCGCTTAAGGCGCGGTACACGCCTGCAATCGGACCCCACGGTTATCTACGGGCTGGGCGTTTCGTTCAACGGTAACCTCACGCGTAAAGATCTGTTGCGCGATTCTCCGTATAGCACCTACACGCGTAGTGGGTTGCCACCAACCCCCATTGCCATGCCGGGTGGGGATTCGCTATATGCCGTCTTGCATCCGGCGACAACCAAGGCACTTTACTTTGTAGCCCGCGGGGATGGCAGCCATCAATTTTCCGAAACCCTAAGTGCTCATAACAAGGCGGTCATCAAGTATCAGTTGGTCGGAAGAAAAAGAGACTTCTCTTCGTATTCGATATCGAACTGAGTGACTAACCAACACAGAATCAAACGTGTAAATCCAAACATGGACCAGGGACTGTTCATCACCCTTGAGGGCATTGAGGGCGCGGGCAAAAGCAGTAACATCGAATACATCAAAGAGCTGCTGCAGCACCATGGGCGTGAAATAGTCGTCACCCGCGAACCTGGCGGCACGGAGTTGGGTGAGCGTATCCGAGCGCTATTACTAGATACACCTGGAGTTGAGATTCCCGCCGATACTGAGACATTATTGATGTTCGCGGCGCGCGCCGATCATCTAGAGAGAGTGGTCAGGCCCGCCTTGGCGCAAGGGAAAGTAGTTATTTGTGATCGGTTTACCGATGCGACCTACGCCTATCAAGGCGCGGGGCGGGGGGTTGGGCGCGAGCGCGTGGCCGAACTTGAAAACTGGGTGCAAGAGGACTTTCGGCCACAGCTCACCTTGTTGTTCGATGTTGCCGCTAATGTTGGTTTGCGACGTGCCGGCAACCGCAGCAATCCTGATCGATTTGAACGCGAAGATCAGCAGTTCTTCGACGCGGCGCGGCAGGCCTACTTAAACATAGCCGCACAAGAACCAAGGCGTGTAAAGGTAATCAATGCCGATGCCGATCCAGACGAAGTGAGAAAACAGATTGCCGAAATTTTCCAAGCCTTCTTTAAGGACTCATGAGTGAGCCGGCAAACAAACTAGAAAGCTATCCTTGGCACCGCGCACTATGGACGAGCCTCACGCGCGATCGCACCAGGCTTGTTCACGCCTTATTACTCAACGGCCAAATCGGGCTAGGAAAATCCACGTTTGCTACACAACTGTCGACGATGCTTCTGTGTGAAAACCCGAACCAGCATTCGCATGCATGTGGCAGCTGTAAGAGTTGTCTTTTGGTGAGTGCGGGGACTCACCCCGACTTGAAGCGAGTCGAACCGGCTGAGGAGGGCAGGGTAATCACTGTCGATCAAACTAGGGCCTTGGTCGAGTTTATGACACTGCGTCCTCATATTGCGCAACGCAAGGTGGTCATTCTGAGGCCGGCTGAGTCTATGAACACCAACGCTGCCAATAGTCTGCTCAAGATATTGGAGGAACCCCCGCTCGGCAACATCTTCATACTTGTGAGCCACCAACCGGCAAAGCTCCCGGCGACCATACGCAGCCGCTGTAGCCGAATTGAGTTCAAGCTACCGCCGCGTCACGACGGTATTGACTGGTTGCAGACCCAGGAGGTGTCTGTCGCGGATGCGGCCGTGTTATTGGGGTTGGCCGGGGGCGCGCCATTACGGGCACTGGAGCTGGATCAAACCGGCGTGATCGGTCAGCGCGAGCAGCTGTTGGTCGATCTAGAGGCGCTTCGTGCCGGGACAGCGGACGTGGTCGCCTGTGCAGCGCGCTGGCAGAAAATCGGTGCCGAATTTTCGCTTGCGTGGTTGCAGAGGCTAGTTGCAGATATGGTCAAAATCGACATGATCTCGCAACCTGAATCTTTCTTGGCCAACCACGACCTGGCATGCCGCTTGCAGGCACTAGGTGAGGAATTAGACTTAAAACAATTGTATGGTTTCGCCGACGCTGTTTCGCAAGCACGCGATTTGCTCGCCAGCCCGGTGGATAACTTATTGCTTTTGGAAGATATTCTGATACGCTGGTTTAGAGTAACCAGGAAAATAATACTACCTACAGAATAGGGCTGGACGGCAAACCCTCGCTTAAATGGCAGAAGCTCCAAAAAAACCTGTGCGGCCGGTGCCGTTGGCACGCCCTGGCGTGCTGTCGCTCACGATCAAGGATAAGAACGCGCTCTATGCCGCCTACATGCCGTATGTAAAGGGTGGCGGCCTATTTGTCCCTAGCAACCGGCGCTACAAACTGGGGGACGAGGTATTCATGCTGTTAACGTTGTTAGATAGCAAGGAAAAGATCCCCGTCGCCGGGCACGTCGTCTGGATTACTCCCGCTGGCGCTCAGGGCGGTCGTACGGCAGGCATTGGTATTCAATTCAGCGAAAAAGACGCTGGGGTTGCGCGCAACAAGATCGAGACAATCCTCGCCGGCAGCCTAGCCTCCGATCGCCCAACTCATACGATGTGAATGCTGGTAGATTCCCACTGCCACATCAACTTCGAGGCACTGCAGACCAATCTAGCGGATATCCTTGAACACGCCCGCGTCAACGGCGTGAGCCACATGCTTTGTGTGGCCGTCAACCTGACCGATTACCCGCAGGTTAAACAGCTGGCGCACACCTACGATCACATATTTGCCTCGGTAGGGGTACACCCGAACGAACACCCATCAGTCGAGCCTAGCATCGACGAGTTATTGAGGCTCGCCGATGATCCGCAGGTCGTCGCAATCGGTGAAACCGGCCTGGACTACTTTCGATCGGAGGGTGAGCTGGAATGGCAGCGCGAGCGTTTCAGATGCCATATACGCGCCGCTAGACAATGTGGCAAACCGTTAATCGTTCATATGCGAGATGCTTCTGATGATACCCTGCGAATCATGCAAGAGGAATCTGCCAACGACGTCGGTGGCGTAATGCATTGCTTTACCGCTACCGGGGAGGTCGCGAAGGCGGCGTTGGCGCTGGGCTTCTACATCTCCTTCTCAGGCATCGTTACGTTCAAGAACGCGGGGCCACTGCGCGAAGTTGCCGCCCAGGTGCCGATCAATCGTCTTCTGATAGAAACTGACTCGCCCTATTTGGCGCCGGTGCCCTACCGAGGCAAGACCAACCAACCTGCGTATGTTCGGCATGTGGCTGAACAGCTCGCCGAGTTGCGTGAGATCCCGTTTGCGGAATTGGCCGAACAGACGACTCAGAATTTCTTTTCGTTATTCAAAGACGCCGATCGTAAATTTGCTTTAAACCGAATCGATTGTTAGAACAAGGTCTATGTGAGCTAAACTAAGCGACGCCATTGGTATTTGCCTCGTCATGAATGAAGAAACCTTTTCCGTTCAGCGTCAACAAATGGTGCGCGAAATCATGGGTCATACGGCCCAAGTCGCCGAGCACATCGAAAAGGCGGGGTTAGCCACACGCGTATTGGAGGCTATGGCCAAGGTGCCGCGACATGAATTCGTACCGGTGGAAATCCAAGCCTATGCCTATGCGAATTCGCCGTTGCCCATCGGCTACGGTAAAACGATCTCGCAGCCGTTTATCGTGGCATTGATGACCGATCTGCTCGATCTGCGGGAAACCGACATCGTGCTCGAGATCGGCACGGGATTCGGTTATCAGGCCGCCATCCTGGCCGAATTAGCGCATAAGGTGTACAGCGTCGAGATACTAGATGAGCTGGCAGTGCAGGCGCGAAATCGCTTGGGGAGGCTAGGCTATGACAATATCGAGACATGCGTGGCCAATGGCTACCACGGTTGGGGCGAGCATGCGCCGTTCGACAAGATCATGGTCACGGCGGCACCCGAGCTCATTCCTCCACCGAACATGTCGGAGACTCCCCCACCGCGACCCGCGTGAAGCAGGATCAGGAAGATGAGTGCTAAAGAGATGAGCAATTGGAAAACGGCGACGAATCCGTCTTAATGAAAACAATAGAATAAGAACGATATCTAATCTCTATTCGAGAATGGCCTTTACTATCCTATAGGCTCTCTATAGACGCATTGCGGCATCCGCATCAATCAACTCGAACAACAACGCGAAGCGCCCGGCAAAACGATCGATGAGCTAAGAGAAATCGAGCGACAGGTGTTACTCACGCTGAAACAGCAGGGCGCGCACGAGAACATAAAGGAATTGGAAGCAACCACAGGCATGCCCGACTAGCCGCAACATACCTGGTGTTGAGCTGCACAAGTGGTGATACTTCGCGCCTTACCCTTAACACGACCAAACAACCACGATGCCGGACCTCAGTGGCAAGACACTTTTTATCACCGGCGCAAGCCGAGGCATTGGAAAATCCATTGCGATGCGTGCCGCTGGCGACGGTGCCAATATCGTGGTGGCGGCAAAGACGACGGAACCCCACCCTAGGTTGCCAGGAACCATCTATACCGCGGCAGATGAGATAGAAGCGGCGGGAGGAAGGGCGCTGCCTATGACCGTCGATGTACGCGACCTCGACGCGATGATAACGGCGGTTGAGAAAGCCAAGACCGCGTTTGGTGGTATCGACATCCTCGTCAACAATGCCAGCGCCATCAGCCTAACTGGGACGCTAGAGACTCCAATGAAGCGCTTCGACCTGATGTTTTCGGTCAATGTACGGGCCACGTTCGCCTGCTCGCAGGCCTGCCTGCCGCATCTCAAGTGCGCTCAAAATCCGCATATCCTCAACCTGGCTCCGCCCCTGGATATGCGTGCCCGCTGGTTTAAAGATCACTGTGCGTACACCATGTCCAAGTACGGCATGAGCATGTGTGTGCTCGGCATGGCGGAAGAATTCAAGCAAGATGGGGTGGCGGTGAACGCGCTGTGGCCGCGCACGGTGATCAATACGGCGGCGGTGGCCATGGTCGGTGGGCCGATCAAACCCGCTAATTGTCGAACTCCTGAGATCGTAGCCGAAGCCGCTTACGTGATTTTGACCCGGGATGCGAAAACGTGTACCGGTAATTTCTTCATTGACGATGAGGTGCTGGCCGAGGAGGGTATCCGGGACCTCGAACGCTACGCAGTGACGCCGGGCGCCGCGCTTGTTTCAGATCTATTTGTCGAGTGAGTGAACAGGGGCGGGCTGCGTGTAATGGACGAATTGGATTTGAAATCACCTTATATTGTTTTTATATTACTATGATTAATAAATAAAAGATCTTTCTTGTGCATACATGACCGGGCATACTGATCGGTAAGTAAGCAGTCAACTTTCCTTTAGGTAAGGGAGCTGGATCCAGACTGGCTAGGTGTTCGCTCGATTCGGGGCCAAGCGGCACCTTTGGCTAGGCGGCCAAAACCCGCTGTTACAAGGCGTATCACAAGCGAGTTTGGCGACACCGCTGAAGACTAAAGATAACAACCGGGGTTGAATTGGGGAGAGAGACGAGGCGTCGTGCAAAGTCGTCTGAAAAGCGGTCTCAGAGCCCGATAGGGACGTTTCTGTGCGAATGTAGGAATGGTGTGTTCCGGTTAGTGGTGCAGGGGCACATTCTCGCACGGGCCGCAAAGATATTGTCCGATCAAACCCTAGTCATTCGGGGGAGCCTGATCTTGAGCTTGGGTTTCGTCTGCTTTGTGTCTGGCGAAACCGCCTTGGTATACCTGGGTGCGGCGCTGATGGCGTTAGGGAATGGGCTGATGGGCCCTCAGTGATGTCGAGACGAGCGACACGCGCCGGCCAGGTTTAACAGGGCTCGGTTCAAGGGGTTGCGAGCAGCGTGGGCGCGGTTGCCAGTATTGTCGGTCATTTTCGCACTCTTGTTGTTCTTCCTCGTTGAGCGCGGCCCGCAAGGCGTCGTCRGACGCTGGCGGCCGCGCTGTGCTCGGCCTCGTCCGGCGCCACCGCCCACAATTTCTCGAGGTTGTAGAAGGCGCGAACCTCGGGACGGAACAGGTGCACGATGACGTCGCCCGCATCGATCAGCACCCAGTCGGCGAGCGCGCGGCCTTCGACGCCCGGCGTGCCGTAGCCGGCGTGCTTGAGCTTGACGATGAGCTTTTCGGCGAGCGCCGCGACCTGGCGCTGGGAGCGGCCGCTGGCGATGACCATGAAATCCGAAATGGTCGTCTTGTCGGCGACGTCCATGACGATGATGTCTTCGGCCATGCCGTCGTCGAGCGACGTATTGATCAGATCCAGCAGCTTCGCCGATAGCATCGCCGCGGCGCTCTTGGCGGCTCTTTTGCGTGACTTGGCTATGCTCGTCTCCCTCAGTTTGCGCCGTCTGCGCCGTCTGCGCCGTTGCCTCGCCCGGCGCGCGCATTGCGGATGCCCGTCGCCGAGGCGGGGTGCGGCTTGCCGCGAATGAATACCCACGCCGGCGGATCGGTGACGGCGAGCGATTTCGCCCGTCGTGCGTCGAGGCGCGCCCGCCGGAAGCGGCGCGCCGCCTTGCCCGCCAACGCACTATAAGAATAGGTTGACCGATCGATGACGGCAATGGGTGCGCGGCTAAAGATTTTCGGCCAGTCCTTCCAATGTTCGATCTGCGCCAGGTTGTCGGCGCCCATCAGCCAGACGAAGGCGTGGCGCGGAAAGCGGCGGCCCAACGCGGCGAGCGTATCGGCGGTATGGCGGGTGCCGAGCCGG
>LKGT01007035.1_pt3 | contig 17244 bp, 19 predicted proteins | sample 503861 | NCBI WGS metagenome assembly LKGT01 (sample SAMN04113194, study PRJNA297058) | marine sediment metagenome | biome: marine benthic biome; feature: marine benthic feature; material: marine sediment; isolation source: sediment sample collected at the water-sediment interface from the South......
GAWNTATYGTTTCTGGTTCTATGGGTTTTCCAGTTTCAACCATAGTTGTAGTTGCAATTCTTTCAGRTTTCTTTTGAGACCTTTTGAGTAATACAGCTCCAATTRCGCCAGCAGYTGCAACAGCACCYCCAATTACAATCAAGGTRCYATCAAATTCGTTTTCAGGARTTGGTGWAGGAGGAAACATRGTTGATGTTSCAAATACATAATTTATTTCAGAAGGRCCACTTGGAAGYAATAGTCTAGTTCTCTCATCAACAATTTCCATGTTAAGTGGTAAAGCACTCATTCCAACAATTACWGAGTTTTCAGGCATCAGTAGAGTATAATCAGTTGGGGCATCCAAAGTAAATGTCCAAATTCTTCCCTCTTTTGAAACTARATCGTGAATATCATAATTTATTGAAATTGTGGATGAGCTAAATGTTCCAATTRTAGCAACATCATTTGTAATTTCAGCAGAAAGTAAAACATCATTTTCTCCTATGGCCACAAAGTTATCAATTTCATTACCAAAAAGACTCAATGCAAAGTCTACTTCCAAAGAATCTACCCCAATTTCTGAAGAGATGTGAGTTGAACCATCAGAATAAATGATTAGATCCATGGTCTTGGTTGAGCTATATGAATTCTGAAATGGCATGGCAACTGCCATTATAATAAAGCCAGCCAAAAGAATAGGCAATTTAGCCATCGTTTGGAGAATACTTTCAGTCCTTACAAAAAGCATTCCATCCTCTAGGATAGACTCCTGGCTATGCAGAGGGTTCAATTGTTGATTCATTTTTGCTTAATACCTTAGATTCATGGATTCGACAAGACTCTGAAATCTTCTGAATTCCTGGAAAAATTGAAGTCCTTTCTCAGTAATCATAAAGAGTCGGTTTCTGTCGTTTTTTATGGATTCTACCAATCCAGCAGTGACAAGCTTATCACATTTGTCTAGTACGGCATAATGTGAGAGGTTTGCCCTTCTTGAAATTGCAGATATGATGACTCCATCACGTCCACCTTCCATAGTAACATCAAGGATATCACCCATGATGCCCATTTCGGATCTGTATTGTTGTTTTGACATGGTATACTATACGACTGCTTGCTTTATGAGGAACATTTTGAAACATTAAAGCGGAACGCAAAGCGGAACGACTATTTTACTCCAAAAAATTTCAAAAAAAGAGATTTTTTGATGCGGGGGAAAAATTTCTAAGGACTCGTATATTTAATAACGTCCTTTAGGTACGATTCAATTAGTCATGGTCGGACTATTTGATCGTCTCAAGAAGGGATTTGAAGATGAAGAAGAGGGTGAAATGGTTGAAGAAGAAACTCCTGAAACATCTTTAGAACCTGAACAAGCACCAGAGGTAGCTCCTGAACCGCAACCAGAACCTGAATCAACACCAGAGGTAGCTCCTGAACCGCGACCAGAACCTGAATCAACACCAGAGGTAGCTCCTGAACCACAACCAGAACCTCAAACTCAGTCCTTTGAGCCTCAATCATCATCAACTAGTTCCATTGGAATAGATGTTCTGATGGACAAACGAGTCAAGCTTGAGGAAGCCATTGATTATGTTGGTGTAATGATTAAAAATCTAAAAGACAAAAGAACTAAGCTAGAAAAAGAAATTGAAGATGAATCTGTTGATATTAAAAATCTAAAAGAAAAACTGGTCAAAGTTAGAGATTACATTGATGAAGAAAATAAGGGAATTGACGATTTAACTAGGAAGAGATCTCAGGTAGAAGGCGAGGCTGATGAGGTAGGAAATATCATCAATGATTTAAAAAATAAATTATCTGGTATTGATAGTGTTGTTGACACTGAAGGTAAAAAAGTTCAGAGCTTTAAACAATCAAGACCAGAATAAAATTAAAATTTCGATTTTTTCGAAAAACGATTTTACATAAATCGTGAAGTTGTAGAGGGAATTTCAGAATCCATAGGCGTGTTTGGGAATTTATTATCTACGGTGGTTTCAGCAACTGCTGCTGCCTCTTGTAGAATCTTGTCCGATTCAGCATTTGTTGATTCATCAATTCCAAATGTTGCATCTCCTGAGAATGTCTCAGTCATTAGACCACCTAACATTTCAGCCATATTGTTAATCTCTTGTTCAGCACCTGGCATGAATTTTGAAAGTGATGATTTAAGATTCTTCATTAGACCAATTGTTGGCATGATTGTCACCACAGTGTCACCAAGGTCATGGGCCGTAGTTAATCGTAATTCAATTTGTTCTAATGCCATCCTAGCATTACCTAGGATTTTTGAAACTTTACGAATTTCAGCTAATTCATTTGATAATACTTTACTTGCTTGAGTATCATGTTGTTGAGTTGCAATGACAACTCTTTGGAAAATTTTCTCGTCTCTTTCTTTTAATTTTGAAAGCATGTTATCTAGTTTAGAAATTTGTGCTTTTAGCCTCTTAACTGCCATCTCAACTCTTGGCTTTAGGGAACCCTTTGGTTTTAGGGCATCATTAATTCTCTCTGTTAATCCTGGAGTTGATGGTTTAGACCACTTGTTCTGAAAACTAGTCACGAGGGGTGCTTTAATTTTAGATTATTAATTTCCAATGTTAAATATGATTTACCACGTATAAAATTTCACTAACAAAAAATGTACAAAATTGCAATGATGTGGTAATTAGAGATTCAAAACGATTGTTCTTTGGGGATGAATCTTTTTGATATGAGTCTGCATCACAATATCATTATTCAAGGCTTCGCTACAAAGAGGACACTTAACCATTTTGTGTTTAAGTTAAAAAAAATGTATTTAAATATTGTTTTTTAGCCAAAATTAGCCAATTTAGTAAATTAACTCAATCTTTTTATCAGCTATCAAATGACCAAATCTAGATTTTATGACTCAGATGACTAAAACTAACGATAAATGTCAAAGATGTGGCAAGGGTTCTATGCTCACAGACGACAATACGGGTGAGATGTTTTGCTCAAAGTGTGGATTTGTTGTCTCAGATAGAACTGAGCGGGAAGGTCCTGAATGGCGGTCATTCTCAAAGGATGAACGCGGAGACAGAGCGAGGGCCGGAACACCAACAACGCTGGCAATGCACGACATGGGTCTTGCAACAATCATCAATCCAATAAACAAAGACGCATCGGGTAAACCACTTACTGCTTCAATGAAAAGCACCATTGAGCGTCTCAGAACTTGGGACAGTAGAAGTCAGGTTCATGAGCCACTTGATAGAAACTTTAGACAAGCCTTTAGCGAGTTAGACCGATTAAAAGACAAGCTAGCATTATCTAATGCTGTAATTCAAAAAACTGCATACATTTACAGAAAAGCTTTGGACAAGAGCCTTGTAAGAGGAAGATCAATTCCAGCGTTGGTTGCTGCATCACTTTATGCAGCTTGCAGAGATACACAAACCCCTAGGACATTAACTGATGTAGCAAATGGAATCAACATCAAAAGAAAAGATGTTGCAAGATGTTATAGATTATTACTTAGAGAATTAGATCTGAAAATGCCTGTAGTGGATCCCGCTAAATGTGTTGCAAGAATTGCTAGTATTTCAAGTCTTAATGAAAAGACAAAAAGAAAGGCCCTGAAATTTTTAGATGAGGCAACTAGAATTGGGGTGTCAGCTGGAAAAGATCCAATGGGGCTTGCAGCTGCAGCTTTATATCTTGCATGTGTTATGCTGGGAGAAAACAAAACTCAAAAAGACATAGCACAGGCTGCTGGAGTTACAGAGGTAACAATCAGAAATCGTTACAAGGATCTAAAAGAAGAACTCAAGCTTTAGACTTTTTATTCTTGAAAATTTTATAGAGTTTAAAATTGAATCCAAAAATTGGTGGTGCAATTGCAGCTGCAATTGGTATTGTAATTTTAATTGGATTTTTTTCCAATAATTCAGGAGATTCTCCAGATTACAAAGATGAAATAGTTTTTCAGGTAACATTAGCAGATCCTGAAATCTATGAAAATGGAATTTACAAGGATTTCTTTGAAATTAAGAGAGGTGATTACATCATAGATTTTGTTCCAAATGGAGACAGTCCACAGAAGTTAACAATTATCCTAAATGGAAAAATCTATCCATGTTATGATAGCAAATGTTCTCAAGAAATTGGAAGTTTTGTTGAAGAGTTTGCTTTGGAGGGCACCCTCCATGAAACTGCTTTTTCATCCCATTATACTTGGAATTACAAAGGACTCAAATTTTTTCTAATTCATGAAAACCAAGAATTAGAAATAATCATAGATCCACATGAAAATTTGTTGGGATCAGTTTCAGTACAAATAAAGAAAATTCCTCCTATTACTGAACCATAAAAAAGGAAAATTAAGATGGCGTGATCCCTCGCAGCAGAACTTTGAGAGATTACCTCTCTTGTCAAGATTTTGCGCTTGACGCCTAGCTTGTTCTGCGGGACCACGCATGTTTAGTCGATAGAAATTACATCCATCGGCATCATTTTATGTATGATTTTAAGGTATTTAATATTTAACATAAAATTTTACAAAAAATACCAAGAAAATGATGAATATTTCATGTATAAATTAGTGAATTGTAAAATGATCCTACGATTTTCAGAATATTTGTTATGATTCAAACCAATTAATAGCATAATCAGTAGATTTTGCTGTTGAAGCCCGAAAAGAAAAAGAAGATCAAATTGATAATTTTACTTGCGTCAATTTGGTTTGTTGTAACTTTACCTTTGCCATGGATTGTAAATAATCCAGACATTCCTGAATCTGCATTTGTCAGTCTTATGGCCATAATTGGAGTAATCTCCATTCCGTTTGTAGTTCTTGGAGTTGTCTGGACACTAAAACCTGAACTTACCACCTGAGAAATAAATTAGAAAAATTATGGATGTTCCCAAACTTCCTTTTGAAACAAATCTTTCTGAGCTACAAATCGCTGTAAATGCAGCAATATATGCTGGAAAAGAAATTCTTCAAGTGTACAGTAAAGATTTTTCTTCTGATGTAAAAAGCGATGATTCTCCTATTACTGAAGCAGATCTGAAAAGTAATGAGATTATCAAAAATATTCTTTCAAAAACAAATTTCGATATTCTTTCAGAAGAAGACAAAGATGATGAAAAGCGATTAGGGCAAAATAAGATTTGGATAATTGATCCTCTTGATGGAACTACTGATTTTGTAAGCCGGACTGGAGAATTTACGGTAATGATAGCACTGGTTGAAAATAAGAAACCGATTTTAGGAATTATTTATTGGCCAACAGAGAAAACACTATTTTTGGCTCAGAAAGGTTTTGGAGCCTGGAAGTTTTCAAATGATTCTTGGGCAAAAATTTCAGTTAGTAATATTTCTGAGTTAGAAAAATGCAGAGCAGTAGGAAGTAGACATCATCTTTCAGAAAACGAAAAAGCCTTGTTGAAAAAACTCCAAATTTCAGACTTTACTAGTATTGGAAGTTCACTTAAAGTTGGAAAAATTAGTTCAGGTGCTGCAGATGTTTATCTAACAACAACGGACAAGATGAAAGAATGGGATACTTGTGCCTCTTATTGTATAATATCTGAAGCTGGTGGAAAAATGACTGACATGCAAGGAAATGACATATCATATAATAATAAAATTGTAAGCCACCAAAATGGGATTCTTGTAACAAATGGTCTAGTTCACAATAGAATAATAAATGGGTTCAAAAAATTATAGCAAGTTTTTTGATTTTAGATATTCTGTAATTGCCTGAGCACTTTCATCGAGAGTCTGTTTTTCCGTATCCACAGTAAAGTCTGGATTTAGTGGAGCCTCATAAGGATCATCTAGTCCTGTGAAGTTTTTGATTTCACCTGCCCTTGCTTTTTTGTACATTCCTTTTACATCTCGTTCTTCACATTTGTCAAGAGAACATTTTACGTAGACCTCTGAAAATTTTTCATTATCATCAACAATTTTTCTAGCGTTTTCTCTGTTTTCGATATATGGGCTAACTAGAGATACACCAACTGGAACTTTGTGTTTAAGAAGAAGTTTAGCTAGGTATGCCACTTTTTTGTTATGTTCATCTCTACCTTCTTTTGAAAAGTCCTTTGGTGAAAGCCATTCTCTTAGCTCGTCACCATCAAGCATAGCTAGGTTAGGAATTGTTTCTTGAAGCTTTCTTAGAATCGTTGTTTTTCCAGAACAGGGAAGACCGGTCATCCAAATTACAAACGCCATTGCAATCTACAAAAAAAATTACTTCTTAAAGACTTTACGATAATTATTGGTTTTTGAACCACGATCGTTGTTCTAGAGAATCAATTTCTTTAATCATCTCATCGATTTTTTTTGTAATGCTCATTACTGATTTGAACTGTTCATACATCTCTTGTTCTTCTTCTTTTGAAAGTACTTTTTGTTCGGCTTGATTGAAAAAAGTTTCTTCTTTTGAAATATGATCAATAAGATAAATTGAGTAAGTTCTAAGAAATCTTGCTAYAGGTTCTCTARCATCTTCTCCTTTTTTCCAGCGTTGAAGATGTTTTGATATTTGTCTCGCTATTCGTCGACCAAATTCATGCTCGATCAAWARAGTTCTGATTTCTTTTTTTAAAGAATCATAGCTTGCTACGCATGGAAAATAGGAATTTTCTTCCCTAGAATAATGAATTGAATCTAGAAATTCAGAGATTATAATTRTGATTTTTTCTATATCTGAAAAAGGAATATCTTTTCCAKCATAAAGTGCTTGATAACATTTTGAAATTACTTTTTCRAGTCGTTTAATTTGCTTGTGATCATTTCTTAAAGTTTCTGTGGCACTCAATTARAAAACTAAAAATCTCGTGTTTTAATTTGTATCTAATTTTCTAGTAATAAYATTGGTGYCAATYAGGCCTGTCCGATTCGCCTTTTAAGTAGNTGAAAAGTAGTGGATTTGGACATGAATTTGATATTTTTTAGTCTAGTGGATTTTMTCAAGTCTTATTTCAACGATAATTTTYCARGACTAAARTGATWYTGAAAAAAATGGATTATAAATCGAGATGTTCTTTTAGGCCTTTGTAGCGRTTTCTGATTGTTACCTCTGTAACATTTGCGGCCTCTGCAATGTCTCTTTGTGTTTTATCTTCACCATTTTTTACACATGATAGATAAAGTGCTGCGGCGGCAAGGCCCATTGGATCCTTTCCAGCTGATACTTCATTTTTTTGCGCTTGTTTAAGAACATTAATTGCATAACGTTTTGTTTTTTCTGTTATTCCAATTCTGCTAGCGATTCTTGCAACACACTGAATTGAATCAGTTACTGGCATTTTTAGATCCAGTTCTTTTACAAGTAATCTGTAACATCTTGCAATATCTTTTCGTTTGATGTTGGCTGCAAGTTCTACATCCTTTAGATTTCTTGGAGTATTAGTGTCACGACATGCTGCATATAACGCGGATGCCATCAATGCTGAAATTGATCTTCCTCTTACAAGACCTTTTTCTAGTGCTTTTCTATAGATGTAAGCTGCTTTTTCAATAACAGCATCAGAAATTGCAAGTTTATCTTTTAATCGATTTAATTCGCTGAAGGCTTGTCTAAAGTTTCTATCAATTGGCTCATGAACCTGACTTCTACTGTCCCAAGTTCTGAGACGCTCAATGGTGGTTTTCATTGAAGTACTAAGTGGCTTGCCAGAAGCATCTTTGTTAATTGGATTGATGATTGTTGCAAGACCCATATCGTGCATTGTTAAAGAAGTTGGAGCCCCTGCTCTTGCTCTGTCTCCGTGTTCATCTTGTGTAAATGAACGCCATTCTGGACCAGATTCTTGTAATTTTTCAGATAAAACAAAGCCACATTTGGAGCAAAACATCTCACCAGAATCATTATCGGTAACGAGTTTTCCTCTTGCACATCGAGGGCATATTTGTTGATTTGATGCTTGCCGTACCATATTATCACGAATTTACTATTTCTTCTTCAAAGGGATTTATGAATCAACAAGTTTTCGGTGAGACTAACTAGGCAACATAAAAAAGTCCTCAAAACTCAGAAAAAATGGGCTATGAGATTGTTGATAATACTAGTGATTTTACTACTTTTCATAGTGATTATTCCTACTGCTGATGCTGCTACAATTAAACAAACAATGGAAGGGGGAATGGATATAGCGATCACACATCCTGACGTTGCAGTAATAGATAGAATAATTACAATTTCTTTTCTAGTTAAAAATAACGGTTGGGAAGACAAACAGGATGTAACTTTCACTTTTGGTCCAAGTAATGTTATCATTTCAGTAGAAAAAGATTCAATTCAAATTGAAAAAATTGCAGCTGGCGGATCATATGGAGAAACTGTTGATTTTAGAATTACATCTGATGCTTCACTAGGTTCACACTTTTTAAATTTAGAATATTCTCAAGTTTTGCTTGCAAACAATGAAGAGGCACAACCACCAACTCAAACAAACATTGCTGTTCCAATTTTAATCATAGATCAACCCAGAGTAACAATTCATATTGCTACTCCTAAATCATTATTTACAAATGCAGAATTTCCATTTACAGTTGAAATTATTTCAGAAGATATTGACATTAATGATGTAAAACTAGAGATTATTCCTCCTAAAGACATTAACTTTAGAGGAGAAACCTTGCATACATTTACTTCAATTCAGAAAAATGTTCCAATCTCTATAACATCTAGAATTATTACACCTTCTCAAGAAATAAACACCCAATACAATATTCCATTCCAAGTTATAGTTACTTATACTGATGATGTTGGTCAAGAAAATACTGATTCAAAAACAGTTTCTCTAATAATGCGTCCAAGAACATTCATGGAGCTAACAACTGATGGAGGAATTTGGATAGGAGATTTTTTCATAGCTCCTTATGTTAGTCTTGGAACGATAATTGGAATTCCTGCAGGAACCATACTATCTCTTACAATAAGAAGAAAATATTATGCTGCAAAACCAAGGAAGAAAAAGAAAAAACAGTCTAAATAGTTAAGATTTTTCTAATTTTCTAGCACCAGAATATTTCTGGTTTAATTCATCTTCAAAGAAGAATTTTTCATCAAATGCAGGTTTAAGATCATCAAGCCAAATTGCATTTTCATCATATTCAGCAAAGAATGGTTTTGATACCCATTCTGGGTTTCTTCCTTGCAAAAATTCCAATACAATTACTTTTTTGCCATTGATTGTTGCAATTCCATCAACCTGAACTTTACCAGGAGTTGCAGACATGCTTGGTCCTCTAACAGTTCTGCCAAGACCACTCATCTGCTTGTAGGCATTACTGAAAATTTCATGTGCTTTTACCAATGRAATACCAAAGTAGTGCTGTGCTCCTGTATCTCGTACTACAAACATGTAGTATGGAATACARCCAAGCTGGACTTGTTGTCTCCACATTTTTACCCAAACATCAGAATCGTCATTTATGTGAGCTAAAAGAGGTGATTGTGTTCTTATCTGAGCACCAGTTTCTCTGACACGCTTTATTGCAACCGTATTTGCATTTGTTGAAAGCTCGATTTGGTGATTATAATGGGCCATGATTGCTAAGTGCAGTCCTTTGTTTGTTACTTTTTCAAAAGTTTGCAGAGTTTGATCAGCGTCATCATCTGTCAAAAATTTGTAAGGCCAATATGCTAATGCTTTTGTACCAATTCTTATTGTTTTAAGATTTGGAAGATCAGCTTCTAATAATGCATCAATGTATGATTCAAACATTTTTGCTTTCATAATCAATGGATCACCGCCAGTAAACAAGACATCTGAAATTTCAGGATGCTCCGTAAGATATTGGACTAGTTGTTCGCTTTCTTTCATTGCAAACTTGAATTCATCCATTCCAACAAATTGCGGCCATCTAAAGCAAAAACTGCAGTATGCATGACATGTTTGACTTTGACTTGGGAAGAAAAGACAGGTTTCTCTGTACTTGTGTTGCATTCCATAGAGTTTTGTTCCATCTTTTAGTGTTGGAACGTTTAGCTCTAATTGTCCTGCAGGATGAGGATTTAATTGTAATCTGATTTCGTTTGCAGTTTCRTTGATTTGTTTTTTGTCAGCTYCTTCTTTTAGAATACCAGCCATTTTTTCAAAATGTTTTGGCTTTAGCATTTCTTTTTGTGGAAATGTTAGAACAAAGATTGGATCATTTGGAATGTTRTTCCAATCGATTAATTGCTCAACAACATAGTTGTTTGCTTTGAATGGAAGGAYRCTTCCTACCACCTCCATCTCAAATTGATGTTCTTCAGAAAGTTTTTGAATTTGTGGAAGATTACGAAAGTTAGCTAGAGTATAAGTTTGAATTCTCGGGGATTCTGTTTCGCTCCAAGTTGATTCTTGTAACGTCATTCACTAAAATGGCCTTTTACCATTGTTAAAGGTTAGGCGTGTTTAGATTTGATAAAAACCTAGATAAGACTTCGTTATTCTAGAAAATTAACGATTAGACATGGCTGAAGAACCGGACAATATACCAATAGGAGAGTTTGAGTCGGTTTCCCAGCTAATTGCTTCTTCAGAATCACTTCAGATCGCTTTTGCAATTCTGATCGTTGGTTTGATAATGATTGGTGTAATTTACTATAAATTTTCACATTGGATTCTATCTCAAAAATTCAACTATACACGACCACATATTTCTCGATTTGTTCGCAAGGCAGTGCTACCATTTTTTGCAATAGCTTTAGTATCATCCATTAATGTATACATACAAACTACTGAATTATTTGAAGGAGAGAATATAATTGAGAGTACAGATGAATTAGATCCTGCTGAAAAATTCGCAAAAATTCTTAATTCTATTAACATATTAGTAATTGGTTGGACAATATCACACCTAGTTCCAATTGCTTTAACAAAACGTGACAAATCGATTCTGGAAAGAAAGGATTACGAAAAGTGGCGCGGCGTGCAAGGGTTTTCAGATGATGATGGAGAATTATTCCATAAATGCTTCAAGTGGATTCCACCTCAAACAACTCCTTACGACATGAAAGATGATGAATTTCAAAAATATATTCAAACAAAAGAGGGTCTGAAATTTCTTGAAGAGTACCGTACTTCCATGGGGTTATCTATCGGTAGTTATGATAAACGAGTAGATGATCCGTTTGAAATATGGAAAAAATCAGAACGAAAGAAGTATGAAAAATATTATAAAAATTGTATTACAGGAGATAACCAGACTGGACAAAAACTAAGACCGGGTGTTGTGCCAGAAGAAATCTATCCTATAGATATATGGCGAGATCAAAAGAGACAAAATAATTATAACCCAATTATTCCAAGTGCAAAACCTCCTGGTTATGCAAGAAAACAAAAAGAAGGAGTTCCCAAGTCAGCAAAACAAATTTTGCCAATTGGAATTTTTATTGTCACAGTGATTGGTATTGTTTCATGGTGGGGTGTTGATTTGGTGATTTTAGCAACTGCCACTGGGGGACTTGCACTTGGTGTAGGGCTAGCACTAAAAGAAACTATGGAAAATTACTTTGCATACATAATGATTAGAAAAGACAAGATTGTCAAACAAGGTGATAGGGTAACACTACCAAGTGGATACAATGGTTTGATATACAAGATTACCCCCAGAGTTACGTACATCAGGCATGGTCTCAATGAATCTTTGGCAATTATTCCTACCAAGCAACTAGTTTCAGCAGAAATTATCAACTTTACAAAAGAATTCAAACTAGTCCCTGCCGGAATTGATGTTGGGGTTTCTTACCTAAATGATCCAAGGCAAGTTGAAGCAATTCTAATTAAGATCGGTAAACGGGCAATGAAAGAAGTAAAGGATGATAATGGCATCCATCTAGCCAGACAGAAAAGATGCCCATACCTAGATGAACACAAAGAAAGCTGTGGATGTGACAAAAATCTACTTGTTGATGTAGGTGATCCGGTCGTAAGATTTAACAACTTTGATGATTCATCGCTTGCTTTTGCAGTACGCGTATTCGTCAGAGATTATGGCTCTCAGTTTAAGATGAAAAGTGAGATGCGTGTTATCATGTATGAAGAATTCAAAAAATATGACATCAGAATACCGTGGCCAATTCGAACCGTTTACCAAGGTGATGAGAAAAGAGAGGCGAAAGAGATTGGAAAACTTGATCAGAAGCGTAACAAAGTAATTGATAAGTATGGCCTAACTAGGGGAGAGGGAGTAGCAGAAGAAGATTAATCTATACTCCTCAAAAACTTAAGAATCCCTTTCTTCTCGTAGTTTTATTGGCAAAGTTTACTGTAATAGGTGGTAATGCTTCTCAAGACTTGGCTAAAAGATTAGCGAGAAAACTAAAAGCGACATACATTAACACTGAATTAAGAGCTTTCCCAGACGGAGAAAATAAAATTACACTTTCTGCAAAACCAAAAAAGAATAGAATTATTGTTGTACAATCTGCATATCCACCTGTTGATTCTAATTTGATTCAGTGCTTGTCGCTAATTTCTAAGGCAAAGCAATTCTCATCAAATGTAATTGCGGTAGTACCATACATGGGTTATGCAAGACAGGACAGGGAATTTCTTCCTAGAGAGGTAGTTTCAATGCAGGTAATTGCCAAACTGTTCAAGGCTGCAGGAGCTACGAAATTAATTGTTGTGGATATTCATAGCTTAATTGGACTAAAACATTTTAAAATTTCAGCAAAAAATATTTCAGCTGTACCTGAACTTGTTAAATTTTTTAAAAAATTAAAACTGAAAAATCCTCTTGTTGTATCACCAGATCTTGGAGGCAAAAAGCGCACTAAAGAATTTGCAAAGCTTCTAAACTCAAATTACATAGCCCTAAAAAAGAAAAGAGATGGAAAGACAGGAAAAGTAAAGATTATTTCAACAAATCTTAAACAAGTTATTGGAAAAGACATTATTTTGGTTGATGATATGATCAGCTCTGGTGGTAGCATAATCAAAGCAACAGAATTTTTGAAAAAACAAAAATGTAAACGAGTTTTTGTGTCTTGTACTCACGCATTGTTAGTAGGTGATGCTGAAAAAAGGATCAAAAAAGCTGGAGTCACAAAAATTGTGAGTACAAATACCATTCCAGGTACGACTTCAACTGTGGATGTTTCAAATATCATAGCCAAGACAGTAGTGTAAATGCCTGAAAGCTTCTTCATACTATCTAAAGAAAATATCGAACTTGCGAGAGATGAAGTAATTGCAATTGCGAAGACATATGATAGATTTGCAAAATCTCAAACATTTTCAAATCTTGTTATAGTTCAATCTAAAACTCCTTGGGAAAAAATTGCAAAGCGAGCTACATTTGTAAAAACATCTGGTCAACTTTTAAAAAAATTATCAAATCTATTTTTAGATGATAGCTATTTCTCACTTTTACTTGAAGCAAAAACATTTGCGTGCCGAGTCATTAATCTTAGTGAAAACATGTTTGATCCTACAGGTTTAGAAGATTCGATGGGAAATATGATTTCAAAATTTTCTCAGGCTAAGGTTTCTTTAGATGATCCTTCTTTAATCATCTACTTGATTCTGACAGATTCGCAAGGATTTTTTGGATTTTCAACAGAATTTGAGAAGGAAAAACGGCTGAAAAAACCAAAAAACCATCCACATGAGCTTGATTGGAAGCTTTCAAGAGTGATGATTAATCTGGCTGGATTTAAGGAAGGAGATACTATTTGTGATCCTTTCTGCGGTACAGGAACTACTCTTTTAGAAGCAGAATCGATGGGAATTAATTCCATTGGTATTGATTTTGATAAAAAAATGTGTGATCTTTCTAAAAAGAATCTAAAAGAAAATCAATTTAATTCCAAAGTTTTCAACTCTGATTACAAGTATATTAATAAAATTAAGAACAAGTATGATGGAATTGTTACTGATCTTCCATATGGAAGGGCTTCTAAAACTTCTGAGCCACCAGAGAAATTATTACGTAATTTTGTTTCAATAATTCCAAAAAAGAAAAAATTAGTAATAATGTGTAAAAAAGGATCTGAGAAAGGACTAAAACTAATTCCTTCAAAAAAATACGAAATCTATAGGCATAAAAGTTTGACAAGGACTATTCTAGTAAAATGAAACTTGTGTTTTTAGGAACTGCGGGAGCGCAACCCACTGTAGACCGTGGACTGACCTGCATTTGTTTAGAAAAAGAAGCCGAAGTTTTAATGTTTGATGCAGGTGAAGGTGCTCAACTTTCCTACCTGAAATCAGGTTTGGGTTGGAATAAAAAAATGAAAATCTTTGTGACACATCTTCACGGAGATCATTGCATAGGAATTCTTGGTTTGTTACAAACTATGACTATGCAAAACAGAACAGAACCTTTAGAGATCTATGGTCCTRAGGGAATTGAAGAATTTATTGCAGCAAACATCAAAGTTTTGAATTTTGGTTTATCATTTCCTGTTATGATTACATCWATAGRAGAAGAGAAGGTTGTTGATGAAAAGACATATTCTGTTTTTTCATGCAAAGCAGATCATTCTGTTCCTGCMTATTCATACCTATTTGAAGAAAAAGAYAAGCCAGGTAGATTCAATACTGAAAARGCAAAACAGTTAGGAATTCCAGAAGGAAAATTATGGAATCAGCTTCAAAATGGTCAYGAAATCAAAGTTGGAGACAAAACAGTAAAGCCTTCAGAAGTATTAGGAGAAAARCGTCCTGGTAAAAAAATTGGRATTTCTGGTGAYACAAGACCTACAAAAGAACTTGAAGAATTTTTTAAAAATTGTAATTATCTTAGTTTTGATTCTACATTCTTAGATGAATTAAAGGATAAAGCAATTGAAACACATCACTCTACTGCAAAAGAAGCTGCAACGCTTGCAAAAAATGCAAATGTTGAAAATTTAATTTTGACACATTTTTCTGCTAGATATAAAGATGAATCTGTTCTAGTTGATGAAGCAAAAACTATTCATGGTTCTGTTATTGGTGCAAAAGATCTTCTTGAAATTGAAATAAAATAAAATCATGTTTAAAGATTTAGAAAATAAACTAAAGAATGCTGAAAAGATTGTTTTTGTAACAGGTGCGGGAATTTCTCAAGAAAGTGGCATTCCAACTTTTCGTGGAAAAGATGGATATTGGCGAAAACATGATCCAATGAAGTTAGCTACTATTGATGCATTTTATGAAGATCCAAAGTTGGTATGGGAATGGTATGAAGATAGAAGAAAAAACATTCTAGCTGCACAACCAAATCCGGGTCACAAAGCAATTGCTGAGCTTGAAAAATATGTGAAAGTTGTGGTTCTTACCCAAAATATTGATGGACTTCATCAAAGAGCAGGAAGCACAAATGTCTTGGAATTGCACGGAAGTATAATTAGAATAAAGTGTACAGTTTGTGATTTTAAAGATGAGGTTACTTCAACCTTTGAAAGACTTCCACCAATTTGTAAATGTGGAGAGATGTTAAGACCAGATGTAGTTTGGTTTGGTGAAGGACTTCCACAAGATGTTTGGGGTGAAGCAATCAATCATGCAAATTCTTGTGATGTGATGATAATTGCAGGAACTTCACTTGTTGTTTCTCCAGCAAATTCACTGCCAATGTATGCGAGACAAAACAATTCTATACTAATCGAGGTTAATCCAGAACCAACTGTTATGACATCAGATATGGATTTATCATTACAAACAACTTCGGCTAATGCTTTACCACAGTTAGTTTCTATTTTAAAATCAGATCTTAATGTATAATTCTGTATAGATTATCTATGAATTGTTCTTCTACTTTTAGATTACCAGATCTTTACCAGCACCAAAAGAGAAAGCAAGTTTTTGATTCATTATTTGTTTGTGTTACAGTATTGCCATTATCTAGTGTAGTAGATGAATTTCCATCTTCATGTTCTTCATTTGAGTAAGTGTTTTGATTATTTCCATTGCCACCAAAAATAGTTTCTTGTGTTATTTTTGTAATTTCTTTGATACCCTTTTGTGTTGAATCAGCTACTTCTTGGGGACTTTTAGATAATAATTCTGAAGATTTTTCTTGAATATTATTCACTTCATTAGTTACAGTTACTATAGTTCCTTCAACTCTAGTCTCTGCACTTTGAAATGTATCATCTTTAATTTTTCCAAAGTCGTTTTTTATTGAATCAAGCAAGTTTACGGAGGTTTCGGGAAGAAATTGGTTAATTTCATTTGCAAATATTACTCCTCCACCAAGCAATATAGCTCCAATAATGGCCATTTTTATCAGCATGAATAAGACACAAAAAATTGTAATTTTATTCCAAAACTAAAAAAATTGATTTAATCCACTCGAAAATTCTTCACATAGTAAGGCTAGTCTTCAAAGACAAGCCAATCAATGATATCTTCAATGTTTTTTGAGGTTAGAACTATCTTAATGGGACCCAAAGGTGATTCTTCTGCCTCATCACACAAAGAAACCGTGTTTGAAAATGCTGCTTGTTTGTTTAGGTAGAACCATGTAGAATCATTACGCAGATTATTATTCAAAAATCGCCTATAGACACGCTGAATTTTATGAGAATGAATTACTTCAAAAATATTAGATAAAGTTTCAAGGTTTTGAGATGTTGCTTTTAAGGAATCATCATTAATTTGGATTTCAATGTCTGGAAGAATGTTAGATATGGCCTGTTCTACTTTTGTTTGGTCTTCTGATGGATTAATTGTGCAATATACATCTATTTTACAATTAAAATCAGGAATTTTCATCAGATCCAGCTCTGAATTGTTTTGTAAGCTTTCTCAATTAGTTCTTCTTTTTTTAAATTACTGTTTGAAATAGTTTCATCAGCTGATGCAATAGAACCACTCAAGCCAACATCAATTTCTCTTTTGTCCCTTTCATCAAATAATTTTCTTGTTTTTGGATCATCTGATCTATCACGTTCATGCAAGAAATTAAAACGAGTATCAGGTGTTGCTTCAATTAAAAGAAGTTTTACAGTTCCAATTTTTTTAAAGACTTCGATTTCGTGATTTGATCTTACACCATCAATAATAATAATACTTGAACTAGAGTTTGTTATGTTTGGTTGAGTTAATTCTGCAACTACACCAGGACCATTTTTTTCTCTAAGCTCAAGCATTAGTTTACCAAGATTTTTTCCTGTGGGTTCTAGATTACGCCTTTTTGCTTCTGCTCTTACCGTATCTCCCATATTGAAAACTTCGAAACCTTTTTCCTTTAATCCAGCTGCAATTGTAGATTTTCCTGCTCCTGGCATTCCCGTAAGACAAACTATAAGTTTTGACAAGTTCGTTGAAAGTTCACTGAGCTAGTCTATGAAGTTA